>ENA-UOOA01000314-UOOA01000314.1-human-gut-metagenome-genome-assembly--contig:-P61old-NODE-314-length-103796-cov-85.252658_pt1 | contig 103796 bp, 85 predicted proteins | sample MGYA00242467_ERZ724014 | MGnify/ENA metagenome assembly ERZ724014 | reverse complement strand
TCAATAATTCAAAGGAAATTACGAATTATTAATCTTCTACTTGCTGAAGTTTTTGTACGTAAACTGCACGTTCTTTCTTAAGTCTGTTTACCACAGACGGTTTGTCAAACTGCTGTCTGCTTCTTAATTCCTTAACGATACCAGTTTTTTCGAATTTTCTTTTAAATTTCTTCAGCGCTTTCTCAATGTTTTCGCCTTCTTTTACAGGTACTACAATCATTTTCTTTTTATTAAAATGTTAATGGTTTAAAAATCTCACGATTAAATTGAGCGGCAAAATTACACATAGTTTCTTTATCCACAAAACTTTCCGCCAAAAAATCTGCAAAAAGAAGAAAGAATGCCACAACAAAAAATTCTCAGCCCCAATAGAATAAGCAGGCAAATAGGACATTTGCCGAAAAAAGAAGCCAACTAACATAATACCTGCTCCGTACCAACTCCGCATTCTCTCCATTCAGAGGTACCTCTGACCGCAGAATGTACGGAGCAAGTCGGGGACAGGTCGGGTTCAGCCAGGGAGTTGGTATTGTTCATACATTGATAAAAGCATTGATTACCTGCTGCCAACGGACAAAGTACAGTAATCGGCAAAAGATATTCAAAGAAAGTGAGTATCTTTGAGGGATGAATGTTATACCTATATATAAATAGTATATGAGCCAGACAATAAACAATCGGATACAAGCCTTACGGGCTTTGTTCAGTCAAGATGGCATACAGGCCTTTATTATTCCGAGTACAGACCCGCATCTGAGTGAATATGTTGCTCCTCACTGGAAATCCCGGGAATGGATTTCCGGTTTTACAGGTTCCGCAGGAACCGTTGTCGTAACTACCACTAAGGCAGGATTATGGACTGATTCCCGCTATTTCCTCCAAGCTGCCCAACAGTTGGAAGGTACTGAAATAGAGTTATACAAAGAAATGCTTCCTGAAACACCCAGTATCTCCACGTTTTTAAGTATGCAATTAGCTCCCGGTGACACCGTAGGTATTGATGGGAAAATGTTTTCTGCAGAAGCTGTGGAAAACATGAGAGTTAAATTACAGAAACAGCGGATACGGCTGAAAAGTATTTCAGATCCGTTAGATCAATTATGGACTGATCGACCACCAATGCCGGAAGGTCCAGCTTTTATCCATGAAACGAAATATGCAGGAAAAAGCAGCACAGAAAAAATTTCCATTATCCGGGAAGAGTTGAAAAAGTGCAATGCCAAAGCATTATTCCTGTCGGCTCTGGACGAAATTGCATGGACACTCAACCTGCGCGGCAGTGATGTACATTGCAATCCTGTAGTTGTCAGCTACCTATTGATTGAAGAACAACATACACACTTTTTCATCCAATCACAAAAGATTACCCCTGTGGTTGCCAACTATCTAAAAGAAATAGGAGCAAGCCTGCACCCTTATGAGGAAGTGGAAACATACCTCAACCGGATAAATGTGGATAGCCTGCTCATTAACCCGGCTAAAACAAATTACGCCATGTATTCGGCCGTCAACCCCAATTGCAGAATCATTCATGGAGCTTCCCCGGTTACTCTGCTGAAAGCAATTCGTAACAAACAAGAAATAGCCGGAATACACGCAGCAATGCAACGGGACGGAGTAGCTCTGGTCAAATTCCTAAAGTGGCTGGAAGAGGTAGTCCCCACCGGCAAAGAAACCGAGATAAGTGTAGACAAAAAGCTGCATAACTTCCGTGCCGAACAGGATTTATACAAGGGAGAAAGCTTTGACACCATTGCAGGATACAAAGAACATGGGGCAATCGTACATTACGAAGCGACTCCCGAAACAGATGTTCCTCTAAAGCCTGAAGGTTTTCTGCTATTAGATTCCGGCGCACAATATCTGGACGGAACTACAGATATTACACGTACGATTGCCTTAGGTAAACTAACCAAAGAAGAGAAAACAGACTATACATTAATATTAAAAGGACACATCGCACTGGCAATGGCCAAATTTCCTGTTGGTACACGCGGAGCACAACTGGATGTACTGGCGCGTATGCCGATATGGCAACGGGGAATGAACTTCCTGCATGGTACAGGACATGGCGTAGGCCATTTCCTGAATGTACACGAAGGACCTCAGAGTATCCGGATGAACGAAAACCCGATACCCCTGCAACTGGGTATGCTGACATCCAACGAACCGGGCGTATACAAAGCAGGAAGTCATGGAATCCGGACGGAAAATCTGGTTCTGGTAGTTCCTGCCGGAGAAGGAATGTTCGGCAACTATCTGCAATTCGAGACTGTAACCCTCTGCCCTATCTGCAAAAAAGGAATTATTAAAGAACTGCTCACAACAGAAGAAATCGAATGGCTCAACAGCTATCATCAAACTGTATATGAGAAATTATCGCCAAGCCTGAACAAAGAGGAACAGGCATGGTTGAAGGAAGCAACAAGTAAGTTATAACCACTAAATAGTAATCAGTATACAAAATGGCATTAATCAAATCAGTCAGAGGTTTCACTCCTGAATTTGGAGAGAACTGTTTTTTAGCAGACAATGCAGCCATCATCGGAGATGTAAAAATGGGACGTGATTGCAGCATTTGGTTCAGCACCGTACTGCGCGGAGACGTAAACTCCATCCGCATCGGAAACGGGGTCAATATACAAGACGGAAGCGTGCTGCACACCTTATATGAAAAATCAACCATTAAAATAGGCGATCACGTTTCTGTAGGGCACAACGTCACCATTCATGGAGCTACCATTAAAGATTATGCATTGGTAGGCATGGGCTCTACCATTCTCGACCACGCTATTGTGGGTGAAGGCGCTATTGTTGCTGCCGGCTCACTGGTTTTGAGCAACACGGTCATTGAACCGGGAAGCATCTGGGGTGGTGTCCCTGCAAAATTCATCAAAAAAGTAGATCCGGCACAGGCTAAAGAATTGAATCAGAAGATTGCACACAACTATCTGATGTATTCCAATTGGTATAAGGAATGATAAGCTGACGGATATGTATAAATAGAAAGGGGGCAGATAGTAGTTTATCTGCCCCCTTTCTATTTATACATATCTCTTAGAAATTAATCATACTCAATATTTTATCCGTAGCTCCAGCGTTACTAGTGACATAATATCCGGCATTTGTTCCTGTCTCACGCAAGAATATATCATCTGTCAGCATCCGGTCGAGCAATTCTTTCAATTCCTCATAATTCTTAATGGAGAAAGCACCCTTAGCTTCTATCAACTGTATGGCTTCCATAAATTTCTGGTATTTAGGTCCGAATATAACCGGAATTCCATAGACAGCCGCTTCTAATGTGTTATGAATACCCACTCCGAAACCGCCACCTACATATGCTATCTCACCATATCGATAAATAGAGGATAATAAACCGAAGCAATCGATAATCAGGCAATCAGCTTTCAGCACATTCTTTTCGTCCGCACGGGTATAGCGCACATACGGGCGTTTCAATTTCCGGATTATCTCTACCAGGTGATTTTCATCTATCACATGCGGAGCTATTATAAGTTTTACTTCCGGGTGATTATTGAAATATTCGATAAACAGATCTTCATCCGGTTGCCAGGAACTACCGGCAACAAAAGTCATCGTATCATTCTTAAAGAGCTTTACCAAAGGCAATTCTTTGGCTTCTTCACGTATCTGCAAAACCCTGTCGAAGCGTGTATCACCAACTACCGTCACGCGATTGATGCCGATCTTACCCAAATAGCGTTTAGAACGTTCATTCTGCACAAACAAATGATCAAAATTACGTAATACGTGGCGATAAGTTCCTCCATACCACTTAAAGAAAACCTGTCCGCGACGGAATATAGACGAAACACTATACACCGGGATACGACGTTTATGCAATTCATCCAGATAATTCTTCCAGAACTCATATTTGATGAAGAAAGCCATGCAAGGATTCGCTATATCCAGGAATTTCTTCACATTCCGGGGTTTATCAAACGGCAGGTAACATACCACATCCGCCCCACGATAATTCTTACGTACTTCATATCCGGAAGGAGAGAAGAATGTCAGCAATATACCATAATCAGGATATTTGGCACGAATTTTCTCTATCAGAGGACGCCCTTGTTCAAACTCGCCCAAGGAAGCCGCATGAAACCAGATGTAGCGCACATCCTTTTCCAATTGCTGTCTGAGAAGTTCATACACCACCCAATGCCCTTTCATCATTTTACGGGGTTTACGGCTAAAAGGAGCCGCCAGATGCACCAGAAGGTCATAGATACCTATCGCAAGGTCGTAAAACATACTTTCTTCAGCTTGGATTTCAATTTTATTTCAGTACTTCAATTGCTCGTTTCATACGCGCCAGTGTTTCTTCTTTGCCCAGCACCCAGGAGATGTCGAACATATGCGGACCTTTCCCCTCGCCTACCAGCGTCAGGCGAAAAGCATTCATTATATTTCCGGTATGGTATCCTTTTTCTGCAATCCAGTCCATTACAATCTTTTCCTGATTTTCGATGCCGAAGTCCTCGATACCTGCCAGTACTTCCATTAATTCAGTCATGCACTGGGCAGAATCTTCTTTCCAGCGTTTCTTCACAGTCTTTTCGTCATATTCGGTGGGAGCTACAAAGAAGAAACTGGATGCTTCCCAAAGTTCGCGCACAAAGCTTACGCGATTCTTCATCATACCTACTACAGTTACCACTTTCTCAAACGGAGCTTCCACGCCCTGTTCTTTCAGAACCGGAACAAAAAGTTCTGCTATTTCCGTATCCGGCTTCAACAATATATATTCATGGTTGAACCAGATTCCTTTCTTGTAATCGAACTTAGCACCAGATTTACTGCAATGACTCAGGTCGAACAATTTTATCAATTCATCCATAGACATGAGTTCCTGATCGTTACCCGGATTCCAGCCCAGCAAAGCCAGGAAATTAATCACTGCCTCAGGCAGATAACCCGATTCACGATATCCGGAAGACACTTCACCGGTTTTGGGATCATGCCATTCCAATGGGAATACGGGAAAACCAAGACGGTCACCGTCACGCTTGCTCAACTTACCGTTACCTTCCGGCTTCAGCAGCAAAGGCAGGTGGGCAAAAGACGGCATCGTATCTTCCCAACCAAAAGCACGGTACAACAACACGTGCAACGGTGCAGAAGGCAACCATTCTTCACCACGAATCACATGGGAAACCTCCATCAAATGGTCGTCTACAATATTTGCCAAATGATAGGTCGGAAGCTCATCTGCTGATTTATAAAGTACCTTATCATCCAGAATAGAAGAATTAATTATCACCTCACCCCGGATCAGGTCGTTTACATGCACGTCTTCATTGGGTTCTATCTTAAAACGAACCACGTACTGCTTACCCTCGGCAATCAATGCATCTACTTCTTCTTTAGAAAGTGTCAGTGAATTACGCATTTGCATACGGGTAGAAGCATCATATTGGAAATTGGCTATTTCAGTGCGCTTTGCTTCCAACTCCTCGGGAGTATCAAAAGCAATATAAGCCTTACCTGCATCCAATAATACTTTCACATACTTCTTGTATATTTCACGGCGTTCGGACTGGCGGTACGGTCCATGCTCTCCACCAAAGCTGACTCCCTCATCGAACGGGATACCCAACCATTTGAAAGATTCCAATATATATTCTTCTGCACCCGGCACAAAACGGTTACTATCAGTATCTTCGATACGGAAAATCATATCACCTCCATGTTGGCGTGCAAAAAGATAATTGTATAATGCTGTACGCACACCACCAATGTGCAACGCCCCTGTAGGACTTGGGGCAAATCGAACTCTGACTCTTCTTTCTGTCATATTTTGCATTACTTATGAGATAATTAGACGGCAAAATTAAACCTTTTTTTCCACACTAATGTTTTTTTTTGTACTTTTCGCAAAAAATTCAACCGATATGAATAAAACCAAGACTAAAAAAAGCTTTTCTTATAGAGATTTGCTGTATAAAGTACTCATATTTATCGGCACGGTAGCTATTATTGTATACTTCCTGCCGCGTGACGGCAAATTTAATTATCAGTTCGATATTGATAAGCCGTGGAAATATGGACAACTTATGGCTACATTCGATTTCCCCATCTATAAGGACGATGCAGTTGTGAAACGGGAGCAGGACAGTATTCTTGCTGCTTTCCAGCCTTATTATCAATTAGATAAAAGTATAGAAAAGACTGCTATCAGTAAGTTGAAAGCAGATTATCAAAGCCATCTGCGTGACATTGTCCCCTCTTCCGACTACATGCGGTATCTGGAAAAAAGATTGTCGGAAATTTATAAGGCGGGCATACTTTCTACGGAGGGACTCGACCAACTACAGAAAGACAGCACCACTGCCATTATGGTAATTGATGATAAACTTGCCAACCAACGAAGCACCGAACAACTGTTTTCCGTAAAAGATGCCTATACCTATCTGCTTACTGCGGACACTGCGCACTATTCACCTTTCATTTTACGACAGTGTTCTCTCAACGAATATCTGTATCCGAATCTGTCATACGATGAACAGCGTACAGAAACAGCCAAGAAAGAGACCCTCGATAATTATGCTTGGGCAAATGGCATAGTTGTAAGCGGACAGAAGATCATAGACCGGGGAGAAATTATAGATCAGGAAACTTATAATATTCTTGAAAGTCTACGGAAAGAATCTATTCAGCGCAGTGAGTCATTGGGACAGAAACGCCTGATACTAACAGGACAAACACTATTTGTCGGTATCTTTATTCTTTGCTTCATGCTTTATCTCGATTTGTTCCGTAAAGACTATTATGAACGTAAGGGTAGCCTGTCCCTACTCTTTACACTAATCATGTTTTATTGTGTGGTGACGGCCCTTATGGTAGCAAATAACCTCTACAATGTTTACATCATTCCCTATGCGATGTTGCCAGTCATTATCCGTGTATTCCTCGACTCACGTACGGCATTCCTCACACAGGTAGTCACTATACTGATATGCTCCATTTGTTTACGCTATCCGCATGAGTTCATACTCCTGCAACTGGCCGCCGGTCTGGTTGCGATATTCAGCCTGCGGGAATTATCACAGCGTTCGCAACTTTTCCGCACAGCCCTACTGGTGATACTTACTTATGCTGCACTTTATTTCTCATTTGAGTTGATTACTGAAAACGACTTGTCGAAACTGAATGGAAGCATGTATACCTACTTCACAGTGAATGGAGTACTTCTATTGTTTACTTATCCGCTTTTATTCTTATTGGAGAAGACTTTCGGATTTACTTCCAACGTTACCCTGGTAGAACTTTCCAATATCAACAGTCCGTTGCTGCGTCGCTTGTCCGAAACAGTTCCAGGTACTTTCCAGCACTCCATGCAAGTGGCCAACCTTGCAGCAGAAGCTGCCAACCGTATTGGGGCAAAGAGCCAGTTAGTACGTACTGGTGCTTTATATCATGACATTGGCAAGATGGAGAATCCAGTATTCTTTACTGAGAACCAATCGGGAGGTGTCAATCCGCACAAAAATCTCAGTTATGAGCAAAGTGCACAGGTCATCATCAGCCATGTGACGGACGGACTGAAACTGGCTGAGAAGAACAACCTGCCTAAAGTGATAAAAGACTTTATCAGTACTCACCATGGCAGGGGAAAAACAAAGTATTTTTATATTTCCTGGAAAAATGAACACCCGGACGAAGAACCGAACGAAGAATTATTCACTTACCCGGGTCCGAATCCATTCACTCGTGAAACAGCTATCTTAATGATGGCAGATGCTGTGGAAGCCGCCTCCCGCAGTTTGCCCGAATATACGGAAGATAGTATCAATAACCTGGTGGACAAGATTATTGATTCGCAAGTAGAAGAAGGTTACTTCAAAGAATGCCCTATCACCTTCAAGGATATCGCCACCGTAAAATCAGTTTTCAAAGAGAAATTGAAAACGATTTACCATACCCGTATCAGCTATCCCGAACTTAAAAAATAAGAAATATGAAAGCAACTACTCAAGACCAAAAACGTACCGAAAGCCTTCTGCAACACAAAGGCGTCCGGCTGCATGACATCCAGAGTTTCAGTTTCATGAAGCGTTTTCGCGAGGTTCCACGCAAAAGCAATCTGAAGGTCAAAGATAAGTATGGTGCGGGCATCTTGACATTACACCTGAAACAGGGTAGCCAAAAGGCTTTTTATGTTCGCCCGTTCCAGAAGCCATCATCTATTATCCGCTATCTGGTTTCGCAAAACATACCTTTTGATAATTCTATCTCGCGGGAACGGACAGCGGCGGAAATTCCGGCGACTACCTATCAGCGCCCGTCACTCTATATGTTTTATTTCTTAGTGCTTTTCATCACGTTCATGATATTGGGATATCAGGCTATTGCATTCGGAAGCTGGTGGGCATATTTTCTGGGCATCATTTCGTTCGGTCTGAGTATCTATTTCATGCACATGTTGATGACACGCTTTTGCTATCTGAAGGTAGACAATAAAAGTCTCAGAATATATAGTGTAGGGCGTGAAATAGTGTATCCCTACGAAAAGATACTTAAAGTCAACTTTGACTTTGCACGTGAACAGGCTTTCACGCATGTGATGGAAATATTGGATAAAGATTATCACTATCGTCTTTACTACATAGGCAGGGTATCCCGGCGAACACTGAATGACATTGCTGAGACTCTGCAAAGTGCAGGTGTAGATGCCACATGTAGCCTGAATGAAGATAAGAGATTCTATCAGGATAAACAGATTTTTCACTAAGTAAGCGCTATGGATTACACTCGGAACGAATTAGCATCCACAGCTCCGGCATCTATCTATTACTAAGAAAAGAATTAGTATTAGTTACTTTGCGAAATACGCTCCAACAATCCTGCGCAAGCATCCTCCAATAGATCGAGCACATATTCAAACCCTTCGGCTCCACCATAATATGGATCGGGCACGTGGTCGGCATGCGTAAAGCGGGTACAGTATTCCGTCATAAGGTGTATCTTCTTCCATTCTTCCGGAGAAGGGGCACGATCTTTCAAGTCATCAATATTTCGGTCGTCCATCCCGATAATCAAATCGAAATTATAGAAATCTTCCGTTCGCACGGAGCGCGAACGATGTGTGAGCTCGTAACCGCGACGAATAGCATGGGCACGCATCCGGCTATCAGGTAATTCACCCTGATGATAAGAGGAGATACCGGCAGAGTCTACCACAAACTCATTCCCCAGTCCGGATTCTTCCAACAAATGTTTCATCACACCTTCTGCAGAGGAAGAACGGCAAATATTACCGAGGCAAACAAACAGTATTTTACAAGGTTTCATAAACACATTATTTAGTAATCATTAAACTTGGTACAAATGGGTGTTTTATTTTCCCAGTTGGAAAAATGTTTTTTCCAACTGGGGAAAAATATTTCCCCGCTACATCGGATCTACATCATAATAGACAATCAAAGATTTAAAACGATCCTCCGACACCATCTCTTTCTGAACCTGCACCAGCAATTCACGGGCGCGAGCCATCGGAGCATTATACTCTATCTTGACAATAATCTTCCGGATAAATAAGGTTTGTATCCGGGCAACAGGCGGTTTATCCGGTCCCAGCACACGGTTACCAAAGACTGCACGCAACTTGCCTGACATGGTCTGTGCCATCAAGTCAAGCAGTTGCTCGTTGCGGTTTTTCAGATAAACATACACTAGGCGGTAATACGGAGGATAGCGAAACATCTGCCGCTCAGCAAGTTGTCCGGTTACCATTTGTTCAAAGTCATTATGAATGACCTGTTCTATAATAGGGTGATCGATACTCTTCGTCTGCAAAATAACACGTCCCCGCTTATTCTTTCGTCCGGCACGTCCGGAAACCTGCGCCATCAGTTGGAAAGCACGTTCGTACGAACGGAAATCCGGATAATTCAACATAGTATCTGCATTCAGAATACCTACCACGCTGACATGGTCAAAATCCAGTCCTTTAGAAACCATTTGCGTGCCTATCAATATATCAGTTTTCCCTTGTTCGAAATCTGCAATGATACGTTCGTAAGCTGAACGGGTACGGGTAGTATCCAGATCCATGCGTGCAACAGTAGCTTCCGGAAACAAAGCTTTAATATCATCTTCTATCTTCTCTGTTCCAAACCCTCGATTGCGCAAGTCGGTCCCTTCACAAGCAGGGCATATACGAGGCAGCTGATACGTATAACCGCAATAATGGCAAGTCAACTGGTTCAATCCTTTATGAAACGTCAGGCTCACATCACAATTCTTGCACTTCGGCACCCATCCACATGTATTACATTCAATCATCGGAGCAAAGCCACGCCGGTTCTGGAACAAGATAACCTGTTCTTTCTGCGCCAGAGTTTCATGGATATATTGAAGTAGTAATGGAGAAAACGGCCCGTTCATACGTTTTTTACGATGTAATTCGTGTATGTCCACCGGGATAATCTCCGGCAACTGTATTTCTTTATACCGCTCTTTCAGTTCCACCAGCCCATACTTTCCGGAAGAAGCATTATGCCACGTCTCAATAGAGGGAGTTGCCGTACCCAGCAAAGTCTTGGCGCCATACATGGATGCCAGTATAATCGCTGCATTCCGGGCATGATAGCGGGGAGCAGGGTCTTGTTGTTTATAGGTATTCTCATGTTCCTCATCCACAATCACCAACCCCAGATTGCGGAAAGGCAAGAAAACAGAGGAACGGACTCCCAGAATAATATCATATCCTTTTTCCATCAGTTGCTTTTGCCAAATTTCTACGCGTTCTGCATCGGGAAACTTAGAATGGTAAATACCCAAACGATCTCCAAACACCCGTTGCAAACGTTCTGTAATCTGAGTGGTAAGAGCTATTTCCGGCAAAAGATACAATACCTGTTTTCCTTGCCGGATGGCTTCTTCAATCAAGTGTATATAGATTTCTGTTTTTCCACTGGCAGTCACACCATGCAGCAAGCATACATTTTTGGATTGAAAGCATTGCACAATCTCATCGTGTGCCGCCTGTTGATGTTCATTCAACGGATTGATGGGAAGAGTATCGCGCACAACAGCGTGCAGTCGTCCTATTTCCTGCTGATAGACTTCAAAGATATGCTTATCTACCAAACCATTAAACACTGCTGGTGAAGCAGATGCCCGCAGCAAAAGCTCTTTCTTTGTGACTTCTTTAGGAAAACTCTTCAGACCGTCCCCTCCCAGAATGCCGGACAGTTCAATGTATTTCATCAGTAAATCCAGTTGCTTCGGAGCACGTGCCAGTTCATCAAAGAGTTCCTGCAGACGTTTTTCATTCCGCATCTCGTCTGTCAGCCTTACGCGCGTTTCAGTCTTGGGTTTATAAGTCCGGCGCAGTTCTTCTTTCACAAAGATAGCCTCCTTATCCAGCAAAGATTTGATAATAGGAAGTATATTCTTGAATCCATTGTCTTTTTCCAACTTGGTGACACACAGTTCGGGTTCTACAGAAAGTAAATCCAATATCTTCTGTTCCCGTTCTGGCAGACGGACCTCCGATTCGAAATCCGGATTGTATTCTACCATCGTCTCACTTTCCAATTTCAAGCCGGAAGGCAAAGCAGCTTTATAAACATCCCCTTGTGTACAGAGATAGTAATCAGCCAGCCACTCCCAGAACTTGAATTGTTCCGGCAATAGAATCGGGCGGGCATCCAGTAATGTAGAGACTTCTTTTACCTCATAATCCATCGGTTCACAATAATGCACATTACGCACTATTGCTGTATAGTATTTCTTTCGTCCGAACGGAACTACCACCCGGCAGCCCATCTGTACCTCATCCGCCCATTCTTCAGGCAGCGAATAGGTGAAGCAACGGGGCAAAGGCAAAGGCAATATGACATCTACAAATTTCTTCATCGCGGCGGCAAAGATACGACAAAAAAATAGCGTTGCCAATCAAAATCAGCAACGCTATTTATATGATAAATATTTCTCTTCTTAGAAAAGATAAGCGGCAGATACTTGCCAAGTCTTGTTTTTAGCACCAATAGCATCGCCTGCTTTTTTCCAGGTAAAACTATCGCCCATCGGGAACTGATAGTTCACACCCACCTGTAAATGCTTAATCAGCTTCACGCCGACTCCCAAGTTAAGTCCTACCTGAGTTTTCTTCCGGTCAACATTATCTTTCTTGTCGAAATCAAAAAAGAAATCAGGACCGGCAGCAAAATAAATACCCAGCAAGCTACCCAATCCAATCGTATATTTCAGATTAACGGGAACTTCCACTCCGGTTTGTTTTACGTCACTTTTACCTCTTTGCGAGAATAGCAAAGCACCATCAACACCCAGACCTACAATAGGAATTGTGATTTCAGCCATCGGACCAATAAAGAAACCAGTCGAGTTATCTTTATTTCCTTTGAATCCTCCATCCCAGTCTATCTTTGTCAAGTTCACACCACCTTTTACACCCCATTTAAGGAGCTGTGCCTGGGCAGGCATAGCCATAAACATGCAGCATACAGCTATAATGAAAGCACTAAAAATCTTCTTCATAATTCTTTTTGTTTAAATTATCGGAACAAATATATGGATTAATTCTTAAAAAGAACAAAATAGATTCATTTTTGTTCAACGACGTTGTCGTCGCACTGATGCCTTTGGAGCAGCTGCCTCACGCTTAGATACCGACTGAGACTTACCAGAAGAAGATTTAGCCTTAGAAGAGGAAGAAGATTTACTTCTAATCGTAACAGTATTGTCACGTCCTTTCTTTTTGGAATTCGCCTTTACAATTTTTGTCCCCGAAACTGCAGAAACCGAATCTGTCTCCTCTACGAGATCCTTACCGTACAATGAATTCTCAAAATCTGCCAGTTCCTTTTCAATCCTTTTCTGCTCTTTCACCATAGCACTATCTGTGGGACAGTATTGCGATAAGGTACGGTTTTGCAAATTCGTAGTTTTATAAATATCACCTTTATATAAACGCGCTGCAAAGAAGTCATCCCAAGTACTGTTTGCTGCATTGTTATAATTGCTAACAGATATCTTAGACTGCATTAAATGAGGAACCAGATCTTGATAGTTTACCCAGAACATAGGGAATTTAGTCTTTTCCAAACTGAACTCTTCCGATCGATGCAATACCGGACAAATGGCCGTTATCACCGAACCATAGGTAGAAGTGCGCTGATCAAAATACCAGACTTCTTTTATGAAATAGCTTAATACATCTGCCGAAGGTATGTCACTGTTACTGATAGATACAACGCTATCACGGCGATTTGCCACCTTCTTCAATTCATAATAGATCTGGAAACGATCCAACACATCACGAAAAGTCACCTCAGCATCTTTCTGAAAACGTTCCGTACCATCCAGCTGATACTCATAAGCCGGTATTTTCTTCTGTGCCAGCAAACGGAACATCGTTGTGAAAAGATTCATTTTATTCCCCTGCGGTTCCACCGGATAGTACAAAGCACCATTGGTATCCTTCGTCAAATCCAGCGTACGGTAGATTTCACGCATCCATACCACATCGTCCGGTAATCCCGGCGAACCGGGATATTGCCTTTGTGCCCACCCTACTGAGAGGTTCGATACACACAGAGTGACAGCTATTATGAGTTTCAAGGAAAGTTTCATAGTCTTATACCTTTTATAGTCGATTTCTAATTTCAATTCACAATTACTTCTAACGTAGTAGGCAGTAGACGTTCTACCCCATCCGGTCCCACTGCACGTACCCGGGAAATATAGAAACGTTTACCCCGTGACAAGCGACGGAACATATCCTTCTGACGTGTAGAGAACGAAGCTCCCGAAGACACTTCCGGCACGGCATTCCCCATATTATCAAAGAAAACAGCTTCAAAGCCCAATACCCGGAAATTAATATTCAGTAGCCCATCATCAATGGCAGCAACAATACCAGGAGTATTCATCAAGATAGCCTTGGACAATCCACGGCCACCACGATAACGCTTCGGCGTCCCATCTTCCGTATACTCAATAAAGGGTGACGGATCAGGCAATTGGCGTACACGGTAAGTGTAATCTCCCATTGATTGCGTACGTCCACCCACAGATGCCATCACACGAATCACTACATCCTTGCCTATAGCTGTAGGGTGAGCAATATATCCACTACCCGTGCGGGCCAATGTACCATTCCCACTTACAATACTTGCCTGCACCTGTCCTGCCGGTACCCCGGGAACGGAGATGCTGATAGGATTATCATATCCGGCATAAAGCACATTCATCATAGTAGCAGATACCGTAGCAGTAGGCTCCACCACCGTATATTTTTGGGAAAACTCTCTGCGAAGCACTTCTCCATTACCCTGTGCCAATTCCAGATAACCATCTAAAGAAAATTCCCCTGTACGATTACAAACAGTTTCAAACCAACCTTCGGCATTATCCGGCTGTTTCTTTCCAGCTATATAGATGGACGGGCGTTGTGTAGAATCTACAGCGGCCAAAATAACCCGCGCACTATACGTCCCCCCACGCACCACATTCTGAGAGGTAGGAATCACATAAGCCTGAAGTTGGTTTACGCGCACATCCTGTACATCGGTATTCTGTGTCAGCAAGTGCAAGACTTCACCTTCGGCATAACGTACATCACTTTGCAATTTGGTTAATAACGTGACAGCAGCAGCTACCGGAGTATTTTCAAAAAGATACTCCTGCCAGTTCTTCCCAGCTGCCGATGCTTTACGTGGAACCTCAGTACTCAGGTTATCACGGATAATCTTCTGCTGCACCGGATCAGTAACAAAAGCCAGTATTTCACTCCTATATTGATTAATTCGATTGAACAGCTCTTTTCCTTGCCCTCTACCGGGAGCAAGCATTACGAAAGAAGCTGCTTCCAAATCTTCTCTATTGGATATATTCGTAATATCACCGTCTTTTCCATCCGCTTCCTTCACGATACGCAATTTCAATTCATCGACGTAAGCATAGAGCGAATCAGACATATTCTTCACATGTACCGCTCTCTCAAACCAGGGTCCCACTTTCTCCGGATTACGTTTATTGGCACCCGCAAGCCCATCATATAACGATTGGTTTTGCACAGTCGAGTTCGCCGTTGTACGGGAAAGGCTTTCATCTACCAATGAAAAGCCATTCAGCACATCCGATGAAACATTAAGTGCCAACAACGCCATCAAGACGATATACATCAGGTTTATCATCTTCTGACGCGGAGAATCCGGATTAGTAGTCATTATTAAATATAAACTATTAATTATAAACTATTAATTATGATGAGGGGGGGGGAGTTAGGAAACGAAGCACCCTATCACCCTATCACTTTTTCACTTCACTTGTACAGCCTGCAACATACGTGCATAGACTGCATTTAGTTCTTCAATCTGACGAGCCATCTTACGGGTCTGCTCATGTACCTGATCGATAGTGTTGATCTGAGTGCTGGCACTGCGAAGCTGCATTTCATAAATGGCATTGATGCCTGCAAGATTACGGTTCAGTGCACTCATTTGCTCGGCATCATGCGACAACGACTCTGCTTGTGCGGTGAAGTGCGAAAGCATTTCGGTCATTTCTTTCAGTTGAGCGATATAAGCCTGTGTGGTTTCTTCCATTTCAGAAGTAAAAGCCGGAGCAGGAGTTCCGGATAAATCATTAGCAGCTCCTACAGTCACCGCTACAGGCTGCCCTGAAACAGAAACCTGTCTTCTTTCTTGCGATACAGCCTGATTAACACCTGCACTGCCCGTCCCTCCGTCACCAACAACTATCACTCCGCCTGCAGCTGTACCAGTCTGCCTGTTTGGCAAGTCGAATGCAGAAATAAAAAACACCAGCACTTCTGTTCCCATACCGATCCAAAGCATCAGATTGGCACCTGGCAAATGCGTCAGTTTAAACAAGGTACCTGCAATAACGATAGCAGCTCCCCAGCTATAGGCATAGTTCATTATGACCTTGCCACGATAACTCGCCATAAAGTCCTGCAACTTTTGCCCGAAGTCCCTTTTCTTGTTTACAGTATCTTTTTCCATCATTTTACCATTTTAGCATCTTATCATTTCCCCTTCTTATTATATCCCACCTGCGTACGCACACAACGGAAACCGATATACGAACGTTGCTCATTCTGATATTCGGACGTCCGGGCATCCGAACGGATGAATGCATTCACGTCCTTCCACGAACCTCCACGAACCACTTTTTTCTTCAACGCATACGGATCTTCCGGTGCAGCATTATACTGGATATCCGGATTGATATCGTTTGCCTGCAGAACTCCCGACTCAGTATATGCCGTTGATGTCCATTCTGCAACATTACCCGCCATATCGTAGAGCCCGTTCAAGTTAGGAGAATAAGCCCCCACCCGGGTTGAAATCAGGTTACCGTCCTTGGTATAGTTACCCTTGCCGGGTTTATAGTTCGCATTGTAACACCCACGGTCATCTTTGGTTTCTTCGCTGTCTTTCCAGGGATATTTATTGTCTTCCCTTCCGCGTGCGGCAAATTCCCACTCCGCTTCAGTCGGCAAGCGATAACGTTGAATATACTTCGCCTGTCCACGCAGTCCCGCAAGTAAATAGTTGGTACGCCATGCACAGAATGCATTGGCCTGTTCCCAACTGACACCTACTACCGGATGTTCGTTATAGCTGGGATGATTGAAATACAAACGCATGTATTGTTCATTATTGGCATTGGGAAAATCATTCACCCAGCAGGTCGTATCGGGATAAATGTTCACGATATAGCTGTTCAGGAAGTCCCATTCACTGGATAACGGACGGGTTATAGTACGATTTACAATTCGTCCTTCATCATCAATATATGCTGTATCTTTTGTTATCATGATTACTTCTTCCGGATTCACCTGGACATCTGTGTTCTTGACACGCTCGGTAGGGTTCAAACGGTTACGGCGCTTAGCTGCCTCGGTATAGTCATAAATTTCATAATAATAGTTCAGTTGTGCTCCATCCAGCATCAGCGTACCATCAATGGGATGATGCTTATATACACTTTCAATGGCCATCTGCTCATCCTCTGTCGCCCGCTTCCACGGGATAGGCTTTGACCAATTCAAATAAGGTTTGATTGGGTTTCCTTCCCGGTCTTCTTCTATCTTATACAATTCGTTGCCGCCATATGCAGGATCTGCCAGGCGCTCGCGGATAATGGAGTCGCGCACCCAGTTGATAAACTGCTTATATTCAGCAATCGTCACTTCCGTATCGTCCATCCAGAAAGATTCTACCGAAATTTCCCGTGAAGGAACGATTGTTCCCCACAAACTATCTTGCTTATCGGAACCCATTTTTACCGAACCGCGTTTCACCAACACCATGCCATAAGGTGCAGGTTCGTTCCATGCTACAGCACTGGCTCCTATTACCTCGCCACCTCTCATGGAACTGTTACCTACTGTTCCCATGCACGAAATCAGCGAACCGAACAGCAACAAAGCCGCCCCGTACCACGCATGAATTGTTTTCATTCCTTTATTCTTTCCCATTGTTCGCATATTCTCTTACAAAATCCGTACGCTTTTATGCAAGTTCCGGTTTTTCTTAAACACATTCAAATCCAATGCATAGCTCACCACCAGATCGTGGCTACCGCTCGCCGCACCTATCTTGGAAGTGAAACATTCATAGGCATATCCCAGCGTTACACCTTGCACGGTCAATCCTATATTGAATGTCACCGAAGTATCGGGCGAGTAAGTCAATCCCCCGCTGAGTACTTTGGAACGATAGCTATAAAACAACTGCCCTGTTACATCCAACCGTGTAGAAGTAAAATCACTTTGCAATTGCATCGAAGGCTGTATGGAAATTAACGGATTACGTGTCTGAATATTGTATCCGCCTGTCAAATAAAAAATAGGATGTATTTTAATCTGGCTTTTTTCTCCTAAAGAGATGCGGGGAGCTGTCAGGTGGTGGGCAGAAAAGGCAGCATAAAATTTGGGATGTGAGTAATAAGCTCCCAAGCCGATGTCCACGGCCGTACCGCTCTCTGCCGTAGTGGGGAAAGCCTCATCGTCTGTTTCATCACCAAGATTAATGTCGGAAGGATCAAAAGCTACAGTCAGCATACCCACCTGGAGTCCAATACCCAATTTGCCCTTTCTGATTTTCATCTGGTAGGCGTATTGTCCCCAAAAACGCTGGTTACGGAACAGTCCGATAGCTTCATTGAAGAACCCAACCCCAACGCCATGCCGTTTATTGAATAAGGAAAAAGGCATGTCAGCACCGAAATACATCATGCGGGGAGCATGTGTAAAACCCATCAACTGCATACCATACGAACCATAAATGTTCATCTTATTATCCGCCTGCCCCACCCAACCGGGATGATAAAATCCCTTCACCGCCCAGTACTGGCTAAAGCGCGCATCAAACTGTGCCTGTCCTTCTGCTACACAGAAAAGAAGGCAAATAAGAATTAAGCATTTCAGGATACAATAACGTTTCATCAATATAAGAACTGATAAAACGAAAAAAAATTGTGCAGAAAGGAATGGAAAGGAATAAAAGAGTGATAAGGTAGTAGGGTGATAGGGTGATAAAGTAGTAGGGTGATAGGGTGATAAAGTGGTAGGATGATAATGAACTAATTCAATCTATGAATTGTATATTAGTATATAGAGAATAAAGTTATGACGCAGATTAAAATCAAACGAGTATATGAAGATCCCGAGACAGAAGACGGCTGCCGTGTGCTGGTAGACCGTCTGTGGCCCCGTGGCATGAAAAAGGAACGTCTGAAATATGATGTCTGGGAAAAAGACATCACCCCTTCCCCCGAACTCAGGAAGTGGTTTCATGAAGACCCGGTAGAACATTGGGAAGGTTTCTCTGCTATGTACCGAAAAGAGCTGGAAACATCTGAAGCTGCACGAAACTTTCTCACAACAATCAGACCCTACAAAACGGTTACTTTATTATATGCCTCCAAAGAACCTGTCCGAAACCATGCCCGTATCCTGCAACAGTTTCTGGAAACACATCTTGGGTAATCGTGAATATTCACTATCTTTGCAGCAGCAGCCCCATCTCAAAATGGGCGGCATAACTATTTTCAGAAAGGACAACCATGATAGAGTTGCGAACAGTCAACCTTACCCGTTATATTACCCCTTTGCGTGAAGGCGGCTCATTGCCTGCGCTGGCAGAAGCTGATGACGAATTCAAGTACGTCGTGAAGTTTCGTGGCGCCGGACATGGCACAAAGGCACTGATTTCCGAGTTGATTGGCGGAGAAGTTGCACGTGTGCTGGGATTCAGAGTACCGGAACTGGTATTCCTGAACCTTGACGAAGCTTTCGGTCGTACCGAAGGAGATGAAGAAATACAAGATTTATTGCAAGGTAGCCGTGGGTTAAACCTGGGACTGCACTTCCTGTCAGGTGCTCTGACTTTTGACCCCGTAGCAACTAAAGTAGACCCTGAACTGGCCTCCCGTATTGTCTGGCTGGATGCCTATCTCACAAATATAGACCGCACTTTCCGCAACACCAATATGCTGATGTGGCACAAGGAGCTCTGGCTGATAGACCAGGGAGCTTCGCTCTACTTCCATCACTCGTGGGAGAACTGGGAGAAGCATGCGGTAAGCCCCTTTGCCTATATCAAGAACCATGCATTGCTGCCCGAAGCGTCCCGGCTTGAAGAAGCCGATGCCGCCCTGCGCATCCTGCTGACTGAGGAAAAGATACAGGAAATCGTCTCACTCATTCCCGACGATTGGTTGCACTGGAACGATACCCATGAGACACCCGAAGAAATCAGAGACATCTACCTCCGCTTTCTGACCGAAAGACGGGCCCATTCCGAAATATTTGTAAAAGAAGCGCAGAATGCAAGGAAAGCACTTATATGAATACGCAGTTATCCGCCTCGTTCCCAAAGTAGAACGTGAAGAATTCTTCAATGTAGGCGTAATCCTTTTCTCGAAAAAGGCGAACTTCATTAAATCCGTTTGCCGGGTGAACGAGGAGAAGTTGAAACTATATGTGTCCGAAGTAGACCGGGAACTGGTGTTTGCACACTTGGATGTGTTCAACAAGATATGCTCGGGTGCCCGGGACGGCGGCCCCATTGCCCAACTCGATGTTCCGGAACGTTTCCGGTGGCTGACTGCCGTGCGGAGTTCCTGTATTCAAACGTCCCGCCCACATGCCGGTTTCTCCGACGATCTGGACAGGACGTTAAAAAGATTATTCAAAGAATTGGTTTTATAAAGTAACTATCCCACGGACTGAACAAGAACAGGGTCCAGTCTTTTATCATTCGCCCGATACCGGAGCGGTGATACGCCTGTATACCTTTTAAAATATTTCCCGAAGAAGGAAAGATTAGGAAAATTCAACTGATAAGCAATCTCCTTGATGGAAATACTGGAGTACTTCAACAGGTATTGCACTTCTTCCATCACCATCCCATCAATCCATTTCACAGGACTCTTACCACTCACCTGCTTAACGACCGAGGAAAAATATTTCGGTGTAACGCACAATTTGGAAGCGTAGAAATCGACTCTTCGCTCCTGTTTATAGTACATGGAAAGCAATTTCATGAAACGGGCAAAGTATTCTTCCGCCCGGTTTTGATTCATAACTTCCTGTATGTTCTCCGTATATTCCGTAGACACCTTTATCTGTGCAAAGAGAGTGTATAGCAACATCTTTATACCGGACGACACCGCTTCTTCCTGCCATCCGGTCCGGTTTGCACGCCGCATACAGCCAAGCAGGCAATCCGTCATACGTGTATATTCTCTTGACTCCGCAACCGATAGCACAATCAAAGATTTATACCGGGTTTGTATCATGAGTGGCAGCACCTGCTGCCAATAACAATAATGTCGGCAGAAATAATCAGGCGTCACCATTACATAAGTTAGAGAGCAAGCTTCCACACACTCCACCTGGACAACTGTATTGGGTAGATAAACAAAAAGTGAATTACGGCAAACAACGTATGTTTGCATATTCTGTGTAACCCGCATTTCTCCTTCCGTGCAAAGTAAAAGAATATAGGCATCCATACGCAAAAGGGATGACCGATACCCCGATGACAAAGTGCCCCGGGAAATGATGCAACCATCCGGCAGATTCGCACTGTTACTGCCACATTGCTGAACGAACCGTTCAAAAGAGTATTCTTCAATCATTCTTATTCTATTCGCCATATCTTAAAATATATCATTATTGTAAATGCTAATAGGAAACTGAGAGCTGAGTTATCCTCTCTTTCTCTATGGCTTAACCACCTTGATGCAGTGACTAAGCAGGGCATATCTACTGACTCGGTATAGAATCAATGCGGATGATTGGTATCATCAATACGGATGATGTGTACCATCAATACGGATGATGGTATGCCAAGTCATAAGGATAGCATAGATAACCCGTAGGCTATGCATGGCAAGGTCAGCATATCATCTATTCCATTCCTATCCAGGTTTCCATTCCTCCCTTCATGCGCAGGAGGAACATCCGTCAGTAATAACATTCCCGGTATACGGCCAGATAATCTTTTCCATTTTCCCGTATGAATACAATTTTATCTTCACGTGCCAGCCAACCTATGGCAGAGGCTAATTCCACCGGATTCAAATCTGTATCCAGAAGAAGCTCTTTAAAGGTTGTCTTGCTATTCCTTTCGCTAAGTATACGCCACACTATTCCGGCATTTACCCCAATCATTTCTTTTTTCATAAGCTATTTTTCTTTTTTTATTCATAATGCGAATCGGGAGTTGAAACTGATTCATAACGGATAAGAAATGGAGCAAATGATTAAGCGGTACTATCTGTCATCCTGAGCGTAGTCGAAGGATCTTATCCCATATTACGATAATGCGGCTTTGTGCCAAGAGAGTAGATCCTTCGACTACGCTCAGGATGACAGATACTCAGTAAATCATCATTTAATTCAAAAACGCTCAAGAAGGAGTTAAATTCAACTGCTGATTCGCATTCATATTATTATTTTCCTAAGCACTCTTCTTATAGCTCAGAATCGCCCAAAGATTAAGCACTATCGCAAACAGGCAAAGCGAGCGGAAGTAAGGAATCAATTCCGTAAATGAACTCCCTTTCAGATAGACCATACGCATCACCTCTATGAAGTATCTCAGCGGATTGAGCCTCGTGATATACTGTGCCCATTGCGGCATACTGGTGACAGGCGTAAACAGCCCGCTCATCAGAATAAAAATCATCAGGAAGAAGAACATGACGAATAATGCCTGTTGCATAGTGGCCGAATTATTGGAAATCACCAGCCCAAGCCCGGACACCACCAGGATATAGATGGATGCGAACACATAGATAGTCAACAGATTTCCGGCAGGAACCAATCCGTAAGCCAGCCACGCCAGCAACATGGAATAAGTCAGTACCAGAAAACCGACACACCAGTATGGAATCAATTTGGAAAGCACAAAAGGCAGCTTCCTCACCGGCGTCACATTCATCTGCTCGATGGTGCCCTTCTCCTTCTCTCCCACAATGTTGAGCGCAGGAAGAAAACCGGAAAGCAATGTCAACATCATGACCATCAAGGCCGGAACCATAAACACTTTATAATCCAAATGCGGATTGAACTTATAGTAGGGCGCCGTACCGAACGTCTGCTGCCTGGCGGGAGCGTTGTTCATCCCGTGTTCTTCACGCAAGTCGGCCGAATAATCGGTAACGATGCTTCCCAAGTAGGAAGACCCCAGACCGGATTTCACCCCATTGACAGCATTCGCCGAAATCATCACATTCGAGACGCCTTTACTCACCAGATTCTTTTCAAAATCATCCTCTATTTCCAGAATAATATCGGCATCACCGGCTTCCACGCAATGCAGAGCGTCTTCGTTGGAAGAAGACATATCCGTCAAAGTGAAATAGCCTGATGAGACGGCTTTCTGAATCAACCGTTCGGAGAAAGTGCTGCGGTCATTGTCAACCACACTTAGTTTCAGTCCTTTCACTTCCTGATTGGCAGCCCAGGGCATCAGCAACATCATCACCGTGGGCAACATGAAAAACAGCTTCGGCAGAAAGCTGTTGCGCACTATCTGCTTAAATTCTTTTATGATTAAATATTTGAGAACCATAGCCCCACCTCCTATTCTAAACGGATTTTAAACTTCTTCAAAGCCACAGACACGAACACCACAATCATGATACCGATTATGATGAACTCTTTGGCCACATAACGAAAGTCCACACCTTGTATCATCAGCTTCCGGACAGCTTCGGTGAACCATCGTGCCGGTACAATGGCCGAAAGGTCTTGCAAAAAACCCGGCATGCTCTCGATGGGAAACACTGTGCCCGAAAGCAGAATGGTAGGAATCATCAGTACCAGACTCGACATCAGCATGGCAGCCAACTGGCTATCCACAATCGTCGAAATGAGAAGGCCCAACGACAAGGCAGCAATGATGTACATCATCGAGATGGCTATCAGCCAGAACAAACTCCCTGCAATCGGGATGTGCAGCATAAAGGCCGACAACAACAGAATAGTGGCCAGGTTGACGCACGAAATGGCAAAATAAGGAATGGCCTTGGCCAGGATGATATAAGCCGGAGGGAGTGGTGAAGCAAGCAACACTTCCATAGTCCCCATCTCCTTTTCACGGACGATGGCGATGGAACTCATCATGGCGCAAATCAGCAGAAGCATCATGCCAATCACTCCCGGCACAAAGTTGAACTCGCTCTTTTGCTGGGGATTATAGAGCATCTTCAGTTCGGGGATAACCTGAAACGAAGCCTTCGCGCCATCAGCTTGCGAGAGGTCGCGAAGGTAAGCCGAAAGGATGTTTTGCGCATACCCCACACGCATGGAAGCTTGGTTAGGCTCGGTTCCATCGGCCAGCAACTGAACGGTGGCATCGCCCGTATGAATCATATTATCGGCGAAGTTCTCGCTGAATACGATGACCATATTGATTTTCCCTTTCTTGAATACATCATTAATCTGATTGATGTCGGACAGTTCCTCGGCAATGGTGAAATACTTGTTCGCCTGAAACATATCACGGATATGCTGTGTAGCTATGTCCTTCGACGGGTCGAAAATAGCCACCTGCGTATCTTTCACTTCCGTCGTAATGGCGAAACCGAAAAGCACAATCATGATAACCGGCATGACCAGCAGAATAAGCATGGTTCTCTTATCACGGAAAATGTGATAGAACTCTTTTCTGACAAATGACAAAAACTGTTTCATAAACTTACGGATTTAATTATCTGAACGTTTCGCCTTCCTGGCCAACTGGAGGAATACGTCGTACATGGTTTCTACTCCAAAGCTCTTCTTCAACAGGAAAGGGGAGTCAAGAGCCTCTATCTTGCCGTCCACCATGATGGAGACGCGGTCGCAATACTCCGCCTCGTCCATGTAGTGGGTGGTGACAAAAACCGTGATGCCACGGTCGGCCGCCTGATAAATCAATTCCCAGAATTGCCGCCGGGTCACCGGGTCGACACCTCCTGTGGGTTCATCAAGAAACACTATTTTGGGGTCGTGGAAGATGGAAAGCGAGAAAGCCAGCTTCTGCTTCCAACCCAACGGCAGGGACTTTACCAGTGTGTTGCGTTCATCCTGAAATCCGAGTTCGCCAAGCAACAGGTTGGTCTTCTCACGTATTTTCTTATCCGGCATTCCATATATACCTCCGAAGAGGCTCAAGTTTTCCCACACCTTCAAATCATCGTATAAAGAAAACTTCTGGCTCATATAGCCTATGTTCTTCTTCACCTGCTCCGACTGTCCGTAGACGTCGTAGCCTGCCACAATTCCTCTTCCTTCCGAGGGATGGCTCAATCCGCACAACATACGCATGGCAGTGGTCTTACCAGCTCCATTCGCTCCCAGGAACCCGAAAATCTCTCCCTCCTCTACTTGAAAAGAGATGTGGTCCACAGCCACAAAGTCTCCGAATCTCTTGGTCAGCCCTTCAGCGACTATTACATCTTTATTCATTCTTTCTTCTGTGTTAATGACATGAAACAATCTTCAATCGTAGCGTGAATCGCCTTGATTATGATATCCCGATACCCTTTCTCTGTCAGGAAAGTCTCCAACTGACTGACGGTGGCCTTTTCTTTGGCTGTGACGTGGTATGTTTCGCCAAATGAGAAGGTAGTCTTTACCCACGGGCAATCCCGCAAATCCTGTAAAAGCCGGTGCATCCGGTCGCTCTTTACAGACCATATCGTTTCTGAATAGCTATCAATAATGTTCTGAGGTGTGTCCACCTGCATAAACTCCCCGTCCTGCACCAAAGCAATACGGTCACAGAGTATAGCCTCATCCATGTAAGGAGTTGAAACAAGAATGGTAATCCCATGTTTTTTCAGATTTTTCAGCATCTCCCAGAATTCTTTACGGGACACAGGGTCGACTCCGGTGGTAGGTTCATCAAGAAAAAGAACCTTCGGCGCATGAATAAGCGCACAACTGAGTGCCAGTTTCTGCTTCATACCTCCCGACAACTTTCCGGCTTTCCGTGTTTTAAAAGGTTCTATCTGCTTGTAGATATCTTCAACCAGATGATAATTCTCCTGAATCGTGGTGTTGAAAATGGTAGCGAAGAAAGTCAGGTTCTCCTCTACCGACAAATCGGGATAAAGCGAGAAACGCCCCGGCATATAGCCAATCTGTTTACGGATTTGCTTGTAATTCTTCACCACATCCAGTCCATCTATGGTTGCCGCGCCTTCGTTTGCCAGCAGCAATGTGGTCAGTATGCGGAAAAGTGTAGTCTTTCCGGCACCATCAGGACCTATGATACCATATATCTCTCCTTCGTTCACATCAAAACTCAGGTTGCGGATAGCTTGTACTTTACCGTAGCTTTTCTTAAGATTCCGAACTGATACTATTTCCATACTCTTAGAATTTTACCTCGCCATACATACCCTTTTTTATCAGACCGTCATTCCTCACGGCCACCTTCACGGCATATACCAGGTTAGCCCGTTCGTCACGCGTCTGAATGGTCTTGGGGGTAAATTCGGCCTTATCCGATATCCAAATGATGGTGCCGGGGTATTCTTTGCGTCCCGATTCGCCCTGGTCGGCATAAACCTTGACCTGCTGCCCTATCTGAATACCGGTCAGTTGGCTGGCCGTAATATAGGCACGCAATTTCATATCTCCCACATTCGCCACTTTGAACAGCGCTCTGCCCGGAGCCGCATATTCACCCTGTTCAGCGTATTTGGTGAGAATGGTTCCTTCAATGGGGCTCATAATAATGGAATTACTTATCTGGTCCTCAATTTGTGCAAGCTGGGCATCAATGCCTGTGCTCTGATTGGACAAGCTGCTGTTCGAGCTGCTTATTTGCTCGGTTGTAGCCGCCAATTGCTTTTCAAGTACTTCAATCTGATAATTGATGTCATCCAGCTGTTTCTGTGTGGCGGCATTCGACTTTACCAATTCTCCAAACCTTTTCTGTTCTCGCCTCTGAACATCAATCTGTTGGCGGATAGTGGCCAACTGCCGGTTCTCATTCAGTATCCTGCTGTCGGTAGCTTCCCGGGTAGCAGCCAACTGCTCCTTCTTCAGATGCAATTGTATCGTGTCAATATACCCCACCGGCTGTTGCGGAGAGACCTCTTGTCCTTCTTCGACATCAAACCGCATAATCTCACCATTACTCCTGGCAGAAACAATCACTTCAGTAGTTTCAAAGATTCCCGAAGCATCATAATCGCCATTACTATTTCCACACGCTGTTAAAAGGGAAGCGACTCCCATCCATAAGATTCCTGATGTTTTCATATCTTCTATATTTTATTGGTTTATTGTATTTTTCAGTTCATGAATACTCTTCAGCATTTCAATTTCATGAGACGATCGTTCTATGCGTGCCTGGTTCTCGCGGGTAATTTCCTGCAACAGGTTGTTCACGTCAATCACACCATGCTCCAATTTTGCCTCCGCAGCTTGCCTGACCGAAGTACGCAGATGGATAATCTCTTCGTCTTCCGCCATCATCTTCTTATATTGGCGTATAGAGATTTCGTCCTGAGTAGAAAGCAGGCTATTGTTAAAAAGGAAGACATCACGGTTCGTCTCTATCTGACGGACTGACAAAGCTATCTTGCGCTTATCATGCTTATACGTATATAGTTTACTGATGTTCCAACTGAGGCGCACGCCCACCGTGCCGTTCAGTGTCCAGTCATGGTTAAACATATCATTGAACATATCATATCCCGGATAGCCGTAATATCCTTGTGCAAAAAGGCTTAATTTAGGTTTTAATCCGGCATTCAGCAATTTCAGTTCGGCATTGGTCTGCAAGAACTGGGTATCGAAGAGGCTCAGTTCCGGACGGAGGTTCTCGTAAGAAGCGGGCATTTCAGCGCCAGGTTTTTGTAAAGAAGATGCGGCGTCTATTTCTTTGCCTATGAAGATTGACAGCATTTTCTGATAGCTCTCTTTCATGGATAAGAGTTCTGTCATTTGCTGCCGTGCTTCCAGATACTCGGCTTTCACCACATCCACATCTGCCTTCATGGCTGTTCCGTTTGCTAACATTGATTCCAGCTTCCGGCTATTCGATGATAATAGTGTCTGCAACTCTTCGTTCAACTCTATCTTATCTTCTATCAAAAGGATACCGAAAAACAGATTATTCACTCGGTCACGGATGGCATACATATCCACATCCGTCTGAGCCATTTGTGCGACACCTTGCAACGTGGCCACTTTTTTCTGTGCTTCCAGGTTTCCACCATCCCAAATCACCTGATTCAGGTCAAGACCTATTTTATACTGGTCTTTGTTCAAGCCCTTGTAATCATATCCACTACTCTCCAGCATATCACTCAGCGCATCCGGAAGAGTTGCCACATCCGATTGATAAGTGGCCTGTCCGTTAAAGGCGAACTGTGGCAAATACCCTTTATTTATATTCTTCACCGAATAAGAGGTGGTTTGCCTGATTAACTCATACTTCCTGAGAAGCGGATAATTCTGTTGCGCAAGTCTCTGACATTCATCTAAAGTCAACTGGCCACTTACTGATAAGGGCACCATGAGAATGCTTGCCAAAGCACAAACTGTTTTTAAATACTTAATCATAACTGTATGTTTTTAAATGAATACTGTTTATTCAAATTGACAATGCAAAGTTAGAGGGTTGGCAACTGGCAAAAAATGCCAAGGCACAGTATTCATTGAGCAAATTCAACGATTTTATTTAAATCGCCCTCTTTTTTATAGGATATAAATATGTCATTTTGTATTTTTGCCCCAAAATAGAAGTTACTAATGGATACTATCGACTTTGACAAGATGGAAGTGCTTCTCAGCAACTTCATACCTGAATACAGAAATAAATCCGGGCTATTTTTATGTCTGGAGGGTTCATCGGAGGTTTTAATAAACGACCAGCTATACCAGATGAAAAGAGGAACACTCTACATCATCAGTCCGCTGGTAACAATTTACAAAGTATCGCAAAGCCCTGATTTCAAAGGAATACATATTATTGATGAAATAGAGGTGTTCTATTCCGTCATTCACTCTATTATCGATACGATTCTTCATCTAAAGCTACGCAACAGCCCATGTCTGCAATTGGTGGAAGATGACATACAGTTTATCATTCACCAAAAGGAGCTTATTGACAAAAAGAGGCAGTCGGTACAGAACCCTGTTACAGAAGAAGAAGCGACCTTAATCCGCCACATGATACAGCTAATTGAACAAGAAACATTGCTGGAAGTAATCAGTATCTATTTTCGTGAGAGAATTGTCAAGTCCGAGACTATTGGAAAGAGTGAGTCAGTAGTCTATAACTTCATCTATTCCCTGCACATGAACTATAAAACCAAACGTACAGTGGCTTTCTATGCCGAAGAAGCAAAGCTCTCAACAGGACACTTCACCTCCATCATCAAACAGAAAACAGGACAAACGCCGTCTGAATGGATTGTTGCCATCACTATCGTCAATGCCAAACTACTGCTTGAAAAATCTCAGAAAAGTATAAAAGAAATAGCCGGAGAACTGAACTTCCCGGAACAATTTACTTTCCGCAAGTACTTTAAGCAATATGTAGGCATACCACCCAAACAGTATAGATTATCAAGAAGAACGGACTCAGAGGAGACACAAAGCGAAGATGATTAAACTCTAATAAATACAAAAAAAGAGACTTACAGCGCAATGCTATAAGTCTCTAAATATAAAGTTATGTGGTGCAATCTTTTATGATGGAGTAGCGTATTTCACTTTCAGCTCCTCCACTCCCATTCCGGTAAAATAGTCTTCAATAAAATCCCAGCGCTTCACATCGTCCATTCCATCCGTCCCGAAGAAGAAGGAAAACAGTGCGATCTGTTCCTGGAACACCTGTTCATTATTCTCAAGAATCAAATTGTGATATTCATCGGAAGATGCGATCTGTTGCAGGCTCTTCGGATCATCGAAACATACCAGCACACAAGGTGTACCCCCTCCTTCGACGCTGAATGAAAGACAGTCGAGCATAGAAAGCAGGTTAAGCAGCATATTCAGATCAGAGAATGGCGTACTGTAAAACAATAAACGATCTCCTTTTTTACCGACAATACGTTGACTGAATAGTTTCTGATAGCGGGATAACAAAAGGTCAAACCCTTTTGTCACTGTAAAAGAGAGTTCGTTGGAATCCTTCTTTTTCACACTACTGATATAGCTCACACTGCGTCCCTCTTCTGTACGTGACTCCAGCAACGAGCCAATAAAGCGTTTTGCCGATGGTACATCCATACCATGTTCGGCAAAGACCGCACGCAATTCTTCTTCATCAAAACGTCCTTTTGTCTTCCGTAACTTATCGACAAGCAGAGTCTTCAAGCTATTGAACAGTGCATCCATCCGTTGACGAATTACGGTGGCATCTTCTTTCAGCAAAACCTCATGCTTACCAACAGATACTGCACGAGAGCCTTCCCACAATGTTCCACTATTCAATTTTTGCTTAAATTCCCGATAACCCAACTCAGCGAAGCGCTCTTCCCACAGTTTTTCCAAACGTGCAGTGTACACATCTTCCGTGCCCTCCACTTTAGTGAGATAATCTTTGAATTCACGAATAAAAACATCGCCTGTCTTATCCTGGATATATCCTTCCGTCAATAGATTCTGCGGACTGACCTCTAACAACTTCTTTCCGTAACGATGGTTCAAATCATCTTCCAACCATAATAAAGCTGTCTTAATCAACTGTCCCAATTCTGCCTCGTATTCTAGTTTGTTTTTCATCCGCGGCAATTTCACCACAAATTCGAAGTCGGACAAAGACACCAGCATTTCTTGCTTTTCGCCTTTCATCCTATATACTTCCATCAGCTTTTTCAGTATCAACGACAACTGTTCCTGTGCTATATTACCCGCCATATGCAGGCGTTTCATATAATAAAAGTCACGTTCATGATAATCCGTTGCCGAAACGCCATGAATATCCGTATCACGCGCCGCACGTCCTATCTCCTGTATATAATCCACAAAGGTACTGGAAGGTGCCACATGATATACCCGGTCGATGTCGCTGATATCCACACCCATACCGAATGCCTTTGTGGCTACAATCATACGCTTCTCTCCTTCCTTGAACTCCTGTACAATTGCTGCTTTCTGTTCCTTGTCCTTCTTGCCATAGTAAGAAGCTACCAAACGCCAGTCAGCAGGTTGTACCCACGTCTTCAGACGCATATCAATGCCACCCGCAAAAGGATAATAAAGAATCGTTTTATGCCCGTCGAGGAAATCATCTACACGGCCAGCCACTACACGCTGTTTGGCTTTATCGTACGTTTCGCCTTCTTCTATTTCCATCTGACGGATATCGAATCCGATATTCCTACGTTTCACCGTACCTGCATAGAGTACACACGGTTCCATTTGCAATGAACGAATCGTTTCGAACACCATATCGTTGCCTCCTTTCGGATTCCAGACAGCAGTAGCCGTCAGTGCAAAAAGCGGAAATGCATAGCCCAGACTCTTCTTCAAACCTTGCAGATAACGTCCCAAGAACCAATAATCCACCCGGAACTCTTTCCCCCAAGTAGTTACTGTATGAGCCTCATCCACTACAACCAGACCAATGTGACGCTCACCTGCGAAGTGCTTGATATCATATGAAAGCAATAATTCCGGCGAAAGATAAAACAAGTCCACCTCACCTTCACGCACCTGCCGATATACCTCATTCTTTTGCTCAGGCGATAAATCGGAAGAAGCATACGCTACGCGTGTGTATCCCAAATCTTGTAAACCTTCCACCTGATCCACAATCAGTGCCTTCAGAGGAGATACAACAATGGTAAGCAACCCGTATTCATTACCCAAATAGATACCAGGCAATTGGAACAATAAGGATTTTCCAGCCCCGGTAGGTGCTGTCAGCAGAATATTATCCACATCCGTTTCCCCATTCCGTGCCTTTTCCGCTTCAACAATGACACTTTCTATCAATTGCCCCTGCGAAACGTGGAGTGTCTCTTTCCCCTTGAATAAGTCGTCGTACACTTCCAGGTCACGAAATTGTTCATACCCGTAAGTCCCTTTTAAAAGCGTGTTCACCGCTTCCCGACAATCTCCGGGCAAATGCCGTTCTTTCAATTCCGGCAAGCGGCTTACCGTTTTTTCTTGTGTTTCAGTCATAATGGAACAAATATAAAAAAGAGGCAATCCATTAATCTGTAAAAAACAGATTTTACGGACTGCCTCTTTTATGTGTTAACTACCTCGTATCCCCTTAGGTATGGCAAGGCTTTAAAAAAGCGTATCTAATACTCCTCTTCGTTAAAGAAGAAATCCTCTTTGCTCGGATAGTCGGGCCATATATCTTCGATGCTCTCATAAATATCGCCTTCATCTTCCATTTCCTGCAAATTTTCAATCACTTCAAGCGGAGCGCCCGAACGTATGGCATAATCGATTAATTCGTCCTTGGTTGCCGGCCAAGGAGCATCTTCCAGTTTAGATGCCAATTCCAATGTCCAATACATAAGTTCTAAGTATTAAAATTGTGAATATTAAGTCCTACTTTCTATTTTTCGGCAAAAGTATAATAAAATCTCTCACTTACAACTATTATCCCAAAATATTTCATCTTTTTTCTCATCCTGGTTGATTTTCCGTGACAAGACAAACAAATAATCGGACAAACGGTTCACATAAGCAAGTAATTCAGGAGCTACTTCGCATTGTTCAGCCAAGACCAGGATACGTCGTTCAGCCCTGCGGCAAACTGTGCGGCAAACATGACAAACCGATGCTCCGCGACTGCCGCCCGGCAATATAAAAGCATGTAACGGGAGAAGCAGATTATCAAGTCGGTCTATTTCCCGTTCGATACGCTCTATCTCTTCCGGATGAATGACACTGGCACATTTCAAGTCCGTTTTTTCCAGATCGGTGGCCAGATTGGAACCCACTGCAAAAAGGCGATCCTGGATATGGCGTACAAGCATCCGATCCGCTTCATCAGACAAATAAGTGATAAGCACTCCTAGGTTAGCGTTCAACTCGTCTACTGTGCCGTATGCTTCCAGACGAACGTGGGTTTTAGGAACCCGGGTACCGCCTACCAACGAAGTGGTACCTTTATCACCGGTTTTAGTATATATTTTCATAAGCGATTAGTGTTTAGTGATTAGAAATTGACTCCAATTACCTATTCAAACGCCTAAAGATAATCAAAAGTTGACAATATAGTCTTGTTTTATCTTTGTTTTATCAAAGAATAGGATGCCAAGGTCATAAAGGTCGAATGTAATACCTACATGTTCATCCTGCTGCATGCGTTTCCAAAGGGCTTTCATCTGCGGAGTGTAGCAGATTCCTTCGACCACAAAAGCAGAGCTGCGTACAGTGCGTGCAGCACAGATACGGAATACTTCCTCCACAAATTCCGGGTGACGGTAGTCATGCAGATAAAGAAAGCCAACTGGTACTCCGGCTTCCAGAAATAGCTCGGAAAGTTCAAAAGCAGATGTATAGTCGGCCCCTTCCTTACCGGCTTTCAGGTAAAGGGAAGAAGCAGCAAGAGTACCGGCATCCACTATCGTATCGGGCTGGATATAATTCACCAACCGGAACAAAAGGCGTTTCACCTTTTTCGACTCATACTTCCAACGCCCGTCTTTTTGAGGTGCCAACTTCTTTTGTTCTGCCGCCAAGTCTTTATACTTATAATAAGGAGTATTTTCATAAATCACCTGTGTAATCAGGTTGAAAGCAAAAGGAGAATGCACTCCGTAACCGCAACGATGACGGAAACGGCGCAACCAGATAAAAGGACGTTTCAGAGCTAATGTGATACGGTTCATAATACACAAATCTTTTATTGGCCACAAAGATAGATAAAATCGGAAGAAAAGTAAGTCATTCCAATAGGCAAGACAAATCTTCGGGACACTATTTAGTTAAGTTTCACGAAAGGGAAAAAGGGATTCCCCCTCTTCCCCAATCCACCTATTTATCCTAACGGATCATCTTCAATACCGCCGTCGCCAGAGTCACTTCCGTCCGGCTTCACGACCGTATCTTTAGCCACAGTCCCCTTACCCGGCTCCAGCCTTTCCACACTTGCCTTACCAAGCATATCCTTAAAATAGCTTCCCGGATAGAAAATGATTTTTCGACGATACACCGTATTAGCATCCACATCTCCCGCTCCCGCCTGGCTTTTCGCGTTCAGTCCGGGACGGAAACAGCCGAAGTCTCCTAGCTGCACGGAATATCCTTTATCCAAATCCATATTTAGGGTATCTATTAACCCGTCAATTACCATCTTCACCACACCACGCGGTGCCATACTCACTTTCTGCACTTCTTCACAGAGCTTATCAAATTTCACCAAGCCCAACACTTTGGTTTGAGCTACAAATTTCTCAGTATTAGTTTTATCAAAACCAAACACCACCTTCTTTACTTCATACTTAATTGCCATAATCTTTGTTGTTTTAATGATTAATAATATGTATATTCATTTTCTCTTATCTTATCCCGAAACACGAAGTCTTTTACTGTGAGGCCTCAACAGACAGACGTTCTGTTTCCCAGATTCGATGTTGCAAAGTTAGGGTGAGAAGTATGAGAAAGCAAGAAAACAGCATCTACCAAGCAATTTCATAAAACACTAATAAACAACACATTATCAAAAAGCAATCTCTACAACGGAGAAATGAAAAGGAAAGTAGAAAAAGCAGGAAAATAAAGGATTAGATAATGATCTCTACAAGCCTGGGCCCTAAAGCATTGAAAATGAAAGCAAGGGATTTAAAGCATCTCTACAAACAAAGTAGATTTCGCAAAAAAGGAAAGGAGTCCAGCGACTCCTTTCCCATCAGACAATCTCTTTCGGTTTATAACCTCCGGACTTTAAGCCCCGAAAGAACCGGTTTGCCTTGCAACGGCGTAAAACGTATATCAATACATCCATCATTATTGTTCACTATATAGCGTCGACGGCATGCGTTGAGATAACGGTTGTTATCGGCGGGAGAAAAATTCTGCTCCACAACCTCACCGCAAATGGTGATGTCGAACCGCTTGGACGCGGTACTTATCCGTTCATCTCCCTTGCCCAGCAGATTGGCCTGCTGCCGGGCCGGCCGGCTAACATCTGCCATCAACAGCTCCACCTCATAAGTTCCGGCAGGAGCGTCAATCTTATACTCCGTGATATCCTCCATCCATGTCTGATAGACTGGTCCATCTACAGTATTATAAATTTCAGAGGTAGTGCTGCGCCCTTTACCGTTCACATATCCCCATTCCCCGGCAGTATAAGGACGGTCCGGTAACCATGTCAAGTAACTGACATCTGAAATGAAATAACAATTACTGCCAACGTTTACTGCAAATTCGTCCCCTTGATGCAAGTCAGGAAAAAGAGCGAGCGTCATTATCATCACATCTTCTACAAGCACTCCGTTCCTATAACCTCTGGCCACCAACGAGGAACTTCCTTCCGGCAACTTTACGCGAAATATAGTATTATAATTGGATGTACACTGCTTGCCGCAAGATACACCGTTCAGGATAAGCTCCACCTCATCCAGATTGGTATAAATCTTGATGGGATGTTCTTCTTCGGCTTTTCCTGTCCGTAAAGCCCAATCGCGGCTTGCTATATGCAACACCGGTACGTCCTTACGCCACATAGCCTTAAAATAGTAAGCTATATCTTTTGGAGTCCGGTCATTATAGAAAAGCCCCTTATTGTTGACACGAGGCATAGATTCCTGACGGGCGGCCACGTTGAAATCAACGTACCCCCAATAAGCACATCCGGCAATGTAGTCATTATTTTCAATATAAGGCAGATAGTGCTCGATATATTCCTGCTGATATTCCATACTGAAATCGAATGGACGACCCTTAACCGAGTGAATACGTTTGTCTGAACCCGCCCCCCATTCGCTCACAATAATGGGACGATGCGGATAACGCGCGTGCTGATCTTCCAGCCACTGTTCAAAATGAGGCAACTCACCGAAATACCATCCCTGATAGAGATTCCATCCGGCCACGTCTCCCAGTGCAAGTCCAATCGTGTTGTAAAGGTCGGAACCGTGGAATGCCATGACGCTCACACGCGAAGGATCCTCTTCTTTCAAACGCTTTTCTAACCGCTGCGCCAGCTTGACAGTACGATCTCTTACTGCCGGCCACTCCGGTTTATCCGGTGTAGGAGCAATCAGTAATATTTCATTCATATACCCCCACGCCATGATACAGGGATGGTTGTAATGTTGCCGAATCATCTCCACCAGGTTCATCTCACAATGGTCATCATATCCCGGCGTATCAGGTACGATGTCAATAATGGGAATCTCCTCCCAAGCCAGCAAGCCCAGTTCATCACATGCATCCAGCAAAGCGTCATCCTGCGGATAATGGGATATACGGATAAAATTGCATCCTATTTCTTTTATCTGCCTTATGTCACGGCGGTTCACTTCGTCGTCTATAGCCACTCCTACAGGTGCCTGGTCCTGATGGCGGTTCACCCCACGCAGCTTATAAGGTTTCCCATTCAGACTGAATCCCTTGTCTGCATCAAACGAAAACCATCTGAAACCTACCTTATTAGATATCTCATCCAAGACTTCACCGGTTTTGGCATTCACAATGGCGGTAACAACGCGATACAGTGTCGGCATTTCTGGTGTCCACAATTGAGGATTGTCTATTACATCAGATTTATATTCCACAGTCGCTGTTTCTCCAGCTTTCAGTGAAAAAGGTTGTGTATTCGTCTGAAGCAGTTTTCCCTGAGCGTCATAAATGCGGTTTTGCATCTTCAGACGTATCCTTGAGTCGGCATCATTAGTCACCTCCGCCTTTACCTGTACTATTCCCTCCCGCTCGTTGGCAACGGGGGTACTGACAAATACGCCGGTCGACCCGTAATTTGCCATGTTGAAATGCTGTTCCGGAGTGGTTATAAGCCACACATCCCGGTAGATTCCTCCCCAGAAAGTGAAGTCCGCCCAAAGCGGCGTAATGTCCCGTCGAGCATTATCAACAGTAATTTCTATCTCATTGTTCTCCCTTATAAGCTCGGTAACATCCAAAATGAAAGCCGAATACCCTCCGGCATGACTACCAGCCACCTGTCCGTTGACTTTTACGTCGGCAGCTTTACTGGCGGCATCTATTTTCAGATAATAACGTTTAGTGGGGGCTATCTCTGGGAGTGACAACTTTTTGCGATATTCACCCTTACCTTGATAATAATTTCTTTGAGAATAGGCATCAAGATTAAATGTATGGGGCAGATTGATGGGCTGCCACCGTGTTTCTCCATCCTTACGGAAATCCCAACCATCATTAATGGTTTTCATCATCCTTTGCGCCGAGGCAGAGAAAGTGAAAAAAGCCAGGCTTACCAAAATCAGGAAAGCCTTTCTTGTCAAAAGACATAAAGCGATGTGCATGTTCATAATTGATATTTAAATAATCAAAAAACAGACTAGTTCTCATCAGCCACCGCTTCTTCCCAGGTTTCCCATTTCTCCACATTGGGGTCATATCCGTCGTAACCCGGATTTTGGCTAAGTTTTCCCAAGCGATTGGCGTCAATGGCCTTTTGAGGAATAGGCCAGTTAATATTGTGCTTGCCCATGGTATACTTGCGACCTCTGATATTGGCTCCAGTATCCTTATTATAATAGTTGTTGTAGTTAGTGATACGGTGAAACCAGAAGCTGTCCTCATGCAAGTGCTCTTTATCATAAGTTTTGCCTTCATTATCGGGCTTGCCGCTAAGAGCAAGGCAATAAGAGATACGGCTCAGTTCAGTGAAACGCCACTCTTCCATGTAAAGCTCACGGGCACGTTCATCCACGATGTCGTCAATATCAACCGTAGTATAAAGTTGCTGACATTTAGCACGTTTACGCACAGCATTGACATCATCTACAGCAGTAGCATCTCCCAGATAATATTTGGCTTCGGCACGGAGCAGATAAGTTTCCGCGAGCCGATAGCAGTAAAAGTCAGCATAGCCACCACCATTGTATTGATTGGCAGAAGGCGTTTCATCTTCGGGAGATTCGGACCAAACCTTATAATGGGGCCAATCAAACCAGCACCGAATTGTATCGGAACAGAGCACTTGGGTGCCACCATCCTCGTCGACCCAACTGAAACGGACATTTTCTCCGTGATATTTAGTGTTCGGACGGTTATATCTCAAATCTTCCATACGCACCCAGTTGCCTACAGTATGACTATGGCGCAGGTCCCCCTCATCATTCACCCCATTAACATACCACAGAGAGTTTTCGGCAAAGTAAGTGGGACGTACAACTGCCTGCCCGCGTCCGAAAGCACGGTTGAAATCCAAATTATCTTTATAATCCGGATTGTTCAAAGCAAAGTTATCCACAGCTCTCACATTATCGGGAGTTTTAATCTCATCAGCATTCCATCTGGGAACCAAGTTACGCATAGTACGGGTGCGAATACCTGAATCAGTGCCGTAACGGTTGGGCAGAACAAGGATGGCCTCTTTGTTAGCGGCAATAGCTTTGTTTCCACCTTGGTGTAAATTCCAAATAACATTGTTGGTAATATTCCATGTTTTAGGATTAGGATTGGAAAAAGTCCCGAACTCATCCTGCATCAATGAGTAGCCTGACTGATCGATGAGGATATCGGCTTGTTCCTTAGCTTTCTGAAAATCACCGTTAGCAAGGTAACATTTAATAAGCAATTGGCGGCATGCCCCTTTGTTGATCATACCGATGTAAGTCATATCCTTTTGGTCGGGAACATTCTGTACAGCAAACTCCATATCTTGCACCATACGCTTGATGATGGCCTCGCGTTTGGTGCTTTTATAGTCTTGCTTGGGAGACTCTATAATTTTAGAAACAAAAGGTACGTCACCGAATTGGAAACAAAGATTCATATACCGGTAAGCACGATGAAAATAGGCACGCCCGAGAAATTCATTCCTGGTGGTTTCATCCAATCCCTCCACCTTATCAATATAGCTGATAACAGTATTGGCATACTTAATGCCGTTGTAAGTCTCCCCCCAAAAGATGACCAGACGATTCTGGTCAAAATTATACCAACCGTCAGTAGGTGTAAAACGTTCGTTTATGTCACAAAAAGCAAGTTGGTCATCCGTTTTACCAGCTACCGTTAAATCAGAGAAAAGATACTCACTCATCAAAGGCAACATCAAGTCACAAGCTTCCGTATTTGTCCAATAAGCACGAAGTGCCTTGTCTGCCGAAGCTAAAGCAGCATTCAGACCATCCACTGTATTGAATGTTACAGTCGGTTCGTAAAGAGAGAGGGGATCCGGTTTCAGGAAATCATCGGAACATCCTGTAAAAAGCGCAGATACGCATGTAATCCCCAGCAACAATTTGAATTGATTTATATAGTTTTTCATATTTCTTTCTTTTTAAAATGTTAAGTTTATACCCAAAGAGTAAGTTCGTGGTGCAATATCTCCGGTTTCAGGATCTCCATATTCCCATTCCTTGCTCCAAGTGGCTACATTGCGCACGGTGGCGAATACTTTGGCGCTCTGAATCTTGTACTTAGATAAGAAAGCTTCCGGAACATTATAAGCCACCGAGATGTTTTCCAGGCGAATAAACGAACGGTCAACGACTCTGCTTGGTGCTGCAAGTCCCGTAGGCCCTTGTGCTGAAAGGCGGGCGTATGTATTGGAAGGATTATCCACTGTCCAATAATTCTTGACATAAATATTCTGGCAGTTGGTAATCTGCGAATAATTATTGTCATTGTTCAGATAATTACTGTCCAGACTCTTGTGCCCCATGTAAGAGTAGAGATTGAAAGAAAAACTCCAGTTCTTATAAAGCGTAAAGTTGTTTCGCATGGACCAATGGATAGGAGGCGTAGTCTCACCCAAAAACTGCTTGTCGTTATTGTTGTATACGGCAGTAGTAGTTCCATCTGCATTCTTACGGTCATCCGCAGTGTAATGATTGGCTACTTTCGGATCACCGGGTTTTTGTCCATACTTAGCGGCTTCTTCCACTTCATTCACCTGCCAGATACCGGTCACTTCATAATCCCAGATAGCACTTATGGGATGTCCGATAAACCATTTATTGTCCACATCATCTCTTTCCTTAGTAATGGTATTGCCGGCTGCATCCACAATCGTTTCACATTCACCATACAGTTTCTTTATTTCATTTTTATTACGAGAAAAAGAGAAAGAAGTATTCCATTCAAAGTTTTTTGTCTCAATGTTGCGCGTATTGAGTGAAATTTCAAAGCCCCGGTTTTCCACTCGTCCCAAATTTGTGGTAATGGAAGCGAATCCTGTGAAATCAGGTAAGGACTGGTTCATAATCATGTCCGTAGTAGGCATTATGTAGTATTCCAAGCTAGCATTGATACGTCCTCTCAGGAAACTGAGATCTAAACCGACATTCCAAGAGGTAGTCTTCTCCCACTGCAAACCGGTATTGGGCAAACGGTCTACAAAGAGATATTTCATATCCAGCAGTGCACCTGTAGTAGAATTTATGTATCCCTGAGAATATTTCCCAAGTGCCAAGTTAGCCAATGCAATATAAGAGTTCGCCAAACTCCGGTTACCGTTCTGTCCAAAAGAAACACGTAATTTACCAGAATCCAATACCTCACCCCACTTCCAGAAATCCTCATTGGTGAACGTCCACGCCAGTGCTCCGGAAAGGAAATTAGCATACGGATTGGTCGTACCGAAAGCAGAATATCCATCACGCCGGAAAGAGAATGTACCCATATACTTATCATTATACGAATAGAACAAGCGTGCCAAATAGCCGCAAGCAGTCTCGCGGTTATCGGTAGAACGGAAATCGCTCAAGCTCTTGTCTCCATTGGCTGTACCGTGAAAGCCCAATGCCTCAGAAGGCAGAATATTACGAGCTTGAATACGATCCGCCCACGACTGACGCTCTTCAGCTTCCTGCACCAAAGTCAGAATTGTGTGATGTTTTTCTGCGAAAGTATAATCCCATGTGATAGTGTTATTCAGTGACCAGTCAAAACGCTTGCTTTGTTCACGGTTCACGCGGTCGTCTGTTTCGGCCTGCCAGTCAGGATGTTCCGATGACCTGTAGTAACGGTCATAAAAATATTGTAAACGCGGTGCCGCATTAAATGAATAAGTGATGCCGAAAGGCAACGTCAGCTTGGCCGTCAAAATGGTATTCAGTACAGTAAATCCTTTTTCCAAATCAAGATACTGACGGTCAAAATCAAAATTATATCCTTTCCAATAAGCATTCTCTCCCTGAGGATGTGCTAAAAGCTCCCCTGCTTCGTTATAGGGAGTGGCAAAAGGGCTGTTGCTCGTAATCTGTCTGTACCAGTCGACAGCAATGTCACCGTCCGAACGATTCTGGAAATTGACGTTAGCCCCCACACTGAACCAGTCCGTCACTTTGGCATCCAACTTCATGTTGGCCCGTACAGCGCTATACTCGTTTCCGCGTACCATACCTTCATTGGAAAGGTATCCCAATGAGAGGTAATAGTTCACTCTTTCAGTCATTCCGCTGATGCTTACATTATAGTCTTGGTTCAATCCCGTTTGGAAAGAGTGGTCATACCAGTCAAAGTTTTTTCCGGAGAGGAAGTTGGCAAGCGTCACTTCACTCGCATTAAGTCCGATACGTCTTGCCCAGATTTCATCACTGCTCATACCGGCATCCTGAGTTGTCTGGTTTCTCCATGCATCCATAGAAAGTCCATACTTTCCCAAGTTAGCATCTGTCGGACGGTCAAAATATCCCGCAGGGCGACCTCCTGTCTGATAAGCCTCATATTTTCCGGTAGACGGATTTACCCCATACGTATCTGTCGTATAAAAATCCCTACGATAGTTCAGATACCCATCCGCATCGTATACCTTCCGCCCATCTGCCCTGGCAGTCCACCCTATGTTAGCACTGAAACTGATCACCGGCTTCTCTGATTTCCCTTTCTTGGTCGTCACGATAACAACACCATTGGCCGCCTTCGCACCATACACGGCAGCCGATGAAGCATCTTTCAGCACATCTATCTGCGCTATATCATTGGGATTAATTTCGGAGAGTTCACCATAAAACATCATACCATCCAGAATGATGAGCGGGTCATTATGACCTCCGTCAGAATATACGGAACGTTGGCCGCGTATACTCATGGACCCGCCTCCTTTAGCCGATTTATCGAAACCTACATTCAAACCGGCAGTTCCACGCAATACGTCTTGCACAGTCTTAGGAGCCTCATTTGCCAATGCATCCGGACGAACTTGAGTTACTGAACCCGTAAGGTCTTTCTTACGCATGGTACCATATCCTATCACTACAACCTCATCCAGCATCTCAGAATCTTCCAGTAATTCAACAGTCATAGTTGCTTTGTTCGAAGATAGAAGAATCTCCTGCGTCTTATAACCTATATAAGAGACAACCAATGTCTCTCCTTTCGACGCTTTAATCGAGAAGTTACCGTCAATATCCGTCACCGTTCCATTAGCACTTCCCTTCAGCAAGATTGTAACTCCAATCAACGGTTCCTTTTTACTATCCAACACTCTGCCCGTAATGGCAAGCTGTTGGGCATACCCGCTTACAACTCCTATAAACAGGAGAGCAAACCACATCAAAAATCTGTGTTTTTCCATATCATTAAATTATTAATAAAAAAATAGTTATTCTGTCATTCCGAAAACAAATCCCATTCCCCTAAATAATCTTATAAATAACCATCCCCATACTTTTTTTCCCGTCTCTTCCACAATCAGCCTTTTCCCAAAAAGATGTGGCAAAGATGTGGAGAATGAAATGGAATCACGCCCCAAATATACCCAGAGAAGGGATAAAATTTGCTCTGAGTAATTTTTATACCTAGATTGAGCAAAAAAGCTTCCCTATATTATTTACCCGTTTACTCAAATCTCCCTATATTTGCACAACCCCTTTAAATGAAATGTTAATCTTGACTACGATGAAAACTCATATTCCTAAATTTCTCATTTGCTGCCTGTTCTGTTTGCTGTCCGGCGTCCCTCTCCATGCACAACAAATGATTGTCAATCCCATGCCTTTTTTAGACAAACTGCCTGTCAACTCCATTTTCAATCTGTATCAAGACCGACAAGGCTTCTTCTGGCTGGGAACCGCATACGGGCTGGAACGTTATGACGGCTATGATATCCAGCCTTTCATAAACAACTATAAAAATCCTCATAAACTTACCCACAACGATATCCGGTGTTTCGCCGAAGACGATAATTACTTATGGGTAGGAACAGTACAAGGCATCAACTTAGTGGACAAAAGTACTTATCAAATCACCTCATTTCCCGACTCTGCCCTACAGACAAGAGAAATAAGAGATCTCATCTGCGACCAAAAAGGTAACATTTGGGTAGCAGCCGGCAAAAAACTGTTCAGATGCAACGCCCGCCTCGGTGTATTAAAAGAATATACATTAGCAAACGATCCGAATACATTCTTCGAAGATAGAAACGGCGACCTATGGTTTCTGACCTGGAACGGGGATATATTGAAATACAATGACCGGGACGATTCCTTTATGCAATATGCCCACATGGACAACAGCAATCCCTACCGGATGATACAAGACCATCAGGGACGATATTGGATTGCAACCTGGGGACAAGGAATCTGGCGTTTCGACCCGTCCTCCCCTGACAGAAAGAAGATATTGCAACGTCAGTCTATCGTCAACCCCATCCGTCATTCACCAGAACAGGTGTTCTTCGACATTGTACAAGACGACATGTACGGCTATCTATGGGCATTATCCCATTTCAGGCTCTATGTTTTCCGCATAAACGAACAGAATGAACTGGAAGAAGTGAATATCAATGCTATAAAGGACATCAATAACCCCATAGACCAATACAAAACATACAGCCGGATCATCAAAGACCAATCCGGCAATTTATGGTTAGGAGCTTACGATCAAGGCTACACAATAACCTTTGAGAAAGCTGAAATAATCAACCATACGATGGAAAATATCAAAAAGAGGCTAGGCGTAGATGCCAATGTCTTATACTTCAACAAAGACTCAAAAGGTACCATTTGGTTCGACCAGTCACGTTACGGTCTCTGCCTTTTCGATGAACAGACAGGAAAGATTACTTATGGAAACAATGCGGATGCTTTATATTCATTAGTCGTGACCTCTATCGTACCGTCACAGAAAGAAGATGCTGTATGGCTGGGCGGACGCAATGATTTTTCTTCCCATATATGGAAAGCGACAAAAGAGCAAATGCACATTTCTATTTTAGAAGAATATGACCTAAAGGAAGTCGTTGCCGATCCGGGCAGTATAACCCAACTGGTAGAGGATGATCATGGCAACATCTGGATTGGAACCACCTCGCGGTTGTTCTTCAAACAAGCCGGTTCAAAAAAGATTGCGGAATTGCCTTTTGACATCTCTCACATATCCGATATGTCCAAAGACAGTAAAGGAAATGTGTGGATCGCCTCCCGGGATGCCATTTACCAAATGGCTTATGAGAACAAGCCTATACTACTGAAACATTGTCCCAAAGAATCAATGCCGTTATCCGATGACCCGATAGTGAATATCTGTGCCAATGCTCATGACGTCTGGTTTTCCACTTCATTAGGACGGCTACTCCGGTTTAATTCAAGCGAAGAAAAAATAACGGACGAAACCGAATCCTGCGGACTGACAGGCGACAACATTCTGGAAATTCTACTATATAAAGATAAGATATGGATAGTATGTGACAAATACATAATCCGCCACCATCCGGCAACCAAAGAAAATACTGCTTATTTTGTCGATGACCCCAATATCTTCGTCTCCTCCTTCCGACATAGCGCAGCTTTCGTCGATGAGGAAGGTTGCCTGTACGCCGGAGGACATAACGGTTTCATCAAAATATTACCGGACAGGCAAAATACAAACAATAAACGTACCGGACAGGTACTTATCACTGACGTAAAGTCCGATAACCGCTCTGTTTTATTTTCACCTGCCGGTTCGGAAACAGGCAATTCCGTGCACAAAATAACACTTTCACCAGAAGCACGGAATATTGAAATCCTATTTTCAGCCCTTTCATATACCTCCGGACGAAGAATCAAGTATGCCTATCAACTGGAAGGCGCAGATAAAAAATGGACCTACATAGACAACGGGAAACACTCCGCATTCTACAACTACCTCGGCAAAGGAGAATATACTTTCCGCCTGAAAGCCACCGACCCGTACGGCAACTGGATGGAGGAGGAACAACAGTTGCTTATCCGGCGCCTTCCCGCCTGGTATGAAACCTGGTATGCCTATTCATTCTACACTCTTTTCATCGTGTGTATCACCTGCCTGCTGTTTTATGCCTACACCAAGCGCATGGAGAAGAAAAACAAGTTGAAGCTCCAGGAAGAACTCACCCAAATCAAACTGAATTATTTCACCAACATCTCCCATGAACTCCTCACCCCGCTTACCATCATTTCTTGTGTAGCCGATGATCTGGAAGAAAATAAAGAAAGCTCGGAAAGACAGGTGGAAATACTGCGTTCCAATGCCAACCGACTGAAACGGCTACTGCAACAGATCCTGGACTTCCGGAAAGTGGAAAGCAGAAAAATGGAAATAAGTGCAAGCAAAAGCAATCTGTCTTCTTTTGTTTCGGGCATCTTGGCGTCTAATTTTCAGTCGTTAGCCCACCAGAAAAGCATCTCCCTGTCCACCCGGATAGACGATGGCATTTGGGGATATATGGATATCGACAAGTTTGACAAGATATTGTTCAACCTGCTTTCCAACGCCATCAAATATACGCCGGAGCATAAAAAAATAAACGTAAGCCTGTCTGCCATATATAAGGAGGGATGCAGATTCCTGGTACTTAACGTAGAAGATGAGGGCATAGGAATAGCTGAAAAGGATATAAAACATATCTTCACCAAGTTTTATAACAATAAGAATCACCCGGGATGCCAGTCAAACGGAATCGGCCTGTCGTTGACCAAAGAACTGGTAACCCTGCACCACGGAACTATCGAAGTCAGCAGTAAACCGGGCAAAGGTTCGGTTTTTACCGTAGAAATACCGATAGACAGAGAAGTATACAGCGAACGGGAAATAGCAGAGTCTTCTCTCCTTACAGTTCAAGAAGAAGAAACAGATACATTCATTCCTGATGAAAAACCTTGTATTTTATTCATAGACGATAACAAAGACTTGCGGGAACTCATACAGCATATCCTCAGCAAGAAATATCAAATCTTCATTGCAGAGAACGCTTTGCAAGGACTTGAATTGCTTAAGAGCACTCCGGTAGACATCATTATCTGCGATATCATGATGCCTCAGATGAACGGTCTGGAATTTTGCCGGCAAATAAAAGGAGACATACAAACAAACCATATCCCCATCATCATGCTCACAGCCAAAAATGCAGTGGACGACCAAATAGAATGTTACAAAGCCGGAGCAGAAAGCTATATTGCCAAACCTTTTGAAATGAAAATCTTACAGGCACGAATAGATAACCTACTGCAATCACGTGAACAATCCCGGCAAAGTTTCCGTTCAAAAATGGAGATAAACATTTCCAATTTAAATTATCAAACCAGCGACGAAGAATTTTTGAACAATGCCATGCAATGTGTGGAACGGCACATTCAGGAATCCGAATTTGACACAGTACAAATGGCAAACGAGCTTCACATCTCCCGCTCTACCTTAAGCCGGAAATGCAAGGTTATCAGCGGGTGCACTCCTTTGGAATTTATACGAAATATCAAGTTAAAATACGCCTGTGCCTTATTGAAGAAGAAAACAATAAGCATCTCCGAAGTGGCTTATGCCACCGGTTTCTCATCGCCCAAATATTTTACTAAATGCTTCAAGGAAGAATTCGGTATGACGCCAACAGAGTATCAAAGTCAATAAAAAGAAAGTGAGCATTCTATGTTTCTACTCGGAAAAAAGACTCCGCTTTTTAATATAAAGAGTACCGGAACTTTATTTCTGCATCCCCTTCATATACACCACATTCCTCCCCGCTCCACATCTTATCAGTAATCCATCCTCAATAAACAAGTTCAAATCCGTAACCGCCTGTTTCACACTGCGTCCTGTCAGACGGGCATATTGTGCACGGTTGATGCAAGGCTGTTCCTGCTGCAAGTATTCATCAAGTAACCGGAAACGTTGCTCTACGGACAGAAGCGGCGTAAAAGACTCGGACTTGGACGACGACTGCGGATGGCGTTCCAACCGTATCTTTTTATTCAATTCTTTATAGAATTCCTTGCCTAGACGAAAATTCAAGCCGCGAAGCGTCACCGAAGCAGCACGCAGTTCTTTCTTTTCCATCACTTCGCGCCGGCAATTCAGCGAAGGGGTGAAATAGCCAAGTTCGCCAAATTCCACTGTCCAGCCATCAGCAAGGCAGTCGCGCAACTCGTCCATAAAGGACGCCATCGCACCCTCCAACAGGCTGCGACTGATGCCGGTAAAAAGGTGGACACGATTTAGAAATTCTTTCCGTTCAATAGTTCCTTTAGGTATAAAACGGGCATAAAGGGGTTGCTGCTCACCGGTTTGGCGAATGTCAGGCTTCTCAAGGAGGTCATAATATGCACTCATCTGTATGTTTTTTATGGGTACCCCACATAAAAAACATGAAGTGCCGGAATTAAATTATCACACCGCTATTTTTAACTCTTTTCCCTACGGTGGCTAAAGAAAATCGCAGTGAACACTTATTCTTTCCATCATGGAAAAAGTTTCTTTCCACCACGGGGATTCTTTCTTTCCTCCATGGTGGAAAGAAAGAATCCCCGTGGTGGAAAGAATAAGCATTCGCATGCAAATGTACTAATATCAGGCAATGAAAACAATAAAAGAGCCTAAGAAAAATATTAATCGACCGCTAAACGCTTTTCCACGGCAGAAACATCAGTTGTTTCATGATATTGATACACTCTGCTGCTTCCCGTCATACTTCACTGTCACCCCCTTAGCCTTCGCGTCAAAAGGTTGTGGTTTATCCTTACTTACCCTTACAACGTTGAATGTACGTTCTTTCAACATACCGGGAAACTCTCCTGCACGGTCACCGATAGTCAGAGTGCCCTCTGCATCATTGTAAATAAATGGGATGATGGCATACTGTCCTTTTTCATAATTGTAATTCACACCTTCGTCCTCATACAAAGTGAACTCACCATCTTTACCCGCATATACATATAGCGTAATTTCCTCCGCAGGTTTCTCATCACTATACTGCATTTCCGGTCCGTAAGGTACAATAGCCCCTTCGCGCACATAGAGGGGCATACGTTCATAAGGAGCATCCACTTTCAGCCGCCCGCCACCGGAGATGTACTTACCAGTATAGAAATCAGACCAACCGCAAGTTGCCGGGAAATAGACTTCCCGATTGCGTGCACCATACTCATACACCGGAGCTGCCATCAACGCTGGACCGAACATAAACTGGTCACTGATATTATTCACCTTTGTGTCTGCCGTGAAATCCATTACCAGCGGACGCATAATCGTATAGTCATCAAAATAAGTCATTCCCGCCAATGAATAGATATAAGGCATCATCGTATAGCGCAACTTCGTATAATACATTATAGAATTATAGGCCGGATGGTCTTCGGGAGCTATATGCCACACCTCACGAAACGGATACTGTCCGTGCGCACGGAACAACGGGCAGAATGCGCCAAACTGATACCAACGCGTATTCAACTCACGCCATTCCTTATAGTCCGCATTCTCTTTTCCGGTCTTATTGAATTCCTTTTGTCCGTCTTCATAGCGTTTTTCTACGCAAAATCCACCAATGTCCATTGTCCAGTAAGGAATACCGCTTACTGCAAAGTTCAGTCCGGCAGAAATCTGCGCCTTCATATCTTCCCAACGGGTAGCAATATCTCCACTCCATGTCGCGGTAGAGTAGCGTTGCAATCCGGCAAATCACGAACAGGTCAGCAAGAATACACGTTTATCATTGTCTGCGGCACGTTGTCCGTCATAAATAGCCTCAGCATTCATCAGCGCATACGCATTGAAATATTGGTCGGACGGACCGAGAGCAGTCGGACCGCACAAGGCTTTTCGATAAGCCAGATCCGTACAGTCGCGCACATTCGGTTCACTGGCATCCATCCACCAGGCATCGATTCCGAACGGGTAAAGGTGATCTTCCATCTGTTTCCAGAACAACTTCCGTGCACCTTCAGCATAAGCATCATAGAAAGAGCCTATGTATCCGGGACCAATCCAGTCGCGGATACTGTCTTTAACGGCCTGCTGATACATCCACCCCTTTTCATTAAACTCTTTATAATGTTCCGTAGTCCTATAGAACTTTGGCCAAACGGAAATCATCATCTTAGCATTCATGGCATGAATGGAATCTACCATCCCTTTCGGATCAGGGAAACGAGCTTTGTCGAACTCATGGCTACCCCAGGCATTTTTCGGCCAGTAGCTCCAGTCGAGCACAATATTATCAATAGGAATCTGACGTTTGCGGAATTCCCTCAAAATAGATAGAATCTTCCCTCCGCACCAGTGTTTCTGCCTTTGAAAAGTTCTTTTCGGGAGTGGCCAACACATGAATCAGCTTCTCTCCCATAACTTCAACCTTCACCTTTCGCACATCCGTTGGTTGCTGTTGTTCTACATTTACAATAATGCCATTACCCATCTTCTCATACCCATTTCCGGAGCATGCCATCAGCATCCATCCTGCGAATAAACAAACTGAAATGTTTTTCAATTTCATATCTTTGTTTTTTTAAGTTATTTTCTGTAAGGGGATAATGACCTATTGATTTACGACAAAATTACGTATCTGACACCCTGTTTTATCCCCTTTTGCCACACGCAAACGCAATGTATGACAGGCTGAAGGAAGCTCTGTTTCAAGCATGTACACCCACGGAATGTACAGGTTCCGACTCCAATCAGTAAATGTATCCAGCTTCTTGAAAGGAGCACCGTCTATACTATATTCCAATAGGCAAGCTTGCGGACCGGCTGCACAGAAGATCCCCACCGCACGACCTTCGAAAGATAAAGAAAGGCTGGCACCGGCACGATCGGCCACCAACATAGGAACGTGCACAAAACCTTTACGGGTATTCCCCTTCACAGTAGGCATCCAATCTTCCACTACTTTCCAACCATTCAGTTGTTTAGCCGAGCGAATGTCGATAAACACACCTTTATCATAGGAATAAGCATCTATTGGTTGCTCCGGCACTTCATGCGGTTGGACTGTTTTCTTTGCCACATCCCCACCCCATTCAAGGTCAAAGAGATGATTGATAGTGGCAGCATAATATTTATGCCCGTCCCAGGCAGGATGCGTACCGCCAAACTGCTTCCAGTCGAACTCACCGTCACGCATACGGTGTGCCACTTCCTCCGCCAGATTGATGGACGAAACATTATAATGATTAGCTACGCTCTCGTGACTCATAATTACCTGGGGTTGCATGCCTTTGTCAAGTAAAGGAATGAACGGATCATAAATGAAATGAAGCATGACTATATCCATCGCGGGACTGAAAGTGCGTGCATGGCGGACAATACCTTCCATACCGCGTACTTGCTGAATATAGTTGAACTTATTGGTATCATCGTTCACTGCCGCTTCCACAAACAGCAAGTCAGGTACACTTTTTTGCAGTACATCGTTTTCAAAACGGAAAGCATGAGGCGTACTTCCGGTAGAAGGTATTCCGGCATCAATAAAAGTAAATTCCGTATCGGGGAAACGTTGTTTCAAATCTTCCTGTATCATATTCCGCCAACCGCGCATTTCAGTAATGGAACCACCGAGAAAGGCAACGCAACCTTTTTTCTCTTTCGTGAACTTCAGATAAGAGTTAGCAAGGTTACCACGCTGATGAATGACATGCTTTTTTTGATAATCCGGCTGGTTGCGAACAATGAAGTCAACTATCGCTTCGGGGTTTTCCAGGCTATGGGGGTGATGGTCGCAACCGGGTTTCAGAATGATTTCTACAAGTCCGCCCAGAGCACGATAGCGTTCGGCGGCAATCTTCATGTGCAGTTCGTAGGGCACCGTCTTGTCGCTATCGCCACAAACACTGATGACTGGAATACCTGCTGCTGCCAGAGGGGCCAGATTATCAATAGGATTACCTTTGAAATCTTTCGCATTCTCTTCGGTCAATCCCCATTCTGCAAGGAAACCTTCCCAGAAACTGCGTTCCCAGTTCTTTGAGAAATAGAGCATATCACACACCGGGGCATCCACATAGATACATGCCACTTTATCGGGATTCTTTGCTCCCCAGTTGAAGGCAAACAGACCGCCACGGCTGAAACCTTCGAGCGTCACTTTGGGAGACAACCGATAGTATCTGCGCATAATATCATAAAAGTCAGTGCCCAGACGTTGCGCACGGGGACTGCCGTAAAGGTGCGTCAAATCATAATAAGCAACATGGAAACCTTTTTCCAGCAAAGCCTTATCTACCGAGGGAAAAGCTCCGAAAAAAGCGGGACGCCATATCCAGGGACGACCTTCAGCCACTTTACGGGGAACAACTACTGTGGCCTGACGGGCATTGCAAATGAAATCATAGCGGTCGAAACCTTCCCATTGCGACTTCTTGCCGGGAAAAGGCTGGTCTGTAATGATGGCAGGTGCTTCATTGTCGGTCAGTGTACGATAAAGTTCTCCGGCTATCAGGGCAGCACCCGGTTCACTGGGATGAATGCCATCGACATAGTAATCGGGATGCGGTTTCAGCACTGCATAAAGGTCAATTACAGGCAAGTGGCGCTTCTTTGCAACGCTGCGTATCACGGGAATGATGCCATTTGTTATCACACTATCATTAATACCAAAATTGGAATTGACTGCGGGTACAGGCAGGCAAAGATATATCTTGGGTTTTGAAGGTAAATCCTGGAGCATATCCAGCATCTCTGTCAAATCCTTCTTGAAGTCTTTTCCGTAACGCCAGTTCCAAGGTTTGCTGTCATTGGTGCCTAACTTAATGGTGACAATGTCCGGCTGAAATGCCAAAAGGTCACGGAACTTTTGCTCGTGCATGTAAGGACGGTCTCCTTTGTTCAGCAGTACGCGACCACTGATTCCGAAATTACGAACGTCATATCCTTCGCCCAGAAGTTGGGAAAGCAATCCCGGATAACTGTTTTGAAACTGATTCTTGATTCCTGAACCGTAAGTGATGCTATTGCCTACACAGGCAATCTTTACAATTTTTCTCTCTTGTGCCACCGCCCACAAGCTGAAGAGGCACAACCAAAGCAAAAGGATGCTTTTTCTTCTCATGGTACTTTGATTTAATTCTATACGTTATAGGGTTTTTAACCGACACAAAGATACATTATTTTAAAATACAGAACCAATTTGTTTCTAAAATGTTATCCAAGCCTGAAATAAGCCTAAACGGTGCAGAAAGGAATGAAGTTACGATTCATAACCCTACAAACACGAACGGTTCTACTTTATGAGAATATAGAACGATGTGCATTCATCTTCTCATAAGGCAATGTGAACCAGAAAGTAGAGCCTTTACCCAACTCCGATTCCACCCCGATCTCGCCTCTCAGTTCCTTGACTATATTCTGCGAGATAGCCAGTCCTAAGCCCGTTCCTTGCTTAAACGAATCGAGCTTCACGAAGCGATTGAATATGGCTTCTATATTCGCAGGCGCTATGCCCGTACCCGTATCTGCTACGAAGAAGCGTATATAACCGCCTTTCGGCAAATCATATCCTATCGTTATGCTTCCGGTAGTGGTAAACTTCATGGCATTACTGATAAAGTTATTCATAACCTGGGTAATTCTGCGCTGGTCAGTATACAATAACAGTTCGGACATCGGAGTAACAGTAAGCAGTTCAACATGCTTATTGGTTAACCTGATTCGGGTCGCCTGTTCTATTTCAGACAGCATCTTGTTGATGTCGATATTGGCATAAACATATTCCAATGTGCCCGCCTCAATTTTAGAGAGATCCAGAATGTCATTAATGAGTTGCAATAAAAGCTCATTATTCTGTTCAATGATACTGAGATATTCCACCCTATCCTCTTCTGAAACATCTGTAGCCAATATGCTCGAAAAGCCGACTATGGCATTAAGCGGAGTGCGTATCTCATGGCTCATATTAGCCAGAAAAGCAGATTTTATACGATTCGACTCTTCAGCCTCTTCTTTTGCCAGACGCAGTTTGCGTTCCATGATTTTCAGGTCGGTAATCTCCCAAGCTGTATAAACAATCCATTTTCTACCATCGGAGAAGGTGATAAGATTATTATTCTGAAAAGTGAAACACTCTTCGTTCTTGTTGGTAAAAAAGCGTCTTATGCCCGACTGGGAATTATTCGTTCTCACCAGTTCTTCATCCTCTTTCCGTATCAGTTTGGCGGCTTCGGGCATGACATCAAAGTCTGTTTTTCCGATAGCTTCCTTAGCCGGATATTCAAATAGCTCTTCCGCCTTTTTATTCCAGAAAGTATAACGCATATCATTATCCACGTCTTTCACCTTGGCAGCAATAGGAAGGTTATCGAGAATGCTCTCCAACAGATGCAAATGCTTTTCACGCTCCCTTTCACTCATAGTTTTTATGCGCCTGTTCATAAAGAAGAATAAAATGAAGACGGCTACGCCTCCCAGGACAATTACCACATAAGTCATATTTCTCTGAATGAAGCTGGGCGGAACATCGTGAAAAATAACATCTCCCGGAATGTTTTTTAGAGAGTCCACTTTATCAAGCAACGTCTGATAATTGAGATACGTATCGGGTGCACCGGCAATAATTGTCTTCGCCTGATAGGTACCGTCATCCTTTAGCACGCTCTTTATCTCGCCGACAACCGCATTCTCTATTTCAGGACTACTGATATAATGTCCGCCTACGAATAGCGAACGACTCTCTGTGTACTGGTCGAACAAAGTAAAAACCGGATTTTCAGCTGCATCGGAAATATAAGAGTGCATTCTCTCGTCGGGATAGTACCGCTCGGACAAGCTTTGACTGGATATATTCACCCACGAACAGTAAATAATGCCGGTCTCTTTGCCATACGCGCTAATCTCATGAAGCATTTCTTCCGAGTTTGTGTAAGGATAGGTAATAAAGCTCAATTCCAGTTCCGGGAAGTATTGTTGATGAAGTTCTTCAAATTCTTTACGAATCAGGGAACAGATAAACCTGTCATCCGATAATAAAGCAATCTTTTTCATGTCGGGAGTGATTTGCTTCATCAGGTGTACAGTCTCCCGAATACAAACCGGTATGTTTATCGCAGTGACATTATAGCGTTCCTGCATCTCAGGCGTAGTTATAATCTGGTCGGCGGTGATGTCCTTGCCACCATAATACTTATTTATATCTTCCGGCAGATGTGAGACCGAATGACAAATAATGACAGGCACCCCTTTCCAAGTAGTATCAAAAAGCGGTTGGCACACATACCATCCCGGATCACCTATGATGACAACAGCTTTAGGAGGAATCGGATATTTATTCTTCAGATAATCAGTCTTCTGATTCACCTCTTCCTGATTATGAAGATGCCAAACGGTAAGGGCTTCCGAATATACCTTGAATGAATCTTCCTGATTGAATGTTTTCTCTACAGCCTCAAGCAAGTCATAGGCCCATTTCTCACGAAAAGTAGAGGAACTAATAAAAATAATATATTCCTGATTTTTTGTATCGGCCATCACTCTGGGAGCAAACGAAAGACAAGCGAGAATAGTTATCGCAAGTATTCGGAATGTCAAAGGAGGATACAGAAGTATATTCTGATTTGGCATAGAGATAAAGATTTAAATATAAAACAGCAAAAGCCTCTCAACTAATTGCTGCAAAGTTAGAAAAAAATAAATGCATAAGAAGTTTCAGGTAATAAATTTGCTTTTTACGTTCATCTTTTTGCAATTTATATCCTTTAAAGTACTTATTCTAAGGCAATATCCCTGTCGGAATTTCAATAACCCGGTATGGATACTTCCTACGGACAACCTTTTCTTCCTCCCATTCAAGCTCTTCATACTTTTGTTGGTAAGTTGCAAGTGAATAGTTATTTCTTATCTGGTAAATGGCCTGCATAATATTGCTCACAATAAAAATATAAGCCGCATAAGATGAATTATCACTAATATAATATTTAATGTGATAATCCGGAGTAGCCTGAATCATTTGCCGGATGAAGTTTATAAAATCATTCGATTCAATTTTGATGTTATCAACAAGTATCTCACCTGTTTCCGATATATGCAATTCGGAAACATCTTTTGCCGAATTGAGTTCTTCCTGCAATTCCTGCCATGCGTCAGCATCCGCAAAATATCGTCCGGTAACTAATGGAAACGCCGAATAGGTATAATACCTATCGTCATATTCTCTCATAGGAGGCAGAACAGCATACTGTATCCGGATAACACCCAATTCAGCAAGAGACCTTTTTATTTTGTTTATATAACCCATTTTTATATTTTGGTGAGCATAAATGACACAGGGGTCATACAAGATATCTTCCAGGATATGTTGATTCCAGCAAGCAAAATATTCTTTCAGGCTATCAAACGATATTTGCTCACTCTGACAGGTTTCGAGTTTCCCCGCATGCTTAATGAAAACAACAGGTTCTCCATCTACAGGATTGTTTTTATCTTCCGCAATCCACAAAGTAGCACAACGTCCGCTCTCGCTGTTCATACTCTCAAAACATGCAGCTTCCGGCAATTGCAAATGATAAGAGTAATTTATATTTTTACTAAGAATAATTTGGTTGATAGTTTTATAATCAATCAGATTTATTCGGGATAATCCCAGAGATAAAACAGACAACAAAATGAAGGAAAGCAGCATCCATCTAAAACTTTTTCCATTAAACAGTCGCCTGATATTCATCCAGGAATGGCAAAAAAGCACCACAATAATCAGAATAAGAACATACTGATAACCTGAAAAAGTTCGTATTACATAAATTCCTCCTCCCATCATGGAACCAATAAGCAGCACAAATACATATGCCAACCGCGAAAACCAACTAAGAAAATAAAAATTCATACTCCGTTGGTCATTAATAACGGCCCTCATTTGTGGAGCATATTTTCCTAATTTTCTGAAGGGGACTTCAAACCAATAAGTGAAACAGAGAGACTGTCCCAATATAGTAGCAATACAGGCAAAAACGTAATTTAAAAAGTTCACTGTGATATCTGACAGTACTAAAACGTCATAGTCATTTGTCATAAAGAAAAGAATACGCAAAGCCTCCCGGCAAACATACAAAAAGGCATAAAAACAAAAAGCAAACAAAAGTCCGATAAGAATGCCCGTTATCAACCTGCCACGCGGCACGGCAGGCAAGTTAGCATAGGCATGCAAATATTTATGTTTCAGAGCCATATTGCATAAATTACAGTAACTATATTCTTCGAAGAAAATATCTCTTCATATCAGAAAAATCAGTAACTTTACAAAGTTAATGATTATCAGCTATAATATCCTGATATCACACCAAAATATTCACGTAAAGAAGAAATGCTATGAAACGAATTATCGCACTATTCATATTTGTACTATTAGTCAAGAATATAGCCTTTTGCCAAAACAATGAAATAGAATACTATGAGTACGAAGTATACACGTATGATAGCATAGGAACACCTATCTTAATTGAAGATCCGGAATACAAAATAATTGCAACAGAGGACGAATCTACATATGGAATCAAAAACAGGAATGGCGAAATAGTAATAGCTCTTGGAAAATATCAATCTCTATCCCAAGTGGACCGGGGAATGATTATAGCACAAAAGGATGGAAAAGCCGGTATTATAGACATCACGGAAAAGACGTTGATTCCTTTCATTTATGACAACATGGGAAGTTTCTCATTTTGTCCGGATTTAGCCCCAGTTATAAAAAACGGAAAACAAGGATTCATTAACCGGAAAGGAGATATCATTATCCCTTTAGAGTACGATGCAGACCCAGACTTACACTTAGGCTATTTCTACAAACCGGGACTTGCCATTTTAATGAAAAATGGCAAATATGGAGTTATAGATTCCTGCAATAATACAATTATTCCATTCAAATACCCCAAAATAGAATGGTTTTCAAATCAAGACTGCTTTATAATTACTAACGAAAAGAAATGGGCTTGTTTCTCTTTTGAAGGAAAGCCATTATCTGATTTTAGCGATTATATTATTATAAGTCAAAGTGAATCAAGCGCACTCCCTGCTAACAATCGACTAAATGTTCCCATATCAATAAGCACAAGCAAACATCAAAAGGAATATGCTTATATTGACAAATCTCAGCATATAATAGTCCCATTCGGAGTTTATGACTATATCGAACCTTTCGGGTTAGGGCGAAAAGCAATTGTAGCCAATAAAGGCAGATATGGAATTATCGATGAACATGGAAAGCTCGTATTACCTCTTACTTATGATCTCATTAAACGCCCTTCAAGATATTCTGACTATGCAAATATCTTTGTGGCTACTAAAGGTAATAAAATAACAATCCTCAATGAACATGCTAATGCGATTCCAGCAGAAGGTATTGTATCATATAGATATGGTAATGCAGATCTTTTAGTATCAGACATACACAACAAAAAAGGGCGATTCAATTATAATGGTCAATTAACCATACCATTCGAATATGATACACTATTTCATTTTAATGACACCACAATTATAGCCACTAAGGGCAATAGATATGGTCTCATTTCAAGAGAAAATCAAATAATCAAACCATTTGAATATAGAAAAATATATCAACTGACAAGTGATCTTGTCTTTATCAACAAAGAAGGCAAAGCGGGAATATATGACGAGGAAGGCAAGATTAAGATCCCCTTTGAATATGATGCGATTTATGATACATTTTATAATGACTTTGATCCACTTAAGACCAAATACATAGTCATCAAAGAGGGAAAGGTCGGCACCATTGATATTCATAACAATATAGTCATTCCCATTATTTATGATGGACTTTCCGGCTGGGTAGAATATGGACCGGATGCACATTTCGTAAAAAATAAAGGCAAATACGGTTTAATATCTCATGAAGGAAAAATCATCATTCCCATAGAATACGATTATGTGGATATTCCCCTTGCCGGAGTCATCAGGGTCCGTAGGAATGGAAAATACGGAGTCATATCATGGAAAAACGAAGAAATCCTGCCATGCATATACGATAATCTCATTAATGACATCCCGTACTCTGACCTTGAAGAACAAGAAGGGAAATTAGCCGTTTTGCAAAACGAAATCTGGAGTTATTATGATTTGAAAGGTAATCTTATCCGCAAGAATATTCCCATAGAAGAAATTATGGGAAATTATGGGAATAGATTTGCATGGGGAGAACCCTCCAATGAAAAAGACGACTTCGATATACATCAAGCCAACAAAAATTATTAACCGATATGAAGAACATGTCCCCCAACAAGAAAGATAGAGCAATATTAATTCCGTATATAGAAATTATCATAGGCACAATCTTACTAAGCTTAGAAGTTCATGACTACATGACCTTATATTCTATGGATGAGGCAGATAAATTATTCGGTGGTCTTGTTGATTTCTATAAATATAAAGAAAGTACATATAACCAAGCTTTCTTATGGTCAATCCTTATATTTACAGGGATAAGCTATTGGGTTAATAAAAAACTATATTGGATTTTAACACAAACTTTTCTACTTTTAGTTTTAGTAAAAGTCCTTTTACCCTTCTATGCTATTTTTATTGAATTGAATCCAATACCATTTTATATCTTTCCAACTTTATATATAGTATTGTTCATTTGGATAGAAACTATCTTATTTAAAATAAAGCAGATAGAGTCAACCCCCGTAAACTCACAAACAAAGTTATTAGGTATTGCAATAGGACTATTATGCTGCATTGTTTATGTCCTGCTTTTATAATTAACCCATTAGTTTCCCATTACTCATATTGCAAAGTTACATCACCTGATTGCAATAACCCCTGTTCTTTCTTCGTCAGACTCTTGACCACAATATCATAGGATTTTCTTACCAACTCCTTAATCTGAGCATCCGACACATCTTGGTTGAAATAAACACTAATCCAATATTTCTTATTCATATGCCAACCTGGTTTTATGCCAACATACCTGCTTTGCAGTTCGCCCGATTCTTCCGGATTGCATTTGATACAACAAAAATCAAAGATTTCGATATTTACAAAACAGAACCATTTATCCAACACGTAAAAACAAAGAACATCACGACTGTATCTATCAGCCACATTTGGAAATGGCATTTTCTCATGAACACCTTCAAATGAAAGGCAGTATTCTCTGATATCCTCAATATTCATATTTCTCAAGCATTAATTCATAAAATCGAATACACCAGCAAATTCATAAATTACGAGGGGTAGAAAAGAAAAGCGAAGAGAGTTTTTCAACTTTCTCCGCCTCAGTACCCAGACCCGGTACAAAGTACCGAAATCATCGGCAAACAAGAGAAATCAATCATTTGATTATCAAATGGTTTGCATTTTCCTTTATTATCTATTTTTGCCATTTTATACCCTTGTTTTGTTACTTAGTACACTTTTAGTACACTTTGAATTCTCATTTTCTTTTGTACCTTTGCAATATCAGAAAACAAAAGAAAATCAATCACTTAACATATTTTCCCGATTATGTACCCGAATTGGGATAAAACCAGTAAAGTATGGCAAAGATAGAAAATAAAACGAAAGAAAACCCGAAATTGGAGCAAAATAAGCTTTCGGACGGAAGAATAAGCCTCTATTTAGAGTACTATTTAGGTAGGGAGGAAAAGCCTGTTTTGGATGAAAACGGCAAGCAAGTATATTACGAAGATGGTAAGATGCAAGGTAAGCCTAAGTTTTCAGTGAAGCATAACAGACGAAAAGAGAATCTGAACCTATACCTTATAGATAAGCCCCGTACTCCTGCCGAACGGCAACAGAATAAGGAGACATTGGAGCTTGCTATCAAGATACGTACCGAACGTGAACAGGAGTTCAAAGAAAGTATGTTAGGTTATCGCCTAAAGAAAGATCGTAGCATTAACTTTCTTGATTACTTCCAGTCTTATATCGATGGCTACACCAAGAAAGACCTGCGTATGATGCAAATTGCATTCAGTCGCTTTAAGGACTTTCTGAAAGAACAGTATCCATTATATGAGTGTAACATCAAGCCCGAACTTATCACTAAAGATATGATGGTTCTGTTTGTAGACTACCTGCAATCCCGTAGTGTTGGCGAGGGAGCGAAAAGCATCTATCAGCGTTTCAAGAAAGTGATACGATATGCCATCGAACACGATGTTATACTGAAAGATCCCTGCAAAGAGGTAATTTGCAAGGTAGACGACCAAATGTTACGGAAAGATGTACTTTCACTGGAAGAGATTCAAGCTCTTATCAACTGTCACTATGAGAATGAGAACCCAATGGTAAGGCGTGCTTTTATCTTCTGCCTGTATTGTGGTTTGCGTTTCTGCGATGTGAAAGACCTTACTTATAAGAATATAGACTACTCGAACAAGCTATTGAAGTTTGAACAGAACAAGACAAAAGGTCATTCTTCTGCCAGTGGCGTAGTCATTCCATTAAATGAAGGCTTGCTTTCTATTATTGGTGAATCTCCTACAGATGGAAACAAAGATGTGTTTATTTTCAATCTGCCATCTTACGAAAGTTGCTGTAAATCAGTGAAGCGTTGGGTAAAGAGAGCCGGGATAAACAAGCACATTAGCTGGCATTGCGCCCGCCATTCTTTTGCAGTGAATATCCTTAACAATGGTGCTAATATTAAAACAGTAGCCAGTTTGCTCGGGCATAGCGGATTGAAACATACGGAAAAATACACCCGTGCAGTAGACAAGCTGAAAGAAGAAGCAATTAATAGTCTACCCGAATTAAAACTTTGATAATAAAAATAGTAATTTTGCACAAAGTACCAAAATATGAACTTTGAATCATTAGTAAATCATATCAGTGCTATTCAGGACACGCTGCAAGCACAGGCAGCACATTCTGTAAACCTTGCACTAACTTCCCGCAATTGGCTTATGGGCTGCTATATTGTGGAATTTGAACAACGTGGTGAAGATCGTGCTGCCTATGGTGAACAACTTTTAAAGAAGCTGGAAAAACGGCTGAATACCAAAGGGCTGAATGAACGTCGATTCCGGGAGTTCAGGCGTTTGTATCTGGTTTATCCGCAGCTAAAAGAAGAAGTTTTAGGCTATGTTATGTCAGGTTCGGGAATTCGGCGGTTGCCGACCGCCGAATTTGAGACAGAGATTCGGCGGTCAGTAACCGCCGAATTGCAAATGGCTTCAAAGACAGCAAATGATGAATGGAAATTGGCTGCTGAGAAGCTATTTAACAGATTATCCTCTACACACTTGAATGCAATATCCGCTATTGATAATCCTATTAAGCGTGCCTTTTATGAAATGGAAACGATTAGGGGATGCTGGTCAGTAAAAGAATTGGAACGTCAGATAAATTCCTTATATTACGAACGTAGCGGCTTATCTAAAAACAAAGAAGCTCTTTCTGCATTAGTACAACAACAGGCAATTCAACTACAGCCTGCGGATGTAATAAACACCCCTGTAACATTAGAGTTCTTAGGACTAAACGAACGTGCTTTAGTTACAGAAGACGACTTAGAACAATCCATCCTTGACAATCTGCAAAACTTTCTTATCGAAATGGGGCACGGTTTTTGCTTTGAAGCACGCCAAAAGCGGATACTAATAGATGAAGATTACTTCTTTGCTGACCTTGTGTTCTACCACCGTATATTGAAGTGCCATGTAATTGTGGAATTAAAAATAGACAAATTCCACCACGAATATGCATCCCAACTGAATATGTATCTGAATTACTTCAAGGCAGAAATCATGCAGCCTGACGATAATCCTCCTATCGGTATTTTACTTTGTACTGAAAAAGGAGATACATTAGTCAAGTATGCCACAGCCGGGTTAGACCCCAATATTTTTGTGCAGAAGTATATGATTCAGCTTCCAAGCGAAGAAGAAATCAAGAACTTCATTTCAAAAGGGATTGAATATTAAGACAAAAGCAATAGATATTGGTAAAAAAAGAAAATGCTCTCTTTCTTTTTTCGCCAGTATTATTTCTGTCGGTATAAATAAGTTTAGTCTGTTTTGAGTATATATATTCAGTCCCTTACTTGGTTTGTCTTCTACTTCTTTAATAATATTTCTATTAATCTGTATATTGTATTATAGTCTGTTATTGACGGATTGTCTAAGACTGTTTTCTCAACCAGCAATTCGTACTCATATCCCTTTTCATACTCAAAACCTGTTATTTTATTGAATGGTACGATTTCCCAATCAGCATATTTACTTTCTCTGACTTTCATACCTTCTTGTGGTATATCTTGGGTTACATCTCCGCACTTAAAGTATCCGGTTTCTGCTGATATATACATTGTGGTCTTTTGTTTTTTTCCTGCCGCTTCTTCTTTTAATATGACGTCTATCAGCTTATATCTTAGATTGCTTGCATCGGCTGGTGGATTGGCTAAAGTCGTTTTTTCAACCAATAAGTTATATTCATAACCTTTCTCATGTTCAAACCCGTCTATACCCGAAAAAGACATCTTCTTGTATTCGGTTTGTTTTTCTTCTTTTACCAACATACATTCTAAAGGTATGGATGAACCCCATACCACATAAATGCCTGTTTCGGCAGGAATATACATTTTAATTTTTTCGACTTTGTCTTGAGATTCATTGTCGTTTAAACAACCGGAAAGACCAATCGTACAAAGGACAAACAGAAAGGTTCTGAATAAAAGCCTTGTTTTCATAAGATTATTATTTTTAAGTGTTTTTATTAAATGCAAAAACTCTGAACTTACTGCATTGTTTTTGTTCAATTTACTACAATTTGACGATTTATTATTATAGATTATTCTGTTTTTCTTAAGATGTAAAAGCAACTTGTACTAAAGTAGTTCCTTAAATATGGAATGATAGAGATTGCTTTATTCAGCTTTCGAGGTGTGATACCAAATTTAATCTCATAGTGTGGATTTATAAGATATAGCTGCTCGCTGATGATTTGGTATCCGGTTTCTCGTGCTATAGCCTTAAACATTTCAATGGTGCATTTTGTCTGTTTGATGCTTAGTAACTCTTTAATGGTATCTTCCTTCTCGTCACATAATTTAAGTACCAATTTGTACAAAGAACGAGGAAGTAGATGTATGAAAGGAAAATGTGAAATGACTTTACCACGTGCTATTTGTTGGTGTCCTCCAAAAGGCATGTGCCAAGCAGGGAAAGCAACAAATAGTACTCCGTCAGAGGATAAGTATCTTTTTAAGTCAGATAAAAATTGAACTTTATGCTCAATGTGTTCCACTACATCGTGTATTATGATAAGAGGAAAAGTCCTGTCTAAATCTCTTAACTGAAAAATATCAGAAGCAATAAACGTTCCCTTTTGATTTTGATCAGTAAAGTAGGCTCGGGCTTGTTGTATTCGTGAATCAGCCATATCTACGCCTATAATTTCGCAGCCAAATTCGGCAAAAGGTAGTAAGTTACCCCCTTCTCCACATCCTACCTCTAACACTTTGGCAGGTAAATAACTTATATTCTTTTGAATATATGGAATATAATAGTTTTTGCAGGTCTGTGCCTGTTCTTCAAAATAGCGTTTACGGTCAGTGTGTCGTTCTTGCATCTTTCTTCTTTTGTTTTTTTGCAAAATTAAGTGATGTCCCCCTTTTAAATTGTTGATTCAAATCAATGCTTTGTTGCTTCCGGTATCTTTGTAGCAAAGTTTAAGAATTAGAATTTAGCTCCCACACCTAAGTCCCAAGTCCATTCCCAGCGTTTCTTTATAATATTAAGCTGATAGTTTACATTTGTTTTTATTTGTACTTTATCGGTTATATTATAGTAAACTCCTGTTCCGATATATGCCGGATTTGCTGTAGATGGCAATATGGGCGATTTACTCTTGCCAATGCTATATCCCCAAAAAATGTGATACCCGAACTTATCTGTTAGCATATATTGGAAATTGATATTTTGTTGTATCAGTACTCGTGAATTTGGGTTCATTAGTAGAGAATAATCCATTCCAATACGATATTTTTTTAGAAATCTATATTTTCTCAACAGAGAATCTCTATAATAGTATTGTAAACTATTCCGATAAGAACAAGGAGCTTCATTAGCAGGAGTAATAAAATTTGATATTAAATCATCTATTGGGAATAAAAGTGCAGGTGGAGCTACTTTTGCAGGGGAAATGCCGAATATTCTGTTCAGTTCTTCTTTGGCACTTGGATTTATCTGAATGTCTTCATTCTTCTCCAATATTTTCTTTAACTTCAAAGAATCATCCTTACTCCAGATTTCTTGCCCATACAAAGAATGGGTAAATGATATACTCCATATTATAATATAAAATCTGATTCCTATTTTGATTTCTGATACATTAAGTAACTTGTGGATTCTCATGATTTACTTATTTTCGTGATTAAATAATTAAGTCCTGTTGATATGCATAAATATTTCATTTTCACCTACTTTTTTGCAAAAGTAGGTTAAATGTCCTTTTAAAATTGTTGATTCAAATCAATGCTTTGTTATTTCCGGTATCTTTGTAGCAAAGTTTAAGAATCACGGATGGAACAATATTTGAACGCATATATAGATAAAGTTGATTTCGGACTGTTTCGTGAGTACTGTATGAAATATGGTACTCTAAAAGAGTATGCAAAGAAAGAATACTTTCTTCATAAAGGAGATAAGGCTGATTGGTTGGGATATATACAAGAGGGATATATACGTTACACTTGTACTGATTATAAAGGGAATGTACATATTATAGGGTATAGTTTTGGCGAAGATTTTGCCGTGGATTATTCATCATTCCTAAACCAAAGTAAAGCTAATGTAGATATTCAAGTAATGGAAAAATCCCGAATGTATGTTATTACATTCGAACAGTTCAATGCTTTTTTTGATTATAATTTTGAGAATCAAAGACTTGGCAGGCGTGCAAATGAAGAACTTTTCATTAATATATATGACAGGCTGTTGGACTTTTATTTATATTCTCCAGAAGAGCGGTATGTAAGATTCATGAAGAAATATCCTTTCTTGAAAGATAAGTTACCAATGAAAGAAATTGCTTCTTTCATTGGCATATCTGGTGAAGCCCTAAGCCGAATAAGGAAACGCTTACTCTCTAAAAATGAATAACTAACTACATCCTTATTCCTCTTTTGGGTTCATTTTCGACTTTTGGGGTTATGCCTAATTTTTCTTTTATCTCTTGAAATTTCATTTTAAACCATTCAAGAAGCGGCAACCCATCAATGCACAAAAGGAATTTTCCTTTCTGTTGTGGATTCTCTTCTATAATAGCTGTAGAATCATCCGTTTTAAAGTTTTGCTTATATTCTGCTGAATATAGCTTTCCCCTAAATGGTACAGGGCGGAAACTCACAAGCCTTTTAGTCATATCTACGGTGAAGCCTAACTCCCTGCACTGTATTGCTAACGGCATCAGTTCTTTGACATGTGGGAAATAAGTGTCTATCTTTTCCTGCTTGTCTTTGTATTGCATGACCTCATTCTGATACTTCCTGTCAAGTGCATTCATTTCACTATACAGCCGTATCTCTGATTTTTTCTTTTCAGTCTGCACCATGCTGACCTGTTGTTTCAAATCCGCAATATCCTGTTTCTGTTGTTCTTTTTCCACTTCTAATCTCTTGACCTTATTACCTCCCAAAAGAGAACTGACACTGTCCGCTATGGCAGTAGTGGCATTAACTGCTGCACCTTTCATCTTTTGGGTATTAATCTCACTTTTTACCTGCTTTAGCTTATTCTCCGCTTCCTGTTTTTGTTCATGAAGTTGTTGCACGTCTGTTTCAAGAACTTCATTTTCATGTTTCAAATTACGATAATACTGCGCTGTAGAAATATGGCGTGCTTCCGAGCCACGTACTCCACGCTGCAAACCGTATTTGCTCATGACCTTTGCATAATCATCGTGGTAGGCAATCAGCTTTTCACGGTTCAGCACATCATCGGCACACAACCGGGTTGCATCGCCTTTCTTTCGATAGGTACGTTTGCCTTCTTCTTTCTCTTTTTGGGCTTTTCTGCGTTCTCCTATTACTATCGGCACAAGGGTAGCGTGTATATGCGGAGTGGTTTCGTCCATGTGCAGGACTGCGGAAACAATATTCTCTTGTCCGAAAGTTTTGTACAACCATTGTAGGCTATCATTACACCACTCCCCTATATGTCCGCTTTGCTGTATGTTCATCATGTCTTCATGTGTACCAGACAGCATGACACGGATTGCTCTCACTTGGTCGGGTGTAATCTTTCGTTTGATACCTGCCGATTTTATTCGGTGGCTAATTGCTTCATCACGTTCCTTCACTCCTTCGGGCAACTTTATAAGTTCCCGATTGAGGTGCATGCGTGTTGAATCGACATTCGAGGCTATGACTTTGCGCTCGATATGGTCGGACATCCTTGCATCGGATGCCCCCTTTGCTTTCTTGAAATCAAGGGTGAAATATCCCATTGCAGATAACTTGTTTAGTTAGACAAATCCGTTTGCACTGCATACATTCCGCATGGCTTACGGGGTTTCAAAAGGGGCATCGCCCCTTTGCTCGATAGGGTGTTTTTAGCGGTGCTTGCACTGCGTTAAGAAAACGCCCTATTGAGCTATGGTATTTCTTTACTCAAATACCTGTGGGCTGCGCATGAGGAAGCTACATTCTGAATCCTCTGCTTGTTCGTTCTAATGGCTGCTGCTCCTGTTTCTCGGCTGGTTTCTCCTGCTGCGCCTGTTTGATTGACTGTATTAAGTTTGCTGACTGCGCCAACTTCTGTCCGGTGATGTAGTCGTTCAAATCCTTATAGCCGCTATAAATGTGCGAGCAGTCACGCACACGCAACCCATACTCCCTGTCTAATTCCTGCACGGCTTCCATTCCTGCTCTGTCATTGTCTAAAAAGCAATGTATCTTTTCATAGCTGCCCAATGGGTAAATGGCTTTGGAAAGATTGGATACGGAGTTCAAGACAAGATAGTCCTGTTTGTCAAGATCAGGACAAGTGGAACAGTTTTTCTGCCGTGCGGTCAGGAAAGAGAGATAGTCCATGAACCCCTCGAATACGAAACACGCTTCTCTCGGCTCACCGTCTTGCCGTATATGAGTAATGTCTTTAGGTGCGATGCAGCCTTTGAAAAATTTGTTGCGCATCTCGTACCCTCCCGAAGCGTTCGGGAAACCAATGGCAAAGAACCGTTTGCCATTATTCACAAAATGGACTTCCTTGCATACTTTTTTTGCCAGTTCCGTATTTATCCCTCTCTCCTGCAAGTAGGAATACAAGGCAGGGGAAGAAAGTGGCACGATTTCCTGTCGTTGGAAACTCGGCTGTGAAGAGGACTGCTTGCCAAAAGAGAAAGACACGGGGCGGATGTGCGGTGTCTGCTGTGCTATCCTCTCCAAAAGGTATGGCAGGCTGTCGGATGCGTAAAGTTCCTGTGCCAGTGCGATAAGATTGCCTCCTTTATCTGCGCCAAAATCGAACCACATATTACGGTCTGTGTTTACCTTGAAAGACGGTTCGTGTTCCTCCCTCAATGGTGATTTGTACCAAAGGCTGTTTCCCTGTTGTTTTACGGGTAAGTAACCTAAACTATGCAGATAGTCCGTGATGAGTATCTGCTTTGCTGTCTGAATATCCATGATGTATAAATTCTTTGTGTGATTAATTGCAAGGTCGTAATACTACAATGGTGTAAGAATACACTTCTGTATAGCTGACCTTGTCTTTCTTTTTTCGCCCGTACTTTTTCATGGTACGGCACATGTATACCGTCCTATCACTTCACTTTATTATTCGTATACATAGAAAACGGAATAAAGTGAAGTGATTGCAGTTCGGATGTGGAACGCTTCACTTTTTCCTTATATATAGACATCGGGAATAAAGTGAAATGTTTTTCCTTATGCGGTCTAATAGTAGAAGTCGGGCATATACGTGTACTTTTTGCCTTTTTCCTGCACTATCATCCGTTTGCTTCTCAAGGTGATAATGAGTGATACCGCTTTTTTGTGGTTCAACTTGACACCTACAGAAGCGTAGGTCTTGATTAGGGTTTCTTTCAACTCCTCATAGCCGTATTCCGCTTTCAATCCGAAAGTGGCTTCCAATGCGATGCGGTGTTGCTGTTCGGTAATTTGCTTGTAAGCATCGAACTCTTCCTGCTGTGGTCTTCCGACTCTCTTTTCCTGCGGCTTGTAACCCTCCACGAGTTCGGGCAACGCCTGTTCGTTGATGCGGAAAGCAAACTTCTCAAAATCCATCGCACGGATGTGTATGGCTGAAACACTGCTTATGTCACTGTTGCCGCTGTCTTTCTCCACAAGCAGCACCGTTTCCGCCTTATTGTTGAGTTCTGTACCGATATGCCCCCTTGCGTTCTCATCCCCTTTGTTCTGGTGGAGTATCGTGTGGATATGTATCTGCCTGTCGTCCGTCCATTGCATCAGTTTGGAAATAATGCGTGTGGATTCACCAGGGCTGTTAATGTCGTAAACCATATCACGAATACCGTCTATTACGACAAAGCCCAAATCGGGCGTGTTGTAGATAGCCTGTTCCACCGCTGCGATACGCTCTTTCGGGGTGTACTTGCGTAAAGCGAGAAATTCAAGATTCTCATTATCCCTGTCGGTCGGCAGTTCAGCCATGTGCAAGATACGTTCCATGACCTTTAGGCAATGGTACGGACTTTGTTCGGTGTCCACATAAAGGATTTTACGCTTATTTTCAGGTAGTTCAGCCGAATACAGAAGTATCGTACCGCCTTTCAATGCTGCCGCCACAATAGCGGAAACATTGAAGGTCTTCTTGCTCTTCGCCTTGCCAATTGATGCACTGAAATTGCCAAAAGTGCCGATAACCGTGCCATTGGCTTTCAGAATTTCGGGGGCTTTCTCACATTTCATACTGATACTTAGTCTGGATGATTGCCAAATGAGGATGGCGTTCTCCCTGCTCACCTCTTCCGTCTTCTCGTTATTTTCCATAACTTTACTTCTTTAAAGGACGGTTACTAAGGATATACTTCTGCGCTTCCTGTTCTATTTGCGCCCGTGTCTTGATGGGATTCTGACGTAGCCACGCTTCCAAATCTACCTTCTCAAAGTAAAGCATCTTTCCCTGCGGTTTATAATGCGGTATCAAGTTACCCGAAGTTAGTTTGTACAGGTAACTTTTGGAAAGGTTAAGAAACTTGCTCGCTTCATCAAAGCTAAGCACATTCTTTGAAATAAATAGCATCTGTTCGAGTTCCTCAACTCGCATCTCTAATGTCTTATCCATATTGTCTTTTGGATTTAGTGAAACAATATGAAGGTGCGCACCCTCGTTTTCTTGTTGTTAACGAGGGCAAAGATATTGAGGATTAGCTTGATAGTGGTTTGACAGCTATTTGAGGTATCAACCTATTCTCAATGTTTTTTCACTTGTTTGAGGTAGTTGTTTATGGTTGTGTATTTTCCCTTAACGCCTATATCTCTTATTTGGTTAGTGGCAGAGGAAAGGTCGCTTTGATTGATATATTTCTCTCGACTCTTATCTTTAGATAGAAATAGTTGGTAGTTGGCAATTACGGATTGCCAATTTGGAGTAATCAATCCCCGGTCACTCAGTCCAAAGAAGAAGAAAGCTATTAGACGGTTATTATTAGAACGTAGTATAGCCTTGGGCTTACAAGCGAATATAGCTTTTAGTTCTTCGGGCGTTACGGACGTATTGAACATCTTAACATCATTGATGCAATCTGCCAAGTATGCTATCTGCCCATCAGTCAGAACGGATTCAAATGGATTTTCAGTTTCGGCTATAGGAATAGGAGAACTTTCTTCATTCACGAGTTTTTCCGTTTCTTCGGGAATAGCGACAGGCAAAGCCGTTATTTCTTCGGAAACTTTTTCTATGGCACTGCCATCACTTTCGAAATGTACTTGTTCTTCTACAAGTATGGGCTGCGTTGTATTAAATTCCTTGTTCAATCCTTTGAAGTCCTCAAATGTAAAATGCTCCAATTCGAAATATTGGATAACCAAATCACTACGTGTTTGCAGAAGCTCCATTAGGATATGAAAATTCTTATTGCTTTCATTTAAACGTGATGCTGCTCTGCCATCGTTTTCAACAGACAAAAACACATTTCCATTGCAGAAGTCAGTTATATACCTTTGATATGACTTTCCCTTTCCAATTACTTCCTTTTGATATTGCTGATACGCCTTCTTGTGCAAAAGATAAAGACCATTATCCAAGCCGTTGACTTTTGCATACCAAAACATAAGTACCATTAAAAGGACTATTGAAAAAAACACGATTTCCATTAGCAACTAATTTAGAATGCAAAGATAAGGCAAGAATGAACTTTGCGAGAAAGAAAAAGAGGATAAAGAGAAGAAATATCAAGAGAGCGAGTTAATAAATTCTAAATATAAAGGTCTACAAACAAGTAAAGTACACGTTATTCTTGTTTTCATCAATCAGTACACATTTAGTACACTTCATAAACGAAAGAAACCCTGATAATCAGGTGATTATCAGGGTTTCTAAGTACCCAGACCCGGGGTCGAACCGGGATGGAAGTGAATCCACTGGTGTTTGAGACCAGCGCGTCTACCGATTCCGCCATCTGGGCATGCTTGATTTCTCAATTGCGGTGCAAAGATACGGCTTTTTTCTAAACCTGCAATACTTTTCCTAAAAAAAGGAGAAAAAAGTCATAAAACTCTCTACAAAGATTCCGTGTTTCCAAAATATAGTGTACTTTAGCAGAAACTTTTAAAACAAACGATATGACAACAAATAAGGATAACTTCTGCGTTATCATGGGTGGAGGTATCGGTAGCCGATTCTGGCCATTCAGTCGAAAAACGCTCCCAAAACAGTTTCTGGACTTCTTTGGCACAGGCAGATCACTGCTTCAACAAACCTTCGACCGCTTCAATAAAGTTATTCCTACAGAGAACATACTTATCGTTACAAACGACCTGTACGCCGATCTTGTAAAGGAACAGCTCCCTGAATTGAATCCTGAACAAATACTGCTGGAACCTACACGCAGAAATACTGCTCCGTGTATCGCATGGGCAGCCTATCATATCCGCGCATTGAACCCGAATGCCAATATTGTGGTAGCCCCGTCCGACCATTTGATTCTGAAAGAAGGCGAATTCCTTGATGCCATCGAAAAAGGTCTGACGTTTGTATCCCAATCGGAAAAACTGCTTACCCTCGGAATTAAACCCAACCGTCCTGAAACAGGTTACGGTTATATACAGATAGCCGAACAAATCGGAGACAACTTTTATAAAGTGAAGACCTTCACCGAAAAACCGGAACTGGAATTAGCTAAAGTATTCGTAGAAAGTGGAGAATTTTATTGGAATTCCGGGCTCTTTATGTGGAATGTAAACTCTGTCATTAAAGCTGTAGAGGCATTACTCCCCGAACTGGCTTCTAAATTGGTTCCGGGTAAAGACGTATATGGCACTCCAGCCGAAAAGGCTTTTATCGACGAAAATTTCCCTGCATGCCCTAATGTCTCCGTTGACTTCGGTATCATGGAAAAGGCCGACAATGTATATGTTTCATTGGGAGATTTCGGCTGGTCTGACTTAGGAACATGGGGATCTCTTTACGACTTGTCTCCAAAAGATGAGGAAGGAAATGTGACGCTGAAATGCCAGTCATTACTATACAATAGCAAAGGAAATGTTGTAGTACTCCCGGGAAATAAGCTCGCTGTCATCGATGGACTGGAAGGTTATCTTATTGCCGAGTCAGACAACGTGCTGCTCATCTGCAAAAAAGACGAAGAACACTCCATCCGTAAATATGTAAACGATGCACAAATAAAATTGGGTGAAGATTATATTTAACCGGAAAATGAGAATTGAAAGCACAGGCTTTCAAACCAGAATAAAGGAAACGGGGACTGAATTTACTTCAGTCCCCGTTCTTATTATCAAAAGGAAGAAGTTTTATTTCTAGAGCGCTGTACGAATCGCTTCGGCAATTGCTTTAAATTCTTCATCAGAAAGCTTCAGTTTTGGATTAGAGAACAGCATATCCGATTCTTTCTGGATAGGAATGAGATGTATATGCGCATGAGGTACTTCTAAGCCAATCACTGCTTCACCCACTTTCTTACAAGGAAAAGCTTTCTCAATAGCGCGTGCCACTTTCTTGGCGAAAACATGCATTGCTGCCAAATCTTCGTCACTCAAATCGAAAATATAATCCACTTCCTGCTTGGGAACGACCAACGTATGGCCTTTCACCAATGGATTGATGTCCAGAAACGCAAAGAATTTATCATCCTCTGCCACCTTATAGCTCGGTATTTCACCTGCGATAATTCTACTGAATATTGTTGCCATAGCTTTTATGATTATAAATTAAGGCAAGCCCGCATGTGGACCTGCCTTTACATTAAAATGATATGTTCATTACTTCAAGGTTAACCATACCCTGCGGTACTTTGATTTCGGCCACCTCACCTACCTTCTTACCAAGTAAGCCTTGTGCAATGGGAGTGTTAACAGAAATCTTACCTTCTTTCAGGTTAGCTTCGCTTTCCGAAACGATAGTGTAGGTCATCTTCATGCCGTTCTTCACGTTCTTCAACTCTACCTTATTCAATATCTGCACGGAGTCTGTTTTCAGCTTAGACTCATCAATAATCTTGGCATCTGCTATTATCGTCTTCAATTTATTGATTTTCATCTCAAGCATGCCCTGAGCCTCTTTGGCAGCATCATACTCTGCATTCTCCGACAGGTCACCTTTATCACGTGCTTCGGCTATTGCAGCCGAAATCTTAGGACGTTCTACCGTCTCCAATTCTTTCAGTTCGGCCATCAATTTCTTGTAGCCATCTTCTGACATATAAGCCATACTTTTTTCCTCCTTTTTAGTTTCTAAATGGTATTATATAACAAAAAAGAATTCCAACATGGTCAGCATGCTGGAACCCTCTTTCGATTTTTCTTTTGCAAAGATAGCCTTTTAAACAATACGTGTCAAGCAAAAATTGCTGCTATGTAACATATTTAAATAAAAACTTCTAATTTATAACAAGTTACAACAGCGCTTTCACAGCAGCATCCAGGTCTTTTATAGTCTCTCCACGAGCACTCAGTTCACTATTCCGGTTGATCAGGAACAACGAAGGAACCTCCTTAACGTTATACATGCCAGCCACATTTGAGTAAATTCCATTGGCATCTCTTACACAAATCCAAGGTAGATTGTCAGCAGTTGTTTTCCAAAAATGTTCGTCTGCATCCAGTGAAACCTGATAAATCACCAGTCCTTGGTCTTTATATTTAGTATAAAGATCATTCAACAAGAAATTATGGGGAGCAGAAGCTGCACTCTGGTAAATAGTGAAGTCAAGCAATACAACTTTACCTTTCAGTTCACTCAGTTTATGAGTGTTGCCTTTCATATCACGAAGAGCGATATCGATGATACCAGTTTCAGAAATCGCTTCTTCCGGCAACTCCAGAACTTTCTGTTGCGGTGTACGGGTATTTTTCATTCCCTTAATCACAATATTATAAAGGTTTTTAGAGCGTACGGCATGCGGATAATAGTTATTCAGGCTGGTTGCTACAGCAGCAAAACACTTGATATCTTCTTTACTGTTCAAAGGATCGAAAATAAGATAGTTATTCAGCTTCTGGAATAAAGCGAAATAAGCAGCCGCCGTGTTGGGAGCAGAAAAGATATATTTTGTTTTCACTTCATCTTTATAGTCCTTCATCAAGGTAGCCAATTTCTCTTCAAACACATCAGCACCTATCTGATGAGCTTGCATCTTCTTCACCAACTCATTCACCTCATTTTGCAACTGCACTTGTTTCAATGTCAGTTCTTTTATCTTGGTACTATTTGCCGATCCCTCCACCGTATAAGCAGTAGCAAAATCAGCATACGGAGCTTTCAGCCCGATAGTTTCCGTAGAATCTACTGAGAAATTGATAACCTTTTCGTCCACACGAAGGCGGTAAAATTCCGGAGACTCCGGACATGTTTGTTTGAAACTGAAAGAACCGTCACCCTTCAATTTAACAGAATCCAAGGGTACGATACCCTCCAAAGCAGCAGCTTCCAGATACAGCATTTTACCGTCGGCACCTGAAACTTCGCCTTCAACTTTGAATTTCGGTTCAGAATTACATGCGCTCAAAGCCAAAGCGGCAAGCGCAACAATACAGATCTTTTTCATATTTAGCTTCTTAATTTCTATTAGAACGAACGTGCAAATATAGCTCTTTTCAAGTTTAGTCAAAGCATTTTCATTGCATCTTCCACACGGAAATTCAAAAAAATAGTCAATTATAAACTTTTTTATCTCATTCCCACCTGATTACATGAATTAATATGTATCTTTGCACGAATTTTGAAAGAAAATATAGATAAAACATTTTTTATGATTAACCCAATTGTTAAGACGATCGAGCTTCCTGATGGCAGAACCATCACACTCGAAACGGGAAAGCTGGCAAAACAGGCAGACGGTTCTGTAATGCTTCGTATGGGTAACACCATGCTTCTTGCTACTGTTTGTGCCGCTAAGGACGCAGTTCCCGGGACAGATTTCATGCCGTTACAGGTAGAGTACAAAGAAAAATTCTCCGCATTCGGACGTTTTCCCGGCGGTTTCACCAAGCGTGAAGGACGCGCTTCGGATTATGAAATCCTGACTTGCCGCCTTGTAGACCGTGCTCTCCGCCCCTTATTCCCCGATAATTATCACGCAGAGGTATATGTAAACATCATCCTCTATTCTGCCGACGGCGTTGATATGCCTGATGCCTTGGCAGGACTTGCAGCTTCTGCTGCCCTCGCTGTTTCAGATATTCCTTTCAACGGACCGATTTCCGAAGTACGTGTAGCACGCATCAATGGAGAATTCGTTATCAACCCAACTTTCGAACAGCTGGAAAAAGCTGACATGGATCTTATGGTAGGTGCCACTTATGAAAACATCATGATGGTAGAAGGTGAAATGAGTGAAGTTTCCGAACTTGACTTGTTGAACGCCATGAAAGCAGCTCACGAAGCAATCAAAGTACAATGTCAAGCTCAGAAAGAATTAGCAGAAGCAGTGGGTTCTACCGTTAAACGCGAATATTGCCACGAAGTAAACGACGAAGAACTGCGCAAAGCTGTTCACGAAGCTTGTTATGCAAAAGCTTATGCTATTGCAGCTTCCGGCAACAAAAATAAGCACGAACGCATGGATGCTTTCGATGCTATCCGCGAAGAATTTAAAGCACAGTTCAGCGAAGAAGAATTGAACGAAAAAGCAGCATTGATCGACCGTTACTACCATGATGTAGAGAAAGAGGCTATGCGCCGTAGCATCCTGGACGAAGGCAAGCGTCTTGACGGACGTAAGACTGACGAAATCCGCCCTATCTGGAGCGAAATCAGCTACCTGCCCGGACCTCACGGTTCTGCAATCTTCACCCGTGGTGAAACTCAATCTCTGTCTACTGTTACCTTGGGTACCAAACTGGATGAGAAGATCATCGATGATGTACTGGAACATGGCAAAGAACGTTTCTTGCTTCACTATAACTTCCCTCCATTCTCTACCGGAGAAGCAAAAGCACAACGTGGCGTAGGTCGTCGTGAAATTGGTCACGGACACTTGGCATGGCGCGCACTGAAAGGTCAAATTCCAGCAGACTACCCGTATGTAGTACGCGTAGTATCCGATATTCTTGAGTCTAACGGTTCTTCTTCTATGGCTACCGTATGTGCCGGAACACTGGCATTGATGGATGCAGGTGTGAAGATCAAACAACCGGTATCAGGTATCGCTATGGGATTGATTAAAAATCCGGGCGAAGACAAATATGCTGTATTGTCCGACATCCTCGGTGATGAAGACCATCTGGGCGACATGGACTTCAAAGTAACAGGAACCAAGAATGGTATCACCGCCACTCAGATGGATATTAAGGTAGACGGTCTGTCATTCGATATTCTGGAACGTGCTTTGAACCAAGCCAAAGAAGGACGTATGCACATCCTTGGTAAGATTCTGGAAACCATTCAGGAACCACGTGAAGAACTGAAACCTCATGCTCCGCGCATTGAAACGATGACTATTCCTAAAGAATTCATTGGTGCAGTAATCGGCCCTGGTGGAAAGATAATCCAAGGTATGCAGGAAGAAACGGGTGCTACCATCACTATCGAAGAGGTAGACAATATAGGAAGAATCGAAATCTCCGGAACCAACAAGAAGAGCATTGACGACGCTATGCGCCTGATTAAGGGTATCGTTGCCGTACCGGAAGTTGGCGAAGTATACAAAGGCAAGGTACGTTCCGTAATGCCTTATGGTGCTTTCGTAGAATTCCTCCCGGGTAAAGACGGTTTACTCCACATCTCTGAAATCGACTGGAAACGTCTGGAAACAGTAGAAGAAGCCGGTATCAAAGAAGGTGACGAAATCGAAGTGAAATTACTTGATATCGACCCGAAGACCGGTAAGTTCAAGCTTTCCCGTAAAGTATTGCTTCCGAGACCGGAAAGACAGGAAAGACCTGAAAAGAAATAAGAAATTCCTTATTCTTTAGTATACAAAGCCCGACGGAAATCCGCCGGGCTTTCTTTTTGCAAAAAAAGAAAGAGGGAAACCAGAAAAATCTTTTCATACTTTTGCGTATTCCGAAAAGATTATGTTACTTTACAATATTAACCTTAAATAAGAAAGAGAATATTTAAAAATGCCTTTAGCCGGAAGCCTACATACTATGGATTTATTTTCTCGTTTCTTTCGAGAGAACCAGGAAAAATTCCTTGCCTTTGCCTACTCCTATACCAGAAGTTGGGCAGAAGCAGAGGATATTTTGATGGAATCCATGATCTCTCTATGGGAATGCCGCGACCGTTGGGAAGAAGATAAAGGTCTGCACTCCCTGCTCCTTACCATTATCAAGAATAAAGCTCTCAACTACCTGGAACGTGAACAAACACGTCTACGTATTGAGGAGGATCTGAATTCGCACCGTCAGCGCGAACTGGATTTGCGCATTGCTACTTTAAAGGATTGCGAACCTGACAAAATATTCAGCACAGAAATACAGCACATCGTAAATAAAGCTCTGGAAAAGATGTCACCTCAAAGCCGTGAAATATTCATGCTCAGCCGTTATAGCAACCTACCGAATAAAAAAATAGCAGAACAACTGAACGTTTCCCTCAAAACAGTGGAGTTCCATATCACTAAAGCTTTACGTATTCTTCGTGTGGAACTAAAAGATTATCTGGCTTCTATTCTTCTCTGATAAAACTCTTCTGCTTTTCTTTGATAATATAAATAAAAGGCATATGTTTGCAGCATCAGTAATATTGCTGGCTATTAAACATGGTAGTTATGAGATATATTGTAATAATATACTACGTGCTTATCGAGGGAGAACAAATTTTTGAAACCCTGAATGTCAACAAGAATATTGAAGCAAACTCCCCGGAGGAAGCTATAGGCATTGCTTACAACCTATTTAAAGCCGAAGCTTCGGACGAATGCTACATTGTATCCATCATACCCAACGCAGTAGATTGATACAGCAAATAGCTTTATTATTTCATAAAACAAAAAAAGTTTCATTTCCCGTTAGGGTAGTGACGAACTTATCTGTATTAATTATAGAAGGGCAGGAAAAGCCTCCCTTATTTAATTAACCATTTAAGTACGTCATGAATCAAGAACTATTATATAAGTATTTTAAAGGAACTGCCACCATTGAAGAAGAAAAGCGCATCCTTGATTGGGTGGAAGCCTCGGAGGAAAACCGAGAAGCTTTCCTGAAAGAACGTATGATGTTTGATGTAGCCCTATTCTCTGACAGACAGAGCAGCAAGAAAAAGACATTCCGTCTGACTCCGATACTCAAATGGGGAATGCGCGTAGCTGCAGTTATCATCATAGGTGTATGCGGCTACTTCATGACAAACGATTACCTCTATAATAAACTCGCCCAACCGCAAACCATTACTGTCCCTGCCGGACAACGTGCACAAATCACTCTTGCTGATGGTACACGTGTATGGTTAAATTCACAGTCTACATTAACTTATGCTTCCAACTTCGGACGTCGCGAAAGAAATGTGGAACTGGATGGTGAAGCCTACTTTGAAGTGGCAAAGAATAAAGATATCCCCTTCTATGTACACACCGAAATGAATAAAGTAAAGGTAGTAGGTACCTGCTTCAATGTTTGTGCCTATAAAGACAGCAAAGAGTTCGAAACTACCCTCGTAGAAGGTATTGTAGACATTTATCCCACCAATAACAACAAAGTCATCACCCGTTTGCAAAAAGATGAATTCTTTGGAAACTATGACGGGAAATGCAAAAAGGTTATACTTCCTTCTTACGAATACTTACGGTGGAAAGAAGGATTATATTGCTTTGATGATGTACCGTTCAGCTGCATCCTCACCAAACTTGAAAAATACTATAATGTAAAAATAACCGTTTCCGACCCTAAACTGCTGAATTATGATAGTTGCACCGGAAAATTCCGCGAGCAGGATGGTATAGAGCATATCCTTCGAACCATTTCAAAAGATCATCCTTTTGAGTTCAGCATCAATGAAGAAAAAGATTCGATTTTCATTCACGAGAAATAATTTGATATCAAAGATAAAACCTTAAAATTTAGTACTAACCCCTTAAACAGAAAAGCATTATGAAATAGAAGAAACAGTCTACTAATTACCCCCACAAAAAAGATCGGAAAGTACCCCCATACTTTCCGATCCGAAACAGTCAAAAATCGACCTTAATCAATTTATTAACTTAACACATTACAAAGATATGAGAAAAATTTCTTTGAATGGGCTTTTTTGCCCAAAAAGTTTAGTATTTAAGCAAATATTACGAACTATGAAGATCACACTATTCCTTCTTTTGTTTGTAACGTTCCAGGCATACAGCCATGCTACTTACTCTCAAAGTGCAAGAATCAGCATCCCCCGTTCTGAGTTACGAGTAGGCGAAATCCTCGATAAAATCGAGGCTCAGACCGAATATTTGTTCGTCTACAATAAGAAAAGTGTGGACGTGCGCCGCACCGTAAATATAGATGCAGACAATCAACCGGTGTCCGAAGTTTTGGACGAAATCTTTAATGGTACCGACATCAGATATGTAATGGAAGGCAAGAATATTGTGCTGACCAAACAAAATGAAAAGGCAAGTGAAATCATTACTGCCGTACAACAAGAGAATATCTCTGTGAAAGGTGTTGTTACCGATACGAAAGGTGAGCCCATTATCGGTGCCAATGTCGTGGAAAAAGGAACTACAAACGGTTGCATTACCAATATAGACGGTGAGTTTACACTAAACACTCCAACCAATGCAACGCTGGTTATCAGCTTTATCGGATACCAGCCTGTAACGATTGCTCTCAACGGGCAGCAAACTCTCAATGTACAGATGCAGGAAGAAGCCCTGTCACTGGAAACGGTTGTAGTAACCGCTATGGGTATCAAGAAAAAAGCTGCTTCACTGACTTACTCAACCCAACAGGTGGGCGGCGACGAACTGACACGTGCCAAAGATCCGAATATGATTAATGCATTGGCCGGAAAAACCGCCGGTGTATCTATTACACGCAACTCCTCCGGTTTAGGGGGTTCTGCCAAGGTTTCCATCCGTGGTATTCGTTCTGCCAACGCCGACGGTAATAACCAGCCATTATATGTCATTGATGGTGTGCCTATGCTGAATAACACATCAGAACAAGCCTTTTCCGCCATGGGTGGCAATAATGATACCGGTAACCGCGACTCCGGTGACGGTATCTCCAACCTCAATCCAGACGACATTGAAAGCATGAGCATCCTGAAAGGTGCTTCCGCTGCCGCTCTTTACGGTTCGCAAGCTGCTAATGGTGTAATCCTTATCACTACTAAGAAAGGAAAAGCCGGCATGCAACGCATCACCTTCTCTTCCAACCTCACTGTAGATCATGCCATCAGCCTGCCCGAATTCCAAAACAGATACGGCGCCAGTGGCGAAACCAGTTGGGGCGCAGAAAACGCAAGTATGAAAGCTTATGACAATGTGGGCGACTATTTCAGTAACGGAGTGACAGCCACAAACTCCTTATCCGTCACAGCAGGAAAAGAAAAGATGCAAACCTACTTCTCTTATGCCAACACCACCGCCAGCGGCATTGTTGATGTAAACAAACTTCAGAAGCACAACATCACTTTCCGCGAAACAGCTTCCCTCTTCAACGAACGCTTGACACTGGATGCCAACGTGAACCTGATGACCCAGAAAATCAAGAACCGCCCTACTTCCGGTGGTTACTATATGAACCCATTGGTAGGTTTATATTCCTTTCCGCGTGGCGAAGACATGAGTGTTTACCGCGACAACAACGGTTTCGAAAGATATGATGCCAACAGAGCTATGCCCTTACAGAACTGGTATACAGACATTAGTGGTTTCACTCAGAACCCTTATTGGTTAAACAACAGAGTTACCAGCAACGACAGACGCTTCCGCACAATGGCTTCACTGAGCGCCAACCTGAAGGTAAACGATTGGTTCACCATCCAGGCACGTGGCAATGTAGATTATATCAACGATAACTACGACCAGAAAATGTACGCCGGTACAGCAGCCGATGTAGCCCACGAAAACGGACGTTACATCAAGCTGAACCGTCAGGAATTCATGATGTACGGCGACGTGATGGCAATGTTCAACAAAACCTGGAACGACTGGTCACTGAATGCAGCCATCGGTAGCAGCATCAACACTACGAAAGTGAACTCACTAAGCCTCGACTCCGGAAAATCCGGCTTGTACAAAGCAAACGTATTTACAGTCGCCAACATGAATCTGGGCGGCGCCGGAACTTCCTTCATCGACGAACTGAACGATCAAAGACGCACCATCCAATCCCTCTTTGCAACAGCACAAATCGGCTGGAAAGAAAGCCTTTACTTAGACCTGACCGCCCGTAACGACTGGTCGTCTACACTGGCCAACACGAAGAGCGAAGGTTCCGGTTTCTTCTACCCCTCAGTAGGTGTATCCTGGATTTTGAACCAGACACTCAACCTCCCGTCATGGATCAGCTTCGGTAAAGTCCGCGCATCTTGGGCACAAGTAGGTAACGACCTTCCCATCGGCATCACCAGCCCGGCACAGACTATTACAGCCGGTGGCGTAGTCAATCCTATCGACTATTACTTTGCCGAAGACCTAAAACCGGAAATCAGTACCTCTATCGAATTTGGTACCGAGTGGAGATTCTTCAACAGTCGCTTGGATTTCGACTTTACGTTCTATCGCACCGATACCAAGAGCCAATTGATCCGGGTGAACACGACTGCCGAAAAGCGCCGTTTCCGTTGGATTAATGCAGGTAAGATTCGCAATACCGGTATTGAAGTCACTGTAGGAGCCACTCCGCTGATGAACGACAACTTCCGTTGGAAAACTCAATTCAACTTCGCTACCAATAAGAATGAAATTGTATCTCTGGGCGGAACACCCAGTTTCCAGTATGCTTCCGGCAACGTAAGTATGCCTTATAAGATGATGGTTGTAGAAGGTGGTTCATTGGGCGACATCTACGGCAACGTATTTGTACGCGATGAAAGCGGCAAAATTCTTTTGGAGCCGGCAACGGACAAAGATGGTAATGAGAACAAAAAAGCCGGCCTGCCGCAGGTAAGCACTGACAAGGCTGCCAAGATTGGTAACTTCAATCCCGACTGGACCCTTGGTTGGAGCAATACTCTGACTTACAAAGGTTTCTCACTTTACTTCCTGATTGATACCCGCATGGGTGGCGACGTTATCTCACTGACGCAAGCTGGTCTGGATTATGCAGGTGTAAGCAAAGCAACCGGTGATGCACGCGCAGCAAAGCGCTACATGCTGGAAGGTCAGGAAATCAAGAACGTACAAGGTTTCTATCAAATGGTAGGCGACCGCGGTAACGGTACTACCGAATTCTACAGATATGATGGAACTAACATCCGCTTGCGTGAGCTGTCATTGGGCTACTCCTTCCCGCAGCAGATGCTCGAAAAGACAGGATTCATCAAAGGTGTAGACCTCTCACTGGTGGCCCGCAATCTGTTCTTCATCTACAAAGATGCCCCGTTCGACCCGGACGCAACAATGTCCGTAGGTAATGATAACCAAGGTTTGGATACCTATGGTATGCCTTCAACGAGAAACATTGGATTCAATATTAAACTCACTTTCTAACACCTGAACGATATGAATAAGATAAAATATACAGCCGTACTACTTTTGGGTGGACTTTTAAGTCTTTCATCCTGCACCGATAATTTTGCCGGATTCAACGATACAAAAGGAGCTTATACAGACGATTTGCAGAAATATGACAACCAGACTAACCTGGTACCTTTCTCTACCATCCAAAAAGGTATTATTTACCAGACGGGTGTAGAAGGAACCGACTGGCAATATCAAGTGATACAGAACCTGGTAGCTGATATGTATGGCGGATTCTTCCACGACATGAATGGTGCGTTCAACCAGAACAACTCTACCTACAATCTGAACAATGGTTGGACAAGCGCCATGTGGACCTATTCCTACGGCAACGTCATGCCTTCCATCGCTGATTCCGAAGAGTTGAACACAGCCGAAGACTGGCCCTTGTATCATGCTCTTACCAAAGTGCTGAAAGTAACCCTCCTACATCGTGTAAGCGACTATTATGGTCCTATTCTTTATGACGGTTTCGGCACTGCCGCACAAACTCCCCAGTCCCAGCAGGAAGTTTACAAGCGTTTCTTCGAAGACCTAGCAACAGCCATCAATATTCTGAAGGACTATAAAGGCGGCGTATCTTTTGAAAGCGCCGACTTCATGATGCCGGAAGGCAAACGCACGCCTGCACAATGGTTGAAGTTTGCCAACTCTCTCCGTTTGCGTCTGGCAATGCGTGTATCCAATGTGGATCCCGACTTAGCCAAAGAACAAGCTCAGGCCGCATTAGACGCACAGAATGGCGGTGTATTGGAAACATCTAACGAAACAGTAGGCCAATATGGAATCCGCAACCCGCTGGGTGGTGTTTCTGGTTGGGGAGAAGTATTTATGAACGCCAGCCTGGAGTCTTTCCTGAAAGGATATAACGACCCGCGTTTGAAGTCTTACTTTAATGCCGCGCAAGATGGTAGAGACAATGATGGCAACATTACGCAGACCGTGGCCGGTGTGAAACAACTGACCAGCATCGAAGGCAAGTTTAAAGGTGTGCGCCAGGGAACAGGTGTAGGAGACAACCGTTACTCCACCCACTCACGAACCACCATCACCACCAGTAGCAAGATTATAGTAATGGCTGCTGCCGAGGTATGGTTCCTTCGCGCAGAAGCTGCCTTGAGAGGCTTCACGTCTGAAGACGTGGAGAGTTGCTACAAACAAGGTGTCACTACTTCCTTTGCACAATGGGATGCCAGTGGCGTAAGTGAATATTTGGAAAGTGAAAACACTCCTGCTGATTACGTAGATACATTCGATAAGAACTTTGATGCCAAAGCAACTACCAGTATCACTCCAAAATGGGATAATACCGCCGATAATGAAACAAAACTGGAAAGAATCATCACCCAAAAGTGGTTGGCTATCTACCCCGAAGGTTGCGAAGCTTGGGCAGAACAACGCCGCACCGGCTATCCGAAACTCTTCAAAGTAGTAGTAAATAACAGTAGTAACGCCATTAGTACAGATGATATGATTCGTCGTGTATTCTTCAACCAAGACTATATCACGAACAACAAGCCGTTATATGATGCATTGGTTAGCAAGTTAGGCGGTCTGGATACTGGTGGTACCCGTCTTTGGTGGGATACCGGAAAGAACAATTTCTAATCCTAATAAAAGAAAACCAAGGTATAGAATTTTGATTAGTGGTGTTTTCTCCGTATTAGTTACGAGGGAAAAAGATTGGAAGGAGTAAAGTCATTTTGGGGGGGCTTTACTCCTTTTCTATCAGTGCATTACATTTACCGATCATTTACCGCAAGATGTAAAAGCATTTACCGCAGGATGTAACGACCTTTACCACCTATTGTAACGCTCTTTACCTCGGTATGTAACGGCCTTTACCTCGGCGTGTAAATGGAGTTACCATTTGGGGTAAGCAGAATCTTCATGGAATGAAAACAATCGTTGGGTTCGTATCTTTAATTATCACTTATAAACCTGTATCGGCAACTCCCCGCGCAATGCTCCCAAAACATTCACAGCAAGTGCCTCCAGTTCATCTTCCCCGGGATAGACATGCACCGGAGCAAGGAAAGAAACCCGTTCCTTCAAACGGGAAATGACATACTCTGAATGGGCTATGCCGCCCGTCAGCAAGATGGCATCTACTTTACCGTAAAGCACAACAGCGGCGGCACCCACACTTTTGGCAACCTGATAAATCATAGCATTCAGAACCAGTTCCGCTTTCGTATCTCCACCTTCTATGGACTTGATAATAGCAGGTATATCCGTAGTGCCCAGATGTGCCGCCAGACCGGCATGACCGGAAATACGCTTCTTCAATTCATCCTTCCTGAAACGATGGGAGTAACAAAGATCAATCAATGGGCCGGCAGGCAACGTCCCCGCCCGCTCGGGGGAGAAAGGGCCTTCACCATCAAGCGCATTGTTCACGTCGATGCAGCGACCGTGATTATGAGCGCCAACGGATATGCCGCCACCCAAATGGCAGATTATAAGATTCAGGTCTTCGTAGCGGACCGGATGGTTGGGAGAAGCGGTTGTAAGTTCGGCAGCATAGCGGCGGGCAATGGCTCGCTGGTTCAGCGCATGCCAGATGGTGATGCGCGGCATCAGGGGCGAACCTGTGATGCGGGCTATCTCATCCAATTCATCCACTACACCGGGATCAGCAATGAAGGCACGGCAACCGGGAAGCAATGCAGCCAGTTCGGCAGCAATGAGACACCCCAAGTTACAGGCATGACTGCGCATGGCATGGGCAATGTCGTCCAGCATGGCATCATTCACTTCATATACTCCACCCGGAATGGGTTTCAACAATCCTCCACGCCCTACGATGGCATCAAATTCAAAAGGAATACCATTCTCCTTCAGGGCTTCTATCACCAGATTCTTGCGGAATTCAAACTGGTCGATGACACGAGGAAAATGGGAAAGTTCTCCTACCGAATGGCGGATGTTACGCACCAGAAGCGGAGTTGTGTCTTCATATACCGCAATCTTCGTTGAAGTAGAACCGGGATTGATAGCGAGGATTTTCATAATTTACAATTTGACGATTTACAATTTACGATTGGGATTGACCGCTTTATCATCCTGCCACCTTAGTCACAGGCACAAGTGAGGCATGCCATAGCAATGCTATAATACTTAGACAGGCCGGAATCGCTGCGCGAAGGCAGTACCACCGGACAAACAGGGCCTTGCAACAAGCCCGCCATATCGGCATGAGCAAACAGGGAAACAGCCTTATAAAAGGCGTTTCCCGACTCTATATTAGGGAATATCAGCACGTCCGCTTCTCCATTGATGGGAGATGCAATGCCTTTAATGTCACCACTTGTTTTCTCACAGGAAGTCTTCACATCCAGCGGACCGTCGATTATCACATCTCCGAATTCTCCGGCCTCTGCCAATTCCACGATGTTGACGTAATCTAACGAATGAGGAAACTTGGCACTCACCTTTTCCGTGCAGTGGATAAGAGAGATACGAGGTTGTTCGATACCGAAATGGCGGCAGGTATGTATGGCATACCAGATCATCTCTATGCGCTGCTGCAAAGTAGGCCGTGGAATTACGGCGGCATCCGAAAAGAAAAGCAACTTATCATACGTAGGAATCTGCATCACAGCCAGGTGGGTGAGGATTTTACCTTTAGGCAACAAACCCTTTTCTTTGTCGAGAATAGCACGCAAGAGGTTATCGGTATTGATAATCCCTTTCATCAGGATATCAGCCCCACCCTCGCGTACAATGCGGACAGCCTCACGCGCCGCCTCATCGGGATCTTCTATATGCACCGTCTTGACGTACTGGGGATATTGCTTCAATGTAGGGTATTTTTCAAGAATAGCAGAGTCACCGATCATCAGGAATTCCGCAATTCCTTCTTCCAGAGAACGGGCAATGGCATATTCCGTATTGGGATCATTGGCACAAACTACGGCAATACGTTTCCTCTTGTTTAAGGATTTCAAGTGTGAGGTTAATTGATCAAAGCTTCGAATAGGTTCCATAACGTTAGATTTTTAGCAAATATCTGAAAAAATGTCGAGAAATACAGCATAACGCCCTTGGAAATTTCATAATCTCAATTTCATTTTGATAGTTTTCATCACAGACTACATAGATTTACACAGATTATCACTTTTTCCCACTATTAGAATAAATCTGTGTTAATCTGTGTAATCTGTAGTGTAAACTAAATTTCGTTTTGAGTTATTTTATGTACTTTTGTCCCCATACGCAAAATATTGAATTATGAGCAGCCTTATTTTTCCACCATACGTACAAAAAGGTGATCGCGTCATCATCCTTTCTCCTTCCAGCAAGATAGACAAGTCTTTTTTGAAAGGAGCCCAAAAACGTTTGAAGTCCTGGGGACTGGAAGTAGTAATGGCTAAACATGCCGGTAGCTCACACGGAACGTATGGGGGTAGCATCAAGCAACGCGTGGAGGACTTGCAGGATGCCCTGGATGATGAAAAAGCCAAAATTATTCTCTGTAGCCGTGGTGGATACGGGGCAGTGCACTTGTTAGGGAAACTTGATTTTACCCGTTTCCGTAAACATCCCAAATGGCTGATTGGTTTTAGTGATATCACTGCATTGCACAATGTACTGCAGAAAGAAGGTTTCGCATCACTCCATGCGCTGATGGCACGCCATCTGACGGTGGAACCCGAAGATGATTTCTGTGCACTGGCACTCAAGGATATTCTGTTCGGACATTTTAATCCGGAAACAGCAGAATCTGTAGAAACCTCGGAGAATGGTTTCAACTATATTTGTCCGGGACATAAACTAAATCACAAAGGAACTGCCAACGGTATTTTACGAGGTGGTAACTTGTCCGTATTTTATGGATTGCGCGGCACACCTTACGATATTCCTGCCAAAGGAACCATTCTTTTTATAGAAGATGTAGGCGAACGTCCGCATGCGGTAGAACGTATGATCTACAACCTGAAATTGGGTGGTATATTAGAAAAACTCTCTGGACTCATCATAGGCCAGTTTACGGAATATGAAGAAAATAAGTCGCTCGGTAAGGATTTGTACGGTGCCATTGCCGATCTTGTAAAAGAGTACGATTACCCCGTCTGCTTTAATTTCCCGGTAGGGCATGTCAGTATGAACCTACCCATGATAAACGGAGCAGAAGTTACGTTGGAGACCGGAAAAAAAGAAGTGAAACTAAGTTTTAATTTAGATAAAGAATGAAACGGAATTATACTCTCATCCCTTTATGCCTGGTGTTGCTTGCATTCATAGCATGCAGCAACAATACCAAGAAGGCAAGCGACGACACTGAAGCAACTGCTAAAAACGTCGTCAATGTTCCACAGTTCAATGCAGACAGTGCTTACCAGTATGTGAAAGCACAGGTTGACTTCGGTCCACGCGTTCCTAATACGAAAGCGCATGTGGATTGTGGTAATTATCTGGCTGATAAACTGACCGAATTCGGTGCAAAGGTTACTAACCAATATGTAGACTTACCTGCCTATACCGGTACATTACTAAAAGCCCGCAATATTATCGGTTCCTACAAACCGGATACGAAAAAGCGTATCGTCCTTTTTTCGCATTGGGACAGCCGTCCGTGGGCAGACGCTGACCCGGACGCTAAAAAGCATTACACACCCATTTTAGGCGCTAATGACGGTGCCAGCGGTGTAGGCGTATTATTGGAAATAGCACGTCATTTGCAGAAACAATTGCCGGAAATGGGTATCGATATTGTTTTTGTAGATGCCGAAGATTATGGAACACACCAGGCTTACAACGGCCCGCATAAAGAGGAATACTGGGGACTCGGTTCACAGTATTGGGCACGTAATCCGCATGTGCAAGGATATAATGCACGCTTCGGTATACTGCTGGACATGGTAGGGGGCAAGAATGCAGAATTCCGTTATGAAGGTTTATCTCATGAAGTAGCTCCCAATGTCAATGAGAAAGTCTGGAAAACAGCCAATGCTTTAGGTTTCGGGCGCCATTTTGTACAGAAAAAAGGCGGTTTCGTGACCGATGACCATACGTTCATCAACAAGTACGCCAAAATTCCAACCATTGATATCGTTCCTTATTATCCGGAAGGTGATTTCTTTGAGCATTGGCATACTGTGAAAGATGATATGGATGCTATTGATAAAGCTACATTGCAAGCAGTGGGACAGACGGTAATGCAAGTTATTTACAGCGAGAAATAATTCATAAATAAAAAACATAAATCAAGAAATATGAGTATCAACGAAGCACAAGACGAAGTAATTGCGGAATTCAGCGACTTTGACGATTGGATGGACCGTTATCAACTCCTCATAGACTTAGGAAACGAGCAGGAACCGCTCGACGAAAAATATAAAACGGAACAGAACCTGATTGAGGGTTGCCAAAGCCGTGTATGGCTGCAAGCTGACGAAGAGGATGGAAAAATTATCTTCAAAGCTGAAAGCGACGCTTTAATTGTAAAAGGTATCATTTCGTTGCTGATGAAAGTCCTTTCCGGGCACACGCCGGACGAAATTCTAAATGCCGATCTTTATTTCATCGATAAGATAGGATTGAAAGAACATCTTTCGCCTACCCGTAGCAATGGTTTGCTGTCTATGGTGAAGCAGATGCGGATGTATGCGCTGGCTTTCAAGGCGAAAAATAGCAGCATATAGAATGTTTTGAAAAACTAAATAAAATTGCCCGAATATACTGGTTATTCGGGCAATTTCGTTAATAGTCAAACTAATCATTTGATCACCTTATAAAATGCGATAATCGGATTGTCTGTATCAGGATTATAATTACGAAATATATCAGGATAGTTCTTATTCGGTTCTTCTGATAGAGCATAATCAACAGCTTCAGGAGTGATAATCCCCCAAAATTTACCCTTATATACCCCATCAATTAAGCGAAAAACAGGGACTGACTTACCAGCTTTATCCGTTAACCTTTTACCACAATAGATTTGTTTTTTCTGAACTAAATCATAGAGCCCTAACTGTAAGAAGCCATCTTTAGAAAATTGAAAATAAAGAAGATCATTACACCTGCATATTTTCTCTAATCCTATAGAATACTCCGATTTCATTAAGTTCCACTCATCCGCTTTATCCTCTATTTTAGAAAAGGGCAAAGGATTAGGCAATTCTATCTCATACAGAGCTTTCAAGCCCTCCGGACTTAATTCATAGACCACCGAATCAAAGGCTTTGCAATAATACAATACTGAATCATTATAACTAAATGGTTGCCCCGGAGTAAAATGATAAGAAGACTCTGCTTCATTGTGCGGAAAATAACGTTGCCCCATGCGAGTACCATCTTTCGATATCAATAAGGAATAATACAGAGTCGTATCATTCGCATAATTATTATGATATCTATTATCATAATAATAAACTCCTCTCAATGAAGCCATTGCTGTAGGATCAAGTTTCCCAAGCTTTTGCATTTTGATATATGCTCCATTATTTGCATTATAATATAGAAGAGATTGCCTGAAATTATCAAATATGACTAATTCTCTATTTTGCTCATTGACAACAAAAGCATTGACATTCGTATATTCACCAGGCCCGGCTCCTTTAGCATCTATTATATAAATAACATTGCCTTGCATATCATAACAGATTATTCTGGAAAGTCTATCATGCACGTAAATTTTCTCGTTTTTAATTTGCACTTCCTGTATGGAGGTAAGTAACGGTTCAGCAGCCAGTTGAATATAAGAAGTGGTCTCAAGAAAATTTCCTAATTTCTCAAAATCAAAATCTTCGACTTCCACCGCTATAGCTTGCAGATTCTCTGTAGCAATATTCTCTATTTGAGACAATCCATATTCTTTTTTACTCTTGCTTTGGCAGGAATAAAAGAAAAGAAGGAGTATTATAATACAATAGATATGTTTCATAATGGATTATAAACTAGAATCGTCCTCCACATTGTACAGGAGTGCAGGAATAAGGAACCGCACAAAACACACAAACCCTTTCTACACTACTTGTAAACCAGCCACCTCCCAACTGAAGTGTACAGCGTTTCGTTTCTGGCTGTAACCAACTATCAGATCTAAATCTTTAATTCTTTCATTAGTGTATTTATGACATTGAGTTATTGCCCAAACAGCAGAACCCAATGCAATATTTTTCTCCAACAGTTTCAGATTGCACTCCTTTAACTCACTATTAATTTGATAGTTATTTCTAATCATTACGATCAGCCCTATTGAAAGAACAAACAATAATGTAACTAAAATAGTATTCTTCTTTATTCTCATCCATTTACTATTTATAAATTACAAATGTAGGTATCTCTCCTCAATAAATTATCATTATCAAGATGGACAAATTCTCTTTTATACCTATAACACAATCTTTTACATATCAATCAAATACAAGTTTATCACCATAATTATGGTGGACAAATACACCCACAAAATAGTATAAACTGACACTAGCCATACATAAATAATAAATCATTTTTTAAGCATAACTAAAAGTGCCGTCAGAAGCCTTTCTGGACGGGGTGACTGTTTTTTACTAATTTTCCGGTAGATTTTTACTAATTTTCAGTCGTGAATTTAGTAAAAATCCGAAGCCCTTTTAGTAAAGGGTGGGACGGACGTATTATGTGTAACTATTTTTCTCATGTAAGAGCAAATTATGGACAGAACTTTAGTATTGGCTTTAATTCCTCTAGCTCCTGAGAAAGATTATGTACCAAGTTATTTTTTAATGATTACTTAACAAAACCTATATCAGTCCTAAAATGCTATTTTATTCATCTCCCTCCTGATATTCCAGAATATCTCCCGGCTGGCAATCCAGTATTTTACAAATAGCCTCCAGTGTAGAGAAACGGATAGCTTTCGCTTTTCCCGTTTTCAGAATAGATAAATTAGCAGGTGTAATATCCACCTTTTCGGCCAGCTCTCCTAAAGATATCTTTCGGCGAGCCATCATTATATCAAGGTTTACTATAATCATATAAAGCACTTTTATCAAGGTTAGAATTAAATGGTCAGATCCTGTTCTTCTTTCATCTTCAGTCCAATAGCGAACACTTCTGCCACAATCAGGGCCGAAATCCCCAATACCAGTGAAGTAATATGCACCATATCCGCCATACTCAATGAATACCCTGTCACTGAAAAGACCTTTTCCACGTTATGAAAACTCAGGAACGCAAGAAGGAAGGTACATACAAAACCAATAATAAGCAGCACTCCTAAACGCCTGAGTCGGCGGACATTTTTCCAATTGAATATATCGGATTTATTAATCGACACAATAAGACGGATAAAAAGTACTACAGCCCAGATAATGGCAACATAGTTTACAATAAGAATCAGGAGAGAAATAACTCTGGACAACACACTTGGTTGTGTATTCACACTGACAATCATTTGCCCGTAAGCAGCAGGCACATATTTACCGGATTTCTCATTGTAAACAGAGTCTATCAAGATATCTCCGCCCAAATCTTTTGGTACCAGCTGCACGACTTGCACATTACTAATCTCTTCTTTTGCCTTTGCATCAATCTTGGAGTCAATACCTTTCTCGATCCCGGTTTTAATTCCCAAACCGACATAATAAGTAGTCTCTAAAACCGAATAACCCAGCACAAGTAATACGATCACGCAAAGAATATTCAATCTTCTTTTCATACTTCAATAGTTGTATTAGATAATTTATAGGAATTCATTATTCGCCAGGACAATATAAACAAAAGGAAAGCAATTACAAGACCTATCAGATAAGCTTTTTCTCCTATTAATTCACTGCTATATTCCACATCCGGAAATTTGAGAGCAAGATAGACAGAAAGACTGTTGTTCATAATGTGAATCAGGATACAAGGTATCAGACTATGTGTCTTATAATAGATCCATGCAAGAATAAAACCGATCAGCGTCGCTCCTACCACCTGTGCCGGATTCATATGAAAGATACCGAATATCAAACCGGATATCAGAATAGCTGTCAACGGATTATACTTTTTCAAAAGAACTTTAGTAACTGCTCCACGAAATAGCAGCTCCTCCAAAATGGGTCCCAATATAGCTACACAAAGAATACCCAGCCAACCGGATTGCAGTAGGTCAAAAGTATTACTCAGCCAGTCAGGCAAAAATGTGAGATGAGACATTAGAAAGTCAATCAGGTAAATCATGGAAAGCCCCATTATGGCACTCCAGAATAAATAGCTCGCAGACACAGGTGAATACAATTGCTTATCTTTCGTCAGATAACCTTTTTGCCACAAATAAATCAGCATAAAAACAAATCCTGCCAACAAAGTAGGAGTCAAAGCAAATTCGTCTGCCCTGTCTATAGTGCCGTATTTTACGTACGCATAGATCATAGTAAATGGCCCCACTGCCAATGCTCCGAGAATTTGCATCGCCAAATAAATAAGAGCCAGTTTTATTGCCGTTTTCATCGTTGTCGTCTTTTAGAGCTTACAAAGATATATTTTCTCTGCCAAACCATCAAACTGTAGCTCCTATACCACAAAGAACAGCCATCAACATGGAGAGAGAAATCACTAATAAAGAGATACTCATAAATGCCTTTTTCATAATCGTCAACCTTTATATATTTTGTTATTCAATAATAATTTATCGTTTTTCGATATGCAAATAAAAAGGTATTTTTTGAGACTAACAAGAAAAACAGAAAACATTTATCGAAAAACAATAAAAAAAATACGTTTTTCGATAATCACGCAAAAAAATATAAAAGAGAAAGGGAAAATTAAAGATAACGGGAAGCCATTTCTTTATCTTTATGAAGCTGGGCAATCAGTTCATCTATGGAGTCAAATTTCAACTCAGGACGGAGATAGCGGACAAAAGAAAGGCAGATATATTGCTCGTAAATATCTGAATGGAAATTAAATATATTCACTTCAATGCTACGGTCAGTGCCGTTAGCCATTGTGGGACGGTAGCCAATACTGAGCATACCGCCATAAATCTGGCCTGCTACGGTAACGCGCACTGCATATACCCCATCGGAAGGAACTAACTTATCCGGATCATCCACCCGGAGATTTGCAGTAGGAAAACCTATTTTACGACCAACACGATAACCACTTACTACCATGCCATTCAAGAAATAATCATATCCCAGACAAGCAGCAGCTTCCGAGACGTTACCTTCCGACAGCAATTGCCGGATAACAGAAGAACTGACTGCAACATCCTTATCTATATATGCACGTGCAAGAATAACTTCTATGCCCAACTCCTGCCCATAGCGTACATAGTCATCAAAGCCTTCACTACGATTATGCCCAAAACGGTGATCGTATCCTATAACAAGGGCACGTATATTATAATGATCATAAAGGAACAGCATAAACTCCTTCGCTGAAAGAATAGCAACTTCAGGAGTAAAATCAAGCATCATGCAATAATCCAAGCCGGTTTCGGCGAGCAAGGAAACTTTTTCTTCACAAGTGGTCAGTAGCTCAGGGTGATACTCCGGCTGTACAACCTTGCGCGGATGTACAGGAAAAGTCACCACTCCCGAAGCAAAGCCATGCGCAGCAGCTACTTCGCGCACCTGTTCAATCAGGTAGCGATGTCCTCGATGCACTCCGTCAAAAAAGCCTATGGTAGCAACACAAGGCTGAGGAAGCACTTCCGGTATGTTACGAAGCAACTGCACTACTTTAATTTTTAATTATCAATTGTCAATTGAATAAATGGCTCCAGTCTTCACATGCTTTCGGCGTATAGGTAGAAATACCCAATGTTTCCGCCACACGACAATTCTCGGAAGAATCATCTATAAAGAAAGTTTCTTTTGGATCTATGCCTGTCTCTTCCAACAGTCTCTCAAAAATAGCAACGTCCGGCTTTACCATCTTCATTTCATAAGAAAGGAAAATCTTCTCAAAATAATCTTCTACCCGGAAAGCCTTGTAGTGGAAAGCATGCTTACACGACCACTTCCAGTGAATTTCATTGGTATTACTCAACAGATAAACCACATATTTCTCACGAAGTTTCAACAACAAATCCAACTTATAGGTAGGAATACCTCCCAGAAAACTATTCCAGGCGGCATCTATACGGGCATCAGTCACTACCTTCCCCATCTGTTCACGGATCGCATTCCGGAACTCCGCACTGGTAATCAGTCCTTTTTCATGCTGCAAGAAGAAGCCTTGCTGATGACAAACATCGAGCATAGCCTCTACATTGGGCATACCTAACCTTGCAAAATTCTCAACACAACGCTGACGGTCCAGGTCGATCAACACACCGCCAAAATCAATAATAAGGTTTTTAATTCCTTTTTCTTTCATTTTATTTCTGAGTTAAACGTCGAATGAAACGTATCGCTTCACCTACCCATAATACCAGTGAAGTAGAAGCAATAATAATCACCCAAGTGACTAAATCAAGTGGCACAGTACGGAATACGGCACCACCGAACTGTACAATAAGGAACTGTCCGACTAAGATAGCAAGTACTATCAGTTCCATACCATACGATTTGGAAATCCCTTTGAAAGCGGAGTCTGTAGTACCAAACACACGCGCATTGAAAAGGTTCCAGAATTGCAGCATCACGAAGAATGTGAAGAATATGGTCAAGCGTTCCGGTGTCATGCCGCCCTCGGCATGGTTAAACCAGTACAACATTCCCATCAGTATAATCAGGAAGGCCCCACCTACACCTAAAATGTAGGAACGCATGGCTTTCGAAATAATAAAGTCATTGCCACTGCGCGGTTTCTCTTGCATAACACTCTCGCTGGGCGGAATAGAAGCCAGAGCCAAAGCAGCAAAAGTATCCATAATAAGATTTACCCATAACATTTGAGTTACAGTAAGCGGTAATTCCGTACCTATCAAGGAGCCAAGCAAAACGATAAGCAAGGCCACAAAATTAATAGTCAACTGGAAAACGATGAAACGTTGGATATTCTTGTACAGCGAACGTCCCCACATCACGGCAGTGCCGATACTATTAAAAGAATCGTCAAGCAGAGTTATATCACTGGCTTCCTTGGCCACTGACGTTCCCGTACCCATAGACAGCCCCACCTGTGCATGGTTCAATGCAGGGGCATCATTCGTACCGTCTCCCGTTACGGCTACCACCGCACCTTTTTGTTGTAACAACTGTACCAGGCGTTGCTTATCTGTAGGCCGCGCACGCGACATAATTTTCAGATCCATCACACGGTCGAGTGCTTCTTCATCTGCCAGTTCCGCAAAGGCAGCACCTGTTATCCGGTTACGTTCCGTATCTTCCGGTTTCCACAGACCAATCTGGCGTGCAATTTCCGTAGCCGTACCCGGTGTATCTCCCGTTACAATCTTGATATCGATACCGGCCGACTGGCATTTCGATACCGCCGCAGGCACATCCTGACGAATAGGATCACTGATAGCAACCACACCCAGGAATGACAAATCATGATCGGCAACCAATTCCACACAATCTCTTGTATCCGTATCTTCTACGATCTTGAAAGCAAAACCAAGGGTACGCATCGCCATGTTCTGATAACCCAGCAATTGTTTTTCTACCGTAGAGCGATACTCTACCGCATCGACCCGTTTGCCATCCAGAATAACATCTTTACATTTGCCTAAAACAATTTCAGGAGCACCTTTCACGTACAATACCTTCTTACCCATCAAAGGAGACTTCACCAAAGTCGCCATGAATTTACGTTCGGTAGAGAAAGTCAACTGGTCAACAACCGGAGCATTCTCACGCAACTCCAAATAATCACGGTTCTGACTATTCAACCATAAAAGCAAAGCCACTTCCGTAGGATTTCCTACACCTTTAGGCTTCTCACCTTCCGCCATTTCTTCCAGAAAAGCTGTGGAATTGGTACTGATTCCCTCTACTACCAATTTACTGATATCATCGCCGCCAACTTCCCCACCATTTTTCAAACCATAGAAACTCGGTTCATAAACTTGCATCAGATTTTGAGTCAATGTACCTGTCTTATCCGTACAAATCACAGTGATGGCACCCATCGTCTCGCAAGCATGCATTTTCCGAACCAGATTGTTGGTAGAAAGCATACGGCGCATATTCAATGCCAGACTCAATGTCACACTCATCGGCAACCCTTCGGGCACTGCAACCACAATCAGGGTTACTGCCATCATAAAGTATTGCAAGGTAGCTTTCAATGCCGGAAGCCAGTCTGCAAAAGTATGGAAAGTAGAGAAAGGATATACCAGTATTACATCTTTAATAAAGAAAATGGCAAATGCCAATCCGGCTACCGAGAAACCGATCTTACCAATCAGATTGGCAAGCTTGGTAAGCTGTATGTTCAGCGGAGTAGGCTCCGTACTCTGTTCCGTACTCTGCCGGGCTACCTTTCCGATTTCCGTATCATCCCCCACACTAAGCACCCGCATTGTTCCATGACCGTCTACAACCGTAGTACCACGCAACACACGATTGGAAGCATATGTAGCTTCTTCATCAAAATCTGCTTCTACAGTCGTTTTACTAACTACAGGTTCACCAGTCAGATTGGATTCATTGATTTGCAAAGAAATAGCTTCCAGCAGTTCACCGTCAGCAGGAATTTCTTCTCCTGTTTCCAGAACGATAATATCTCCTACTACCACATCTTTCCGGGGAATCTCCTGCACGCGACCATTACGGATAACTTTCACCAAAGTTTCCTCATTGACCGCATTCAGCAAATCAAATTTTTTATTAGCATCATATTCAAAGAAGAAGCCGATTCCGGTAGCCAGCAATATGGCGGCAATAATACCGATTGTTTCGGCATATTCATTCTCTACGATCGAGATGATCAAAGAAAATAGTGCAGCAACTAAAAGCACCCTGACAACAGGGTCTTCAAACTTTTCAAGATATAACTTCCATAGGGAGGGACGCTTGGGAGGCGTTAACAGATTGACTCCGTACTTCTCGCGGCTTTTTCTTACTTCGTCGTCAGTAAGTCCGCCATGATAAAAATCATCCTTCATTGCAGTCATGCAAATTGTTAGCTTTAATTAAGAGCCACAAAAGTACAATATTAATTTGGGATACCGAATGTTATTAAATCTTTTTATAGGTTAGTCTTACCATCAATCTCTGTGCCCTGTTCCTTAATCTGACGACCATTGATCGGAAGTATAAACCAGAATGTAGATCCCTTACCATATTCAGATTCCACACCAATCTTCCCCCCCAGTTTACGGATAATCATTTCACAAATAGCCAATCCCAGACCAGTACCTTTTTTATTCTGTTCCACCCGAACAAAGCGTTCAAAAATATGATTAACCTTGTCTTCCGGAATACCGCTACCGGTATCTTTCACATAGAAATAAAGACCTTCAGCACAACGGTTATAGCCAAAAGTAATGCTACCCTCATCTGTAAACTTCACAGCATTGGTCATGAAATTGGAAACGACCTGTTGCAAACGGTTTCTGTCTGTATACATAATACATTCATCCACAGGAGTTTCTCTGATAATCTGGATAACAGCAGCTTTATCTTCCAGTCTCATACGGAACAATTGTTCTATATCAAGCATCAGTTGCTTGACGTCCACCTCAGAGAACGTAAACTCCAATGTACCTGCTTCTATTTTAGAAAGGTCAAGAATATCAGCAATCAATTGCTGCAATAACTCGTTATTAGAATGAACTATTTCCAAAAACTGTGTCTTCTCCTCTTCCGTACCGGCAGAAGCCAGCAATTCGGAAAAGCCGACGATAGCATTCAGTGGCGTACGTATCTCATGGCTCATATTAGCAAGAAAAGCAGATTTGGAACGATCTGCATTCTCCGCTTTTTCACGGGCTTTATGCAATTCCACTTCTGCTTTCTTCAAGCGTGTAATATCATGTACAGTAATTACCATGCCTTCCTTGTCATCTATCTCCATATATTCGCCGGAAACATACGTATCACATTCAGATACCTCTCCTCGCCTATCCCGTATATTGAGTGTAGCCTCCAAGTCTGTAAAACTACTTTTTGCACGATAAGTCTCTTCTATCTTTCTCCGGATAGGGCAACTGCCGCAAAGTTCATGCGTTCCGCATCCTCCTTCGGCGGACAATGCGTTATTACAACGCAGCAAATCTCCTACACGGGGTAATCTACCTTCCGGCTTACGGGCTTTGGTGATATCATAATAGTTTGTCCGGATAACAACAAAATCCCTGTTTATCAAAAGAATAAAAGCATGAACATTTTGCATAATGGAACGAAACAGTTCTTCTGAGCTGCGCAATGCTTTTCTGGCGTTTCCTGCTTTAAGCAGCAGACGTCTACTTCTACCGAGTTCAAACACATACAATAGCAATACTCCCACAAGTACCGCCATACCGATCAGAATTAGTATCGTCATAAAGAGTTCATTTACAATAAAAACGAAACAAATATATCTCTTTCAAATCAAAACCGGAAACAAAAGAGCGGTATTTATTGTTATTTATAAAGAAAACCTAAAAAATAGTTTTATGGACAAGTACATTTGCACAGTTTGTGACTACGTTTACGATCCCGAAATGGGCGATCCGGAAAACGGCATTGAGCCGGGAACATCGTTTGAAGACCTTCCTGAAGATTGGGTTTGCCCGCTATGTGGAGTCGGAAAAGAAGAATTTGAGAAAGCGTCTTAAGACGCTTTCTTTTCTTTTACATCACTACTTGCTTCTACTACATTTACCACATAATCGCCCAGCTTTTCGCACTCTGCGATAATATCCATATAGTAAACGCCCATCTGATAATCATATTCTTTATTATTTACATCCAGAATATTCTGATTCTTCAGCTGATTGCGATAGTTATTAATTTCATTCTCAATATTGAATGACTTATTCACGTCAATACTTTGGTGGTCGGAGCGTTCCACAACGACAATCATTTGTGCCAACGCATCATCCGTCAGTTTCATCATAAAGTGAATATGATCATATTGCTTTTCTGTGAAGTCCTGATTGGTCTGACGTTTACGATTGATAGTACGAGCAAGATTATAGCAACTATCACCAATACTTTCAATTTCCGTGACCTCACGAAGCATGGCACGAATCTGCAGCTTACTTTCTGAACTCAAACGTCCGTCGGACACTTGGTTCAGATAATTGGCTATCTCCAATTCCATATTATCGCTGATATTCTCATATTTCTCGATACGGCTGAACAGCTTATTATAATCATCATCCTTATCCGTATGCAACAGGTCCTGTACCATATTGAACATACGATGAGTACGCTCTGCAAACAGATGAATTTCTTTACGCGCCTGCAATATGGAAAGCTCCGCTGTAGAAAGCATACCACCGGAAATAAAGCGAAGACGATATTCCTCGTCGGCTTCTTTCTGCGGAATAATGGCGCAAACCGTACGTTCTATCAATTTCACAAACCAGATCAACAACAATACATTGCAGATGTTGAAGCAAGTGTGAAATGCTGATAACTTAAATGAAACTGCTACGGCAGGGTCTTTCGTTCCCATCACGTTTTCCACAAACCACGATACGGCACTCGTAAACGGAGTGAAAAGACAAAGCACCCAGATAACACCGAAGACATTGAATACCAGGTGAGCCAATGCAGCCCTCCTCGCCTGCGTATTACCGGTTAAAGCAGCAAGATTGGCAGTAATAGTAGTACCGATATTCTCGCCCAATACTAATGCCGCCCCCAATTCAAAGCTTATCCATCCATTGGCACACATGATAAGCGTAATAGCCATCGTCGCTGCCGATGCCTGCACAACCATAGTCAAAATAGTACCAATAAACACAAACAACAGAATAGAAATATATCCCATATCGGTATAACTCTGTACAAAAGCCAGCATTTCCGGATTTGCTTTCAAATCCGGTGCATTGGATTGTAACATAGAAAGTCCCATAAAAAGGAAAGAGAAACCGAAAATAAATTCACCGATAGACTTACGATGACTTTTTTGAGAGAAGAGAAGAGGGATGCCAAAGGCAAGTAGAGGAAGTGCGAAAGCGGCTATATCAACTTTGAAGCCTAATGCCGAGATAATCCATGCTGTAACGGTAGTACCGATATTGGCTCCCATTATTACACCAATGGATTGGGATAAAGTGAGTAGTCCGGCGTTTACAAAACTCACCACCATAACGGTAGTTGCAGAAGAAGATTGAATCAGTGCTGTGATCAGCACACCCGTCAGCACCCCGGTTACCCGGTTGGTAGTCATTGCCGTTAGAATTTTCCGGAGCCTGTCGCCGGCAAACTTTTGAAGTCCTTCACTCATTATCTTCATTCCGTACAAGAATAATGCCAGTGAGCCAAGCAGCTTTAAAAAATCATAAAAAGAATATTCCATCTTTAATTAATTAGAAGGTTTTATGCCACATCTGTTATTATATCTATATTTAACGTATTAATCACCTAAAAAGGAGACGTCATGAAACACATGTTACAAATTTGTTGCAAAAATAATAATATTTCTAAAGAATTCCCCATCGGGAGTTCACTTTTGGATATTTATTACGGTTTTAATCTTAATTTTCCCTATCAGGTTGTCAGTGCGAAAGTTAATAACCGGTCCGAAGGATTGAATTTCCGGGTATATAATAATAAAGATGTAGAATTCCTCGATATACGCGACTCATCCGGCTTGCGGACATACGTACGCAGCCTTTGTTTCGTACTTTATAAAGCTGTCAGCGAACTGTTTCCCGATGGCAAACTTTTTGTGGAACACCCTGTCTCCAAAGGATATTTTTGCAATCTCCGCATCGGACGCCCAATTACCCTGGAAGATGTATCCGCCATTAAAAAGCGTATGCAGGAAATCATAGATGAAAATATCACATACCGCCGCACAGAATGTCATACCACCGAAGCAGTACGCATCTTCAATGAACGGGGAATGACGGACAAAGTGAAACTACTGGAAACCTCAGGTTCTATCTATACCTATTATTATTCGTTAGGCGACACCATCGACTATTATTATGGTAACCTGTTACCCAGTACCGGTTTTATCTGGCTGTTCGATATCGTAAAATACTACGATGGCTTGTTACTGCGCATACCCAACAAAGCAAATCCCAATGTTTTGGAAGAAGTTGTCAAGCAAGAAAAAATGCTCGATGTCTTCAAAGAACATCTCCGTTGGAACTACATCATGGGATTGGGCAATGTAGGAGACTTCAATCTTGCCTGTGAACAGGGGCATGCCACCGACCTGATCAACGTAGCCGAAGCACTGCAAGAAAAAAAGATAGCCCAAATTGCCGATGATATTTATCACCGTGGTGAAAATGGCAATCGTGTGAAACTGGTACTTATCTCCGGTCCCTCTTCTTCGGGTAAGACCACTTTCAGCAAACGTCTTTCCGTACAGCTTATGACGAACGGACTTCGCCCATATCCTATAGCCTTGGATAATTACTTTGTGAACCGGGAAGATACCCCAAGAGATGCGAATGGCGATTATGATTACGAATCACTTTACGCACTCGATCTCAAAAAGTTTGAGGAAGACCTGAAAGCTCTGTTAAGAGGTGAAGAAATAGACTTGCCGAGTTTCAACTTCACCACCGGGCAGCGTGAATATAAAGGTGACAAGTTACGGATAGACGAGCATACCATCCTTATTCTGGAAGGTATTCATGCACTGAATCCTGAACTCACCCCGCAAATACCGGCAGAGAATAAATACAAAATCTATGTGTCCGCCCTGACTACTATTTCCCTGGACGACCATAACTGGATTCCCACTACGGACAACCGTTTGTTGCGCCGTATTATCCGAGACTTCAACTACCGCGGCTACTCGGCACGGGAAACCATTTCCCGCTGGCCCAGTGTACGAGCCGGAGAAGACAAATGGATATTCCCTTATCAGGAAAATGCTGATGTGATGTTCAACTCCGCACTGTTGTTTGAATTTGCCGTACTGCGCTGCCATGCCGAACCCATATTGACCAGTGTGCCTCGCAACTGCCCTGAGTATGCCGAAGCGTACCGTTTGTTGAAGTTCATCAAATATTTTACACCCATACAAGACAAAGAAATACCGTTTACCTCATTATTACGTGAATTTTTAGGCGGAAGTAGTTTCAAATACTAAAAGATTATTTTACTTTTGCTTGCAAATTCATATAAATAGTTATGCTCATGAAACAATTTGCTTTCATTCTATCTCTCGTATTGTGTTTAAGCACAGTGACTTTCGCGCAAAGCACCAGCCGCGCCGATGAGCTAATGCAACAGGCACAAACTAACCTGAAACAAAAAGAATATATTAAAGCCCGTTACCTTTTCCTGCAAGCTTACAATGCTTTCTCCTCGCAAGAAAAGTATGACAAAGCTGTAGAGTGCGGTGTTAACGCCAGTGCCCTCTATCATCGGGAAAACTATTATAAGGAAGCTTTCGAGCTGTTGCGCGGTGCGGAACTATTGGTTACAGGAGGCGAACAGAAAAGTGGCAAGGCTATGCCGGATCTGCGCTTCCGTATCAATAAGGAGCGCCTGCAAATGTACATCAACCTTAAGAACCCTGCCCGAGCCAAAGAGCAACTGACCAAGCTGGAAGAAACTGCTAAAGCAGCCAAAAATGACTCTCTCAATAATGATTTGCTCTATACTCAGGCCAATTATTATTATACTTTCGGCATGAATCCGCAAGGAGATGCCTATATCAACCGCCTGATCGGTCAATATAAGGAACAGAAAAACTACGCTAAAGTAGACGAGTCTTATAAGACATTGATCGACATTGCCCGCAAAGCAAATAATGCCGGACTGGTGGCCCGCACTTACGACAAGTACATTCTTTGGACGGATTCTGTAAAAGCACTTACCGCCCAAGATGAACTGAATGTTCTGAAACGGAAGTATGACGAGAGCCTGCAAACTATCGAAGAGAAAGACAGCTCTCTCTCCGCCAAGCAGTACATCATCATTGGTCTTTGCATCCTCGCCGGACTCCTTGCTGCTGTATTAGTACTGGCCGGCATCGTATTGCTGCGTTTCGTTCTCCTTACCCGGAAGCAAAAGAAAGCCATCCAGATTGCGAACGAGCACAATGAACTGAAAACCCAGTTTATCCAGAATATCTCAGCACAAATGGAGCCAACCCTGAATACTCTGGATGGAACGCAACCGGGCGTTCGTGCCCTGAAGGGTTTTGCAGAACACATTCAAGAGCTGTCTGACTTGGAAAGTACCTTATCAGAGGCTTACGAAATGCGTGAAATCAGCATCAATACTTTCTGCGAAAGTGTTATGGATAAGATTAAAAGCGGCTTGAAACCAGACATAACTACTGCCGTCAATGCACCGAAGCTCAGTGTAAAAACGAATCCGGAACAACTTGAACGCATTCTTCTCCACTTGCTGAACAATGCCGCCGAGTTTACTCCCGAAGGTGGTAAAATCTGGTTGGACTTCAAAAAACGTGGAGCACACACTCATCAGTTCATCATAAGCGACACAGGAACCGGCATTGCCGAAGAAGAACAGGCAGACCTCTTCAAGCCTTTCACCAAAGTGAAAGACCTTACAGAAGGTGACGGTTTAGGACTACCTATCTGTTCTCTAATTGCTACTAAAATGAATGGTAGCCTGACGCTGGACAGCAGTTATACCAAGGGGTGCCGTTTTGTATTGGAACTACATACCTGATAAAAAATACACCTAAAATTAATAAGCCCCTATTTCTGATTTATTTTGAAGTGACCCCAAAAAGTTGTACAGGTTAAACATTATCCATTAATTGAAAGAGT
>ENA-UOOA01000313-UOOA01000313.1-human-gut-metagenome-genome-assembly--contig:-P61old-NODE-313-length-104257-cov-15.921134_pt1 | contig 104257 bp, 65 predicted proteins | sample MGYA00242467_ERZ724014 | MGnify/ENA metagenome assembly ERZ724014 | reverse complement strand
GATACGCTACAATCCGTTATGAAACAGGCGAAGCCTGCCCAAAGGGGAAAGCAAGGAAGCGGCAGCGGCCTGTTTGTTTGAAAAATTTTAAATAGAAAACAAGTTGCGCCCCTCATTCGTCCCAAGCTTCGCTTTGTCCACCTTCCCCCTAAGGGGAAGGCTACGAAAGAGGTATAATTATTAATTTCAAACGGTTTTGCAACAATCCGTTACGAAACGGGCGATGCCCGCCCCCGAGGGGAAGGCTGTATCAAAGTCAAAAAATTGCTCTATCGTCTGCTTACGCAGACACTTTCCCCGAAGGGGAAAGCAAGGAAGCGGCAGCAGCCTGTTTGTTTGAAAAATTTTAAATAGAAAACAAGTTGCGCCCCTCATCAGTCAACTTCGTTGACAGCTTCCCCCCGAGGGGAAGCCTACGAAAGAGGCATAAATATTAAATTCAAACGGTTTTGCAGCAATCCGTTACAAAACGGGCGAAGCCCGCCCCCAAAGGGGAAGGCTGTATCAAAGTCAAAAAATTGAAATTGACCTCTATCGTCTGCTTACGCAGACACTTTCCCCAAAGGGGAAAGCAAGGGAAAAATTTGTGTTACGGTGAATATTTTTAGGTGAATGTATAAAAATTTTGTAACCGGGCTATAAAATACGCGTTGCGGAAAGCAACGGTGAAAAAAAGAGGTTCGGTATGAAAAAAAATTGCATAACTTTTTTTGCTTCAATCATAATAATTTTGTCGGCGCTATTGATTACCGCGTTTTCCGCGGGAACGCTCGGCGGGTTCGGCGGCGATAATTCCGGCGGCGTTACGGCGGAGTATCTGCGGATTCATATCCGCGCGGATTCGAACGAGGACGCGGCGCAGCGCGTAAAATACGAAATTCGCGACGAAGTGGTGGATTTTCTCATCCCCGTGCTTGCCGTCGCGCACGATAAAGAAGCGGCGAAAGCCGCGATACGGCGGAATTTCGACGGTATAGAGGCTGTGGCGGATAAGGCGCTTTCGCGCCGCGGGTTCGGTTATCGGGCGAAAGCCGAGCTGAAAAAGGAATACTTTCCTTCGCGCGTGTACGACGGCGTTACGCTGCCCGCGGGGGAATACGAAGCCCTGATACTTTGCCTTGGCAGCGGCGAAGGAAACAACTGGTGGTGCGTGGCGTATCCGCCGCTGTGTTTTTCGACGGCGGGCGGAAAAAACGTGGCGTATAAAAGTCTGATTCTGGAACGGATTGCGGAATGGAAGGCGCGGCGAAACGGCGATTGACGGCGAGCGGCGGCGCATGCGGCAAAAATCGCGGCGGCGCGGGAAAAAATTAAACAGAATGCGAATAAAACGCGGATTTCTCTTACATACTTTTAGAAAACCGACAACCGCGAGGGCGGGCGTCAAGGAGAAGAAAGGATGAAAAGAGTGAAAAGGATAGCTGTGGCTGCCGCGGGCTTGTTTATTTACTGCTGTGCGGCGGCGGTTGCGGCGCCGCGGGCGAAAGCGTACGAAACGGGCGCGTATACCGCGGAATGCGGCGCGGACGTCGTTGCCGCCGTGGCGGTGCTTCGCAAAGGCTCGAAGGGCGACGAAGTGAAAGAAGTGCAGCGTAGGCTGAAACGGTGGGGGTACTATTCGGGAAGCGTGGACGGCATATTCGGCGCGGGAACGCGCGCGGCGGTGATTGCGTTTCAGAAGAAGAACGGCTTGACGGCGGACGGCGTGGTGGGTAAAGCCACGTATAAGGCGCTTGGAATGACGGCTTCTTACAACGTGCTTGCGGGCGGCGGCAGCGGCGGTTCGACGTATACGAGTTCCGATTTGTATCTTCTGGCGAAAACCATTTACGCCGAGGGCAGGGGCGAGCCGTATGCGGGGCAGGTGGCGATAGGCGCGGTGATTCTGAACCGCGTGAGAAGTTCGTCGTTCCCGAACAGCGTTTCGGGCGTGGTGTATCAGAAAGGCGCGTTTACGGCGGTTTCCGACGGGCAAATCAATCTTTCGCCCGATTCTGCGGCGATGAGCGCGGCGCAGGACGCGGTGAACGGGTGGGACCCTACGGGGGGAGCGATTTATTATTATAACCCCGCGGTGGCGACGAGCTCGTGGATTTTTTCGCGAAAAACGGTTACGGTGATCGGAAAACACGTGTTTGCGGTGTAAGGAGCGCTTCGGAGCCTTTCCGGCGCGGGCGCGACAAGGATAGTGTGAAAAGGAGAGAAAAAGATGCAGGAAACGAAAACGGGTAAAAACACTTCTTCCGGAGAGGAAAAGGTGGAGGTTATCGCAAAGGAAAAGGCGGAAAAAAGCGCCGCGGGAAAGCAGGGGAAAAAGTCCGTTGCAACGAAAAACGCAGGGGGCAGAGGCGGAAAAAACACGAAAAACGCGGAGAAGAAGCCGGAGAACAAGGAGAAGAAGCAAAGCGAGAAATCGGCGGCGAAAAAACGCGTTGAGCTGGCGTTGAAGAAAGAGGAGCGCAAGGCGGAGAAGCAGAAATCGAAAGCAGAGCGCGCGAAAAAACGTGCGGAAGCGCGGGCGGCGAGAAAAGAAAAACGGCTTGCGGCAAAGGAAGAACGCAGAAAGAAGCGTCTGGACGGAAAAGAACGCCGCAAGGAGAGAAAAATTGCGATGAAAGAGAAGCGGGCGGCGGCGAAAGCGGAACGCAAGGCGCTGCATGCGAAACGGCGCGCAGAAAAAGAAAAACGCCGCGCGGCGCTGAAATCGGAAACGCGCGAGGCGCGCGCGAAGCGTCTTGCCAAAGAAAAGGAAGCGCGCATTGCGGCGAAAAAGGAAAAGCGCGAAAAAAAGTACCGCCTGAAATTACAGCGGCGCGACGCGGCTTTGAAGAGAAAACAGCAGCGGCTTGAAAACAGAGAGCGCAGGCGCAGCGAAAACCATGCGCCCGGCTTCGGCGGCTGGCTGGCGGCTGTGATTTCGCTGGGCGTGGTTACGCTGGCGCTGGGCTCCGTGGTAACGGTGGGCGCGGTGAGAATGAATCAGGCGGATATGGCGCTTTCCACGGGATACCGCGGCGCGCTGTACGAGCTGACGGGAACGATTTCGGACGTGGACGGCGACCTTTCCAAGGCGCGCGTGGCTTCCGGCAGACAGACGCAGAGCGAGCTTTTTACCGATTTGCTGGTGAAAGCAAGACTGGCGGAAAGCACGCTGGAAAAATTCCCGGTGGACAGCGAAACGGACGTGAACATGACGGCGTTTTTAAACCGTACGGGCGACGTTGCGCAGGGGATTCTGGAAAAGTTGCGCGCGGGCGAACGGCTTTCGGAAAACGATTACAAGACGATTGATACGCTGTATGCCGTAAACCGGAAAATTTTAGCCGAACTGACGGAGCTTTCGGAAGAGCTGAGCGATAAAGATATGGCGATGTTCATGAGGGATAAGGCGGGCAACAAGGTGTACGAACACTTCCGCAATATCGAAAATTATGCCCTCGAGGGGGGCATTGCCGAGGAAAACGAGGGGGGGATAGCCGCGACGAACGGCTCCCCCTCGGGAAATTCTACAGGAAAGGAGGGCGCGAAACAGGGCAGACGGGGCATTTCTTCGGCGCAGGCGGAAGAGGTTTGCCTGAAGTATTTCGCGGACTACGACATAGCGGAGATTATGTACGCGGGCGAAACCGAGTCGGAAAAAATCGACGCGTTTAACTTTTCGATGACGGACGCGCAGGGGCGGAAGATTTACGCCGAGATTTCGAAAGAGAACGGCGCGCTGGCGGGGTTCGATTATTTCGCCGACTGTTCCGCGAAAAATTTCGATATCGATAACGCGCTGACGATTGCCGAAAATTATCTGGATTTTCTGGGATATGAAAATATGACGGCGGTGTGGGTGAACGAAAGCGGCGTGAACGCTACTTTCCTCTTCGTGTATGAAGAAAACGGCGTGGCGTACTACCCGGACAGCGTGAGCGTGAAAGTGTGCGAAGAACGCGGCAAAGCCGTGGGACTCACTGCGGTGAATTATCTGAATAATCACGCGCGGCGCGGCGGGCATATGCCTGCGGAAACGAGAGCGGAGGAAACCCTTGAAACGGCGGCGAAAAAGCAGCCTCAGCCCGCAAAACCGTTGAAAGGGAAGAATCCTGAGATGATCGGCGAAGATCTGGCGGAAAAAGCGTTGAATTCACGCCTTACGGTGCTTTCTTCGCGCAAAGCGGTGATTAAAAAGGGAGAGCGCGAAAGACTTTGCTATGAATTTGCGTGCAGCTACGGCGAGGACGGATATTTCGTGTATGTGGACGCGTTCAGCGGAGAGGAAATTCAGGTGAACCGCGTGCTGGCTACGGCGCAGGGGCAGTATTTGAGATAAGAGGGTTTTTGTAGAGGCATTTTTGAATAAAAAAAGGCTATCGCAGAAAGTATCTGCGGTAGCCTTAAAATGTTTTTTATAGAAAACAAGTTGCGCCCCTCATCACCTTGCTTCGCAAGGAGCTTCCCCCCAAGGGGAAGCCTACGAAAGAGGCATAAATATTAAATTCAAACGGTTTTGCAACAATCCGTTACGAAACGGGCGAAGCCCGCCCCCCAAGGGGAAGCCTACGAAAGAGGCATAAATACTAATTTCAAACGGTTGTGCAGCAACAATCCGTTGCGAAACGGGCGAAGCCCGCCCCCCAAGGGGAAGGCTATATCAAAGGCGATCGTTTTAATTTCAAACGGTTTTGCAACAATCCGTTACGAAACGGGTGAAGCCCGCCTCCAAGGGGAAGGCTGTATCAAAGTCAAAAAATTGAAATTGACCTCTATCGTCTGCTTACGCAGACACTTTCCCCAAAGGGGAAAGCAAGGAAGCGGCAGCAGCCTGTTTGTTTGAAAAATTTTAAATAGAAAACAAGTTGCGCCCCTCATCCGTCCCAAGCTTCGCTTTGTCCACCTTCCCCCCAAGGGGAAGGCTATATCAAAGGCGGTCGTTTTAATTTCAAACGGTTTTGCTACAATCCGTTACAAAACGGGCGATGCCCGCCCCCCAAGGGGAAGGCTTGACTTGTGCCGTATTTACCGGTTGTTTTCGATAGAGGCGATGGCTTTTTCGACGACGTTATCTACCGTGAAACCGAATTTTTCGAACAGCTGCTTTGCGGGCGCGGACGCACCGAACGTGGTCATCGCCACGATTTCGCCTTTGTCGCCCGCGTATTTATACCAGCTGTAAGGCGATCCCGCTTCTACGCACACGCGCGCTTTGACGTCGGCGGGAAGAACGCTTTCCTTATAATCGTCGCTCTGCTTTTCGAATTCTTCGACGCAGGGGATGGAAATAACGCGCGCTTTGACGTCTTTCGCTTCCAGCGCTTCTTTCGCCTTGACGCAAAGTTCCACTTCGCTGCCCGTGCCGATTAAAAGCACGTCCGGTTTGCCTTCGCAGTCTTTGAGAATATAGCCGCCTTTCAATGCTTCTTTGCCGCTGCCTTCATACTGCGGCAGGTTCTGGCGGGAAAGCACCAGCGCGGTGGGTTCGTTGCCGGAAAGCGCGGAAATCCATGCGGCAGCCGTTTCTTTGCCGTCTGCGGGGCGATACACTTTCATGCCGGGAATCGAACGGAGCGCGATGAGCTGTTCTACGGGTTCGTGCGTAGGACCGTCCTCGCCGACGCCGATGGAATCGTGCGTGAAAATGTACGTTACGGGCAAGCCCATAAGCGCCGCAAGACGAAGGGCGGGTTTGCAGTAATCGGTGAATACGAAGAACGTGGCGCAGTACGCCTGAACGCCGCCGTGCAGCTGCAAGCCGTTGCAGATTGCCGCCATGGCGTGTTCGCGGATGCCGAAGTGCACGTTGCGCCCCGCATAGTTTTCCGCGGAGAACGTGCCGTATTTCATCGCATCCGTATCTTTCATTACCGACTGATTGGAAGGCGCGAGATCGGCGCTGCCGCCGAAGAGAGTAGGCAATTTCGCCGCGATTTTATTGAGCACGACGGAAGAGGTGCCGCGGGTTGCCATGGGCTTATCGAAGGAATACAGATCTTCCATCGCCGCGAAATCGGGTTTCTTGCCCGCCATGGCGTCTTTATACTGCTGCGCGAGTTCGGGATAAGTATATTCGTATTCCGCGAACATCTTTTTCCACTGCATTTCTTTTTCGGCGCCCGCGTTTGCCGCCAGCGCGCAGTGTTCGTATACTTCTTTCGGGCAGGAGAACGGCTCTTCTTCTTTCCAGCCGAGCTTTTCCTTGGATTTTTTGAGATTTTCCGCGCCGAGAGGTGCGCCGTGGCTCTTTTCGCTGCCTTCGAGCGGCGAGCCGTAACCGATACGGGTGCGGCAGATGATGACGGAGGGTTTATCCGTTCTTTCTTTCGCTTTGGCGATGGCGTCGGAAAGGGCTACCACGTCGTCGGGAGAGGTGGCGAGGTCTACGTGCAGTACCTGCCAGTTCTGCGCCGCGAAGCGCGCGCCCACGTTTTCTTTGAAAGTAACGTCGGTATCGCCTTCGATGGTGATATCGTTATCGTCGTACAGTAAAATGAGTTTGCCGAGAGCGTTGGCGCCCGCGAACGAGCAGGCTTCGTAAGAAATGCCTTCTTCGAGGCAGCCGTCGCCGCAGATGGCGTACGTATAATGATCGACCACGGGGAAGCCGGGACGATTGTACGTGGCCGCAAGATGCGCTTCCGCCATAGCCATACCTACCGCGTTGGCAATGCCCTGCCCCAAAGGACCCGTGGTGGTTTCAACGCCCGGCGTGTGCCCGTATTCGGGATGCCCCGGCGTTTTGCTGTTCAGCTGACGGAAGTTCTTTAAATCTTCCGTAGTGATGCCGTAACCGTATAAGTGCATCAGCGCGTAATAGAGCGCGGAGCCGTGCCCTGCGGAGAGAACGAATCTGTCGCGGTTGTTCCACTTAAGATCGAGGGGATTGCAGTTCAGAAAGTTCTGAAACAGCGTGTATGCGATCGGCGCGCAACCCATGGCGATGCCGGGGTGCCCCGAATTTGCTTTTTCGATTGCTTCCGCCGATAAAATTCTGAGAGCGTTGATGGTAGTTTTCTGTACGTCCATAGCTTGTTGGTTCTCCTGTTTTCGTTTTTTATGTTTGCCGCTTTTCCGCGGGGAAACTTTTTATTGTTTCAAATAATTTTCGGCGGGGGATAAATCGAGAAAATCGAATTCTTTTAAAAACGCGTACAATTCGGATACAATTTTCTTTACGCCGCCTTTTTCTTCGCTTTCCGCGTTGGTGGGAAGGATGGGTTCGTGCAGGCTCATCCGGACAAGCAGCCAGCCCGCGCCGTGCGCTTTATCGAAATTCAGCCGCACGCCCTCGTGATTGTCTTTTGCGGGGGTGATGTACGGTTTTGTCGCCGAGTATTCTTTCAGCCGCTCGATGAGATTCGCGCCGAGCGTTTTAAAGTCGCAGTCCGGCTTGAATTTAAAACGCAGTTCGGCGGCTTCGGCGGGCATTTTCAGATCGGCGATGAGGTCGCTTAAATTTTTGCCCTGTTTCGCCGCTTTCGCAAGCGCGATTAAAAGCCTTGTGATAAGGTAGGCGCCGTCGTCGAGAAAGTAATTTTCTTTCAGCGCCGCGTGCCCGCTGGTTTCGATGGCGAGCGGGGTGTATTCGCCCGCGGCGTTCAGCCGTATCGCCTCGTTGATGACGTTTTTATAGCCGCGCTTGAAACGACGGTGCTTTCCGCCGTGCGCGGCGATGAATTCCGCAAGCCCGTCGCTTGTTACCGAATCGGTTACGATGGTGCCCGCCTTTTCGGATAAAAGGATGGCGGAGATGAGCGCGATGAGACGGTTGCGGTTGATTTCTTCGCCCGTGGAATCCACGGCGCCCGCGCGGTCTACGTCCGTATCGAAAATGACGCCGAAATCGGCTTTTACGCGTTTGACCGCCGCGCAGATCGATTGCATCGCCGCTTCGTTTTCCGGGTTGGGAATATGCCCTTTGAAATACCCGTCCGGCGTAAGGTATTGCGAGCCCGCGACGTCGGCGCCCAGAGGAACGAGTACTTTTTCCGCGTAGAATCCGCCCGCGCCGCCGCCTGCGTCCACGATGATTTTTTTGCCTTTCAGGGGCGTTTCTTCGTTGCAGGCGTCGCGCACCTTTTTTACAAGGTCGGCGGCGTACTTATCCATATAGCTTTCGGTTTTTGCGTTGCCGCGCGCCGTTTCGGGAACGGCTTCGTAAGGATCGCCGGCAAGCGCGAGCACTTCCTTGACTTCGTCGGCTTCCAGTCCGCTTTCTTTCGTGAAGAATTTCAGTCCGTTGCGGTTGAACGGCAGGTGGGAAGCGGTGAGCATGATTGCGCCGTCCGGCACGTTGGTTTCGCCGCCGAAAAATGCGGCGTCCTGCAGCAGCATGAACATGGAGGGGGTGGAGGAAAGCCCGGTGATTAAAAGATCGTTTCCGCTTTCCGTAATGCCCTGCCCGGCGCCGGATAAAAGTTCGGCGGCGGAAATCCTGGAATCGTGCCCCACCGCCACGAGGACGCGGGATTTACGAAGGCGTTTTTGCAGCCACAGGCAGAAGCCGCGCGCAATATCGCGCGCCGCGGTTTTCGTAAGATTGACTTCTTCGCCCGGAACGCCTTCGGAGGCGATGCCGCGCACGTCGTTACCGTTTCTTAAACGGGAATAATCCATCATCGTAAGTCCTTTGCGGAAGCGTTGCGCCGCCGCGTTTGCGCCGGAAAAAAGCCGGACGGTTTATGCAGTGATTTTATACGTATTCATTATAGCGTTTTTTTTCGTTTTTTTCAAGTAATTGAGGGGAACTTTTTGAAAAATGCGGAAAATTTTACGAAAAAACCGCCGCGACCGAAGCCGCGGCGGTAAAAAAAGGAGGGTAATGTATAAGCGATTTTATGTTACGAGGCTGTCCTCTCTCGGCACTACGCGCCACTCTCCCCAAAGGGGAAAGCAAGGTTGGGGCTTGCTGCCGCTCTGCTTGCCGCGCTTGCCTGACGGTAACGCAACAAGGGGAAAGCGCGGGGGTATCAAAGGCAAAAACTAAAAATACAAACGATAAGCGACAGTCCGTTACGAAACAGGCGAAGCCTGCCCCGAAGGGGAAAGCAAGTATAAGGCAAGTATTTAAAACAGCGTTTCGAATACGCGCAGCAGCGAATCGACGAATCTGCCCAGCCAGCCCCGTTTCAGATCCGGATAGTCGATTCTCTTGCAGAGGGGGAATGTGGAAAGATAATCCGCTTTGAGCGCGTCCGCTACCGAGCAATCGGAGAAATATACGGCGTTTTCGAAATTCAGATACAGGCTGCGGTAATCGAGATTGATGGTGCCCACCACGGCGAATCTGTCGTCGGTGAGTACGCTCTTCGCGTGCACGAAGCCGGGGGTATACGTATATATCTTCACGCCCGCTTTCATCAGCGGCGGGAAGTTTGCCTTGGTAAGGCGGTAAGTAAGCTTTTTATCGGGAATGCCCGGCGCGACGATTCGTACGTCTACGCCGCGTTTCGCCGCCGAACAGAGGGCGACGCGCATTTCGTCGTCGAGAATCAGATAGGGCGTGTATATCCACACGTAGCGCCGCGCGCGGTTGATAACGTCGAGATAGACCGTTTCGCCCACGCTCTCTTTATCGAGCGGGGAATCGTCGTACGGTTGCAGAAAGGCGCGCTCGCCGTCTTTCGCCGCTTTCGCCCGCGCCAGAGATTGCTCTTTTGCAAGCGTATCGGAGGGGACGGGTGCGGAAAAATTGTAGAACAAGGACACGTCGTCTTTATCTTTGCGGAAAGCGTTCCACACGTTGAAAAACAGCATGGTGAACGTGTTTGCCGCGCTGCCGCGGATGCGTAAGCCCGAATCTTTCCAGTTGCCGAACCGGACGATTTCGCCCACGTACTCGTCGGCGAGATTGATGCCGCCGGTGAACGCCACTTCGCCGTCCACGACGATTTGTTTGCGGTGATCGCGGTTGTTGATGCGCACCGTGAACACGGGGGCGATGGGGTTGAACGTAAGACACCTGATGTTTTCGTGGAGGGATTCCACATATCTGTCGTAGTGCGGGGGGAGAGCTTTCAGGCAGCCCGCGTTATCGAAAATCAGGCGTATCTGTACCCCTTCTTCCGCCTTTTTTACGAGCGCGGTTAAAAATTCCGACCACGTTTTTCCCGGCGCGATGATGAAGTATTCGGCAAGAATGAATTTTTTGGCGCCGCGCACCGCTTCCATGATGGCTTCGAACGTTTCTTTGCCGGAGGAAAAGTAGGTGGCTTCGCCGTCGTAAGAGGCGGGAAAACCGGCGAAATCGGAAAGGTATTTCGTGATGCCGCAAGGCTTTGCGTTTTCCGTTTCGTCGGCAAATTCGCGGGGGGTATCGTCCGTTTGTTCCGCTTTTTTTTCTTTGGGCGTACGCAAGAACTGCGAAGCCGAAAGGGCGGAAAGCATGGGCGGCGTGCCCGGAATACATTTCGCCGCGGGAAGCGCCGCGTAGTTTTTCTGCTTTTCGGCGTTGATTTTCATGTTCATCTTTTTTGTGGGGCGACCGTCGCCGTAAAGGAAGAACATTAAAATACCGAACACGGGCATCAGCAGAATGATGATTATCCAGCCGAATTTGCCGGAAAGCTTATCGTTGTTGTTGATGATGTGCAGAAGCAGCAGAAAAGCAACGACGTTGGTTGCCAGAAACGTGAGCACGGCGTTTTGCGAATTTGTGTAAAACACTTTTACGAGCAATACCGAAACCAGCGCGATCTGCAGCAGCATGGCGAGCCCCATTACGAAAATTCGGTTGTAAATAATAACTTTGCCGCGCCTGTCGCGATACAGAATTTTTTCTATACGACGGCGACGCTTTTCGCTCATTTGCTTCATGCCGTGCACCCCTGCGTCTGCTTCTTTTAAATACAGTATACCTCTTTTTTAATGTTTTGTCAACGGCAACGCGGAAGTTTGCCGCCCCTTTCACCGATATTTCATTTTTTTGCGGGTTCGGGCGCTTTTTATGGCGAAAAACGGCGGAATCCGGGGGGATTATCACTTTTTCGTCATTTTACGGCATATAATAAATAGCCCCGCGGCAGGCTCTGTCGGGCGGAAGCGGAGCGAAAAGGAGGAAACGGACATGGAAATTTCCTATACGTATCTGCGCAGCAAGGAAGTGGTGAATCTGACGGACGGGAAGCGGCTGGGCAGAGTGTGCGACGTGGTGTTCCGCTACCCGGAAAACGTGTTTCTCGGCATAGTGGTGCCCGGAAACAAGGGTTTTTCGTTTAAAAAGGGCGACGTGTTCATCGACGTGAAATGTATCTCCTGCATCGGAGAGGACGTGATTCTGGTGCGCGCCGAAGGGTTGCGCCGCGCGGGAAAAAACCGCGGGAAAGTTTGTCCGCCGCAGGGAGCGCCGTCCGCGCGGCAGGTGGTACCGTGCATGCCGGGAGAGGGGGCGCCCGGCGGCTTCGCGCCGCCTTTGTATCCGCCCGCGCCGAGGGGGGACGGAAGAAGATCGTTCGACGAATACGAATAAGAAAAAGACGGTATCGCGGTTTGTGCGGAAAGTGCGCGGTTTGCGCGGAGGGAACGCGGGGTTGTGCGGAAAGTGCGCGGTTTACGCGGAGGGCACGCGGGGTTGCGCGGAAAGTGCGCGGTTTGCGAGGGACAGGGATTTGCGCGGAGGAAACGCGGGGTTGGGCGGAGTGAACTCGGTTTGCGCGGGCGGACGGGAATTTGTGCGGAGGGAAATGAGCAAAAAGCTTTCCGAGGCGGGCGAGGACGGGCGAAAACCGTTGACAAACGCGCTTTTTCGTGGTATAATTTTGCAAAAATCAAGCTTGTTTATTGCCGTTTTTGCGTTCTTTTGCGCGGAAGCGGAAAAAAGAAGGAGCATTTTTGCGATGAAAAACGTTATTCTGACGGGCGACAGACCCACGGGCAGACTGCATATCGGGCATTACGTAGGTTCGCTGCGCGAACGCGTGCGGCTGCAGAACACGGGTAAATTCGACGAAATTTACATTATGATTGCCGACGCGCAGGCGCTCACCGACAACGCCGAACACCCCGAAAAGGTGCGCTCCAACGTGATGGAAGTGGCGCTGGATTATCTTGCCTGCGGTATCGACCCCGAGAAATCCACGATTTTTATACAGTCTACGGTGCCCGAACTGACCGAACTGACGTTCTACTATATGAATCTCGTAACCCTTTCGAGGTTGCAGAGAAACCCGACGGTGAAAGCCGAAATTCAGCTGAGAAATTTCGAAACGAGCATACCTGTGGGCTTTTTAACGTATCCTATCTCGCAGGCGGCGGACATTACGGCGTTCGGCGCGACCGCCGTTCCCGTGGGCGAGGATCAGGCGCCGATGATAGAACAGTGCAAGGAAATCGTGCATAAATTCAACGCGGTGTACGGCGAAACGCTGGTGGAGCCGGAAATCGTGCTGCCCGCGAACAAGAACTGCTTCCGCCTGCCGGGGCTTGACGGCAAAGCGAAGATGAGCAAATCGCTGGGAAACTGCATTTACCTTGCGGACGAGCCCGCGGCTATTAAGGAAAAGGTAATGTCGATGTATACCGACCCCGACCACATTAAAGTAAGCGATCCCGGAAAGGTGGAAGGAAACACGGTGTTCACCTACCTTGACGCGTTCTGCCGCGAAGATCAGTTTGCGAAGTATCTGCCCGACTATAAAAATCTGGACGAACTGAAGGACCATTATCGCCGCGGGGGCTTAGGCGACGTGAAGATCAAAAAGTTTCTGATCAACGTTTTAAACGAGGAACTCGCGCCCATTTACGAGCGGCGCAAGGCGTGGGAAGGCAGAAAGGACGAAGTGCGCGAAATTCTGCGCCGCGGATGCGAAGCGGCGGAAAAGAAGGCGGCGCAGACGCTTGCAGCCGTGCGCAAAGCGATGCAGATAGATTATTTCGGCTGAAAGAACGCCGTTTTTGCCCGGATATGTTGCGATAAACAAAAAAAATCGGAAAAAAAGAAAAATTATCGGGAAAAACGGCGCAAAAAAAGTTGCTCAAAAATCTAAGATATGCTAAAATAGATAGAGCTAAAAAATACGCACCCGATTTTTCGCGCGCCTACCGTGTCCGTAAATCTTATTCAATGCGGATGATGAAAGGCGGTGATACGCGAAGCGGGGAGGTTTAACGGAGGCACAATTATGGCAGTTATCACAATGAAACAGCTTCTCGAAGCAGGCGTTCATTTCGGACATCAGACGAGAAAATGGAACCCGAAAATGAAGAAGTACATCTTCGCCGCGAGAAACGACATTCACATCATCGACTTACAGCTTACCGTAGGTCTGATCGAAGAAGCGTACAAGTTTGTATGCGACAGCGTGAAAGCGGGCAAGACCGTACTTTTCGTGGGTACGAAGAATCAGGCGCAGGAAGCGGTGAAAGAAGAGGCGGAACGCTGCGGGCAATTCTACGTGAATTCGCGCTGGCTGGGCGGTTGCCTTACCAACTTCAAGACGATGCGTTCGCGCGTGGAACGCCTTGAAAAACTGGAAAAGATGGAAGCGAACGGAGAGTTCGAGCTTCTGCCCAAGAAAGAAGTAATGCTTCTTAAAAAGGAAATGGGCAAATTGCAGGCGAATCTCGGCGGCATCAAGAACATGAAATCGATGCCCGGCGTGATGTTTGTGGTGGACCCTCACGGCGAAGAAATCGCGGTGAAGGAAGCGAAGAAAATGGGTATCCCCGTAGTGGCGATTACCGATACCAACTGCGACCCCGACGAAATCGATTACGTGATTCCCGGTAACGACGACGCAATCCGCGCGATCAAACTGATCACGTCGGTGATTGCGAACGCCGTGATCGAAGCGAACCAGGGCGCGGAAGCTCTGGCGCCCGCGCAGGAAGAAACTGCGACCGAGGCGAAAGATATGGAAGAAGTCGTGGCGGCGGAACCCGCAGCCGAGGCGGAAGAAAAAGCCGAGTAACAGGCAACGAAAAACAGGAGCGCGCCGTGAGAGATTTCCGATCGGCGCGTTCGTGAAATTCCGGCGTTCCGGATATTTTGCGGCAATCTTTCACGCCGTTTCCGCTTTGTGCGGACAAGCGGGCGAAAAGGCGCGGCGGAACGCACGGGAAAACAAAGAAATATCAGGGAAAGGAGAATAAAACAATGGCGTTTACGGCAAAAGACGTAATGGCTCTGCGCGAAAAGACGGGCGCGGGCGTAATGGATTGCAAAAAAGCGTTGACGGATACCGACGGCGATATGGAAAAGGCGATGGACCTCCTTCGCGAACGGGGCATTGCGAAAGCGGAAAAGAAGGCTTCCCGCATTGCGGCGGAAGGGATCGTTTACGCGTATATCAAAGATAAGAAAGGCGTGCTTGTGGAAGTGAACTGCGAATCGGACTTCGTGGCGAAGAACCCGCAGTTTACGGCGATTGCCGAAGAAATTTCGAAGGTGATTCTTGCGGAAAAGCCCGCGGACGCGGAAGCACTTGCTTCCTGCAAAGTTTCCGACGGCAACACCGTTGAAAATTACCTGAAAGGACAGACGGCGGTTATCGGCGAAAAGATTGCCGTACGCAGATTCACGGCGTACGAAACGGAAGGATTCCTTGCGAAGTACATCCACCTCGGCGGAAAGCTGGGCGTGCTGGTAGACATGGCGGGCGAAGAAACGGAAGCCGCGAAAGAAGCCGCGCACGAACTTACGCTGCAGATCGCGTTCACGAAGCCCGCGTATCTTTCCGAGGACGAGGTTTCGACGGAAACCCTTGAAAAAGAGAAAGAAGTGCTGAAGCAGCAGGCAATCAACGAAGGTAAGCCCGAAGCGATTGCGGAAAAGATGGTGCTCGGCAGAATCAAGAAGTTCTACGAAGAAAACTGCCTTCTGAAGCAGGCATTCATCAAGGACGACAAAAAGACGGTTGCCGACATTCTGAATGCGGCGGGCGCGAAAGCAAACCGTTTCGTGTTCTACGTGATGGGCGAAGGCTTGGAAAAGAAGAGCGAGGACCTGAGCGAAGAAGTTGCAAAGCAGGTTGCCGCGGCGAAGAAGTAAGACGAATTTTTGATTTCGGAATCGTTCCGGAGAAGCGTTTCTCCGGAACGATTTTTCTTTATGTGCTTTTTGCTTGCGCTGTTTGATGCGGCGGGCGGGGAAAAGCGACGCGGTGCGGCGTATGACGCGGAAAGATAAAAGGACGGCTGTTGTCTGTGCGATTTCTGTTTGATTCGGCTGTCGTCGGCGTTCGGCCGCGGATGTCAGCCGCGCGAAAGCGGCGATGCGGACGGGCGTGCGGTTTATTGAGGGAAAAACGAACGCATACGGACGGGGAAAAATACGCGCGGCGGGAGAAGCGGCAGGACGTGCAGAAAATACAAGCGGAAAGCGTGCGGCTTATTTTTACCGGCAAATTCGGAGGCAAATTTACGTGGCGCGTGCGTATGAGATTCGGGCGGAACGGCAGAATAAAGAGCCCTGCGCGCGGCAGTGGCAAAAAGACAGGGAGGAAGCGCTCCGTACCGACAAAAACGGTCGCGGGAAAAGTAAGCCGCGGGTAAGGGGAAAGCGTGCGTGCGGACGGGAACGGGGAATTGCGGGAAAACAGGTAAAAATTAACTGTTTTTGCGGATTTTTCATACAAAAAAGGCAAATAAAGGCATAAAAAACGCGAAAAACGAGCTAAAATGTATTGTCAAGTAAATTTTGACAAAAAAAGGAAAAGACTTAAAAAAATTTTTAAAAATATGCTAAAATAGAGCGGGATAGGTAGAAAAACCTATCCCGCTGCTTGTTCTTCGCCGAAAAAATCTTAAAAAAACAAAAACAATCGAAACGCCGAAAAGCCGTCCGAAAGGGCGGCTTATTTTCTGTTTCGAGGCAATACCCTTTAAGCGATTTTCGCTAACTCTTCTTCAAATCGTTCGGCGGAATTACCGAAATCGAATATTTCCCGCGGGTAATGATTAACCCAATCTTCGCAACGCTTTACTTGTTTATCCGTTACTTTTGCGAAATCTGTACCTTTCGGAAATATCTTCCGTATATCTCGGTTGAGTCGTTCGTTTGTTCCGCGTTCGCACGAAGTATACGGGTGGCAATAATACAACATTGTTCGAGTACCGCCGAATATAGATTCTTCCATACCCGAACAATCGGAAAATTCAACGCCGTTATCCACTGTAATACTTCTGAAAATTTTCGAAAATCTTTTACCGTAGTCGTTTTCTAACATATTCAGCGCGTGAACAACGCTTTTCGTTGTTTTATCGGGAATACGAATGATAATTTCTTTTCTTGTTTTCCGTTCGGAAAGTACCAACAACGTAGGCAAGGAACACCCCACAACGCAATCCATTTCCCAATGCCCGAAAATTTTTCTTTCAAGAATACAAATCGGTCGTTTTTCAATGGAAGTACCGCGCGGAGCGCGTTGAATGGTTGTTTTTCTATAATGTTTTTTCTTTTTGTAGCACGGTAAATGCTTCATACGCAAATGCAAAAAGAACCCGCGCGAAATGTATCGGTACAACGTGCTTTTGCTGACGTTCGTTTGAAATTTGCCTGATTTTTTCATTTCGCCGATAAGAACGCAAGGCGAAATTTTATCTTTTATAACGCGTTTTTCAACGTATTCGGCGAAAGTGAAATCTTTCCCGAGTTTAATCGGAGCACCTTTTTTCGTCATTTCAAGTTTTGCCCGTTCTTCCGCCAAATCAGCGCTATACGATATAAATTCGTCATAACCGCAAAAGCCGTAACAGTCGTATTTTTTTCTACGTTTTGTACATTTTCCGCGCTCTAATTCACGGTACACGGTAGATAGCGACATACCTATTTTCTGCGCGATTTTTTTCTTTGACAGTTTCGCATTGAAACAATCTTCGAGCATAAGTCTTTGCGTTCTTGTAATGTATTTCGATCCTTTCTTCATAAACGGGTAACCCCCTTAAATCGTGTAAGCCACGTTATTTTGCTATATTGCTAAAATTAAGCTTCCTTTGAAATCGCCGCAAGCGCGGCGATTTCACGCTAAACCGCTTGCAATCTTGCCGCGAGAAAAGCGTGCTTTTCTTTATACGGCTTGAATCAGAAAGGGGTCTTGCCCCTTTGTTTTCTCTTAGCTCCTAAGGGCAGTTCCGCGGAATTGTTCCGCTTCCTGTGCCTGCCTCTTTATCACTTTACTACGGCGCGGTCACAGTGTAAAATCCGCGTACCGCGCTTTTCGTCCGAAAAGAATAGATTTTACACAGTTCCCGCGGCGTAGTCTTGTGATTATGAGGCGATCGGAAGTGGAACAACCCCACAGAACAACGGAGCTAAGCGGAAACAAACCCCGCGAGGCTCCCGAAAATGGAACGAGTTCCGTTCTCGGTTCGTCGGGTAAGCGGTAAAAGGTCAACGCGGCGCAAGCCGTGAATATAAAAAAGGCAGGTAAAAGGAATATGGAAGAAATGGGCTTGAATGATAAAACCGTCCAACGGCTTCGCGAGTATCTACTCGCCGAAGGCTGGACGGCTGAAAAAATTCTTGATTTGTTCGACTATCTAACGAAATAGCCGAACGGGTAACATAAAGCAAAGCCGAACGGGGTAGAAATGTTTTCGCGAACGTTCCCCCGAACGGCTCCCACGGTGCGGGGCGAATACCTGCCCGCCCTGCATCTGACTTTCTTCAATTATAGCATAGCGGAAAATAAAACGCAAGCGAAAACAGGGCGCAGAGCCGAAAAAAATTTTTAATGAGGTATACTCGAATGAAATACGAATTTTTCAAGAACGTAACAAGCAAAGAAGAACTTTACAGTCAGTACAAAAAATTAGCAATGGAACACCACCCCGACCACGGCGGGCGCGTGGAAGATATGCAAAAAATCAATGCCGAGTACAACGATTTAAAGGCGCGGGTATGGAATACGCACAAAAGCGCAACAGGCGAAACGTACACGAGCGAAACCGCGACCGCCGACGCGCCCGACAGATTCCGCGAAATAATCAATGCCGTTATGGGCTTCAATATCGATTTAGAGCTTTGCGGGTGCTGGTTGTGGGCGTTCAACGCGTACGAGTGCAAAGACGAGTTGAAAAACCTCGGTTTCTTCTACTGCTCGAAAAAGCGGGCGTGGGCGTGGACGGACGAAGAGCCGAAGAAGAACAAACACAAATTGACAATGGACGAAATCCGCGACCAATACGGAAGCGAGAAAATCAGAGAACGAAAAGACGAAACAAAAAGAATCACGGGGGCGGCGTAAGCCGTTCCCGCAAGAAAAAACACAAAGGAGCAAAAGAAAAATGGAAGTTTTAACGAAATGCGTAGATTTTGAAAATGAAAAATTTGTACTTTTCAAAGACAAAAAAGCAGGGTTGCCCGAGTACTACAAAGACGGCGAGTATTACGGAACGATCCCCTACACCGAACTTGACGAAAACGGAAAGCTGAAACGGCAATTAAACGGGTTTGAAATCGGTATCGAAAACAGCGCGGAAGCCGCGCTTCGGTATCGGTGGACACAAATTCAACTGAAAAAATTTGAAAAAGAACACCCGGAAGCAAGCGAAGAAACGCTGATAAAAAAAGCCATTGAATTATCGAACGCAATAAAATAAGCAATCGATCAGAGCGCCGACCGCAGGCGGCAGAAGTCCCGCGGAAAGGAAACGAAAATGTTATCAATCGAATTTTTAAAAACGAAACCGCACGAAGCAACCGAACTCGACAAACGCGCAATCGATAATTTGCGCCCGTATCTCGCGAACAGAGCGCAGCGCGGCGATCTGAATGTCGATACCCTTGAAATTCTCGACGAAAGCAATTATATTATCGTAGAAACCGAAGGCTTTGAAAATATCGCGTATATCGATTATGAAAGCAAGGCGATTTGCGAAGTCGTTCAGCCGATAAACCGCGAAAAAGGCACGTTATACCCGATACAGGAAATCGAGCTGAAAGCGCAGTATAAACGCTACTACTAAAAAAGAAACGCCGACCGCGGGCGGCATAATTCCCGCGGAAAGGAAACGAGAAAATGAAAAAATACGTATTAGAAGTAACTTTACAAAACGGGAAAAAGAAGTACGGCACATTGTACGACACGAAAGAAGAAGCGGAACGGGATCGGCGCGGGTGGCTGAAAATTTGCGGCGGCAAAGCTCCGTTTAAAATGGAAGTACTCGAACTTGAAAAGGACGGAACGAAATGAGCAACCTTGACGAATTTTTCAGCCGATACGGAAGCCCCGCGAAAGAAGCGAACGAGCGCGTAGATATTTACCACACGCGCGCGGACTGTATCGACAATATGCGCCGAATCACGGCAGAAGATCGGCGCGCCGTGCGGGAAATCGCCGAAATGCAGAAATATATCGAAGTACTGAAAGCGTACCGAAAAACGTTGTACGAACGTGCGCAAGCCCTTTGCACGGCGGCATATCACCTGCAATTAAAAGTGAAACGCACGATAGACACATACCGCAATAAAAAATGGTATACCGTGAGCGTAGCAAAGATATACGAAGAAAGCGGAATCTCGCCCGAAATCACGTTAGAAGAAACCTATTCGGGCAAGGAACGCGCCGACGCGCTGAAACGCTTCGAGCGATTAAAAAAACAATATCCGAGTATCGAGCATATCAAAGAAATCGACAAATACAAATGGGAAAGGTGAAATAAATGAAAGAAATTTTAATGTCAATCAGAGCAGAGCATAACCACAATATCGAAGCGGGGTTAAAAACGGCGGAATTACGATTAAAGCCGCCGAAATGCGAATTACCGTTCAAAGTTCTGACTTATGAATGCGGCGCAAACGGACGGCACAAAGTGGTAAACGAATGGATATGCGACAAAATTACCGAATGGCGTATTTGTATGGGCATACCCGCCCATTTGCCGAAAGTTGCTTGCGTTTCCGAAGAAGAAATACGGGAATACAGCGGCAAAGACTATAAAGACGTTTTCGAAATGCACATAACAAATTTAAAAGTTTACGATAAGCCGAAAGAATTATCCGATTTTTACAAACCCTGCCCCGATAAATTTCAATACTGTCAGGGTTGCAAATACGGCTCGGTGATTCTTTCGCCCGACGAGGAAGAATACGCGTTATATCACGGCGGGCGTTATGAAACGTTTGAAACGGTGTGCCACTATGTGATAACCCGCCCGCCGCGTTCGTGGTGCTACGCAGAAACCGAAAGAAATTAAAACGAGGTGAATTATGCAAAAATACATTTTCAGACATTACAACGAAGAATATAAAGTTACTTTAAAAGCAAATACATACAAAAATAATAAACGCCTTGCCGCGCAAATGATAGACGAAAACGGCGTACCCGTAGCAAGAATTACGGTAAATATAGCGGCGAATTTAAGTAAAAACAAGCCGAACATAAATTTTGTAGACACGAACAATCTACCGAATATCGAGCAATTTCTCACGGAAAATAAAATCGCGAAACCTACGGGGAATTATGCCGCGAGCGGGTATTGCGTTTATCCCGAATACGAGTTCGATTTGACGAAATTCGAGTGAGGGTAAATCATTGACGAAACTTAATTTTTGTTTATATCATTGTCCGCATGCAGAAAAATCCTGCGAAAATCACCCTTGCGAAGAATACCGCCGAAAATTTTCCAAGAAATACAAACCGCACAAACCAAAGTACAAAGTAAAAGACGGAGCGTAACGCCCCGCCTTTTTCTATGCCTTTGCTTTTTCCATTTTTTCTGCATTCGTGATTTTGCTGATTTCCGCTTGAAAGTGGCTGTTCTGCAATTTCAATTCGTCGTTGGTGGCGATAATGGTATGATACGTTTTCATATCGTCAATGCCGATCGTATTCACTTCGGCACGATCGGTGAAAATCGCCGAAAGGCAATCGGTGGCATATCTTCCCGACCAAATCTTTTTAAACTGCCGATAATATTTCTTCTTATCGGCTAAGCCGTCCATTCTTCCGCTTTCTACTTCGAGAAGCATTGTTTGCCGCCCGAACGTGTTATACGTTCTTTGATTCAAATGAAACATTTTCGCGTACACGCATTTTAAAAGATACGGCAAAAGTGTATAATCGCCGCGGGTGTATCGGTGATTGAGATACGCGCCGTCAAACTTCGATTTCGCCCACAGATACAGCAGTTCAAAAAAGTAGAACGGCGAGAAAAACGGCAATGTTAAAGCGGGTTCGCTTTTTTCTTTGATATACACTATTTCGCCGAGTTCGCGCGTATCCGCGCCGAGACTTTCGGGGCGTTGCAGGTCGGCGAAGATTTTCACGAATACCCGATTCGCTACAACGCACGCATGGCGGCTCATTTTTACAAGGACGTTGAAAAGGTCGTTTTTCTGATTGCATTTTTTATCGTCGCGCTTGATTTCGGCGAGTTCGGGAGTATTCTTGCGTTCCTTGTCTATTTCCGAAATCACGTACACGCCGAAACCGAAAGCCGTTGCGTTCGGGTTGTGTTCGAGCATTGTTTTGCCGAGCCGAAGCATATCGAAGTCGAGAATGTGCGCGTGCCGCGAAAAACTATCCAACAGCCGACTGTCGCGCTTGAAAAAATCTGCGTTCCATATCGGGAAATTACCTACGTCCGATAAAAGCATATCGGTACGGATAGAATAATTCGAGAGAATCAAAGACGATTTTACGGTATAAATGAGATACGCGCAGGCGTAGTCTTTGAGAACGTTCCAGATATAAGTGAGTTGTAATCCGTCATCGTATTCCAAACCGTAACGGCGGAAATCATAGCCGAAAATGTTTTCGTCCGTCGGTTCTTTATACCACGCGAGAAACTTTTCGCGCATAAACTTTACGCAGGACGGAACGGAAAACACGATATGATTTTCAATCGCTGTTTTTAGTTCGTCCTCTAAGTTTATCCAAGGGAAACACGGAAATTTCATATCGCATTCAAGGATAATTTCAAGCGCGTCGTCGCGTTGCTGAACTTCCGCCGATAACGCCATATCCGTGATAAACGCCGTTTTTCCCACACCCATAGAGCCGTAAACCACCGTTACAACGCCGCGTTCGTTGATAAATCCGCGATTGCAGTTTTCGCCGTGGTACAATTCCGCGTACCCGATGCTGATTGCGATTTTATTCAGCAGCCATACGCCGAAAATCACAAGCAGCCACGGCGGCGTGAAATCTATCACCGCCCATAAATCGAAAAACAGTTTGTATAATTGCCGATACAAATTCACGAAATCGAACGACACCACGAAATAGAAATAATAAGCGATAAATTCGCATACAATCGTGAACGCGTTGAAGTAAAACAGCCAAAGGCAAAGCCATATTTTATAGTATACCGAATGAGTTTTCAAAAAATCGACAAACGACAGACACCACGATTTTACGGGGATATACGTTTTGCTTACGCATTTTTTAAAGATTTTGAGTGGCTTACTTTCCTTGCCGTGGTCGGTGTTTATCGTACCGCTTGCACGGCGAAGCAGAATAACGATTACTATTATCACAGGGAAGCCGAACAAAAGCACACACAAAAAATAACGTAAGCCTTTGGCGAGCGAGCTGAAATACGCAAATACATTTTCTTTTTTAATGAACGTTTGCCAATACAACACCCATTTCGCTTTAAATTCGGCGAACGTGGCTGGGAGCGGAAAATTCGGCGTGTTTTCCTGCGTTCCCGAAGCGAAAAACGGTACTTTCGGGTAGTTGTTTACGGTGGCGGGAAAATCTGCGCCGCCGCCGAACAATTTCGCGAAGTAGTAGCCAATCGATACGCCCATATCCCGCACGCCTTCTATCAGTCTGCCGAGCGCATACGGAAATCGAAAGTAGAACGCGGCTACGCCCATTGTGAGCGCAACCGCTATGTAATGCATATAATTGATTTGTTTGATTTTTCGGAATAACTGTTTCATACGTGGCAACCTGTAAAAATAAAATAGCCTATAACGGCGGCAATGAGAAGAACTGCTAAGATTCGCAAAATGCGTTTAAAGATTTTCATTGTGTTTTTTCTGTTGGGTTGTGAAATTTAATTGACTTTCGCCTGCTGATAGGGTATAATAGTCATAGAAAGATTGATTTTTGTTCGCCGAAAGGCTTGAACGTTGCGGAAAAACGATTTATCGGTGCCCCTCAATCTTTCTTTTTTTATGCTCATTTTTTACTTTTATCGTGCGTTTCGATTATGATACGCACGGTATTTTTATCGTTTCCCGTAAATTTCCAGCCTTTCAGTTTATCGTTACGAACACCTTTATTGATTTTACCTGGAACAGGGCGAACGTAAGCATCGTCGGTATTATGAGGTTCTGGATTTTTCTCGAGTTTAATATTCAATACCCCGTTTGTTGTCGGAGAAGAAGTAATACCTAAAATTTTATATTGCCGTCCGCATTCGTCGTAAACGTATTGCGGATGACTCGTTGTAGTTTTATCGTGAAACTTGCGGAAATGTGCTTGAAATCTTTTCTTGTTTTCGCCGTTTATCGGCGTTTTTTTCTTTTTCATTGTAAATACCTCGTAAATACATAGCGTTGACATACCGCCCTTATTTTGCTATAATAAGCGTATCAAAGGTGGTAACTTTGAAATAAAAATAAGGGGGTATGCCGCTATGAGTTTGCTTTTTGCAGGGTTTAAATTTCTCGTAAGAAGTTGTAACGATTCGCTATTGCACCGCGACTTAGATAACGCGCACGCAAAATCGTACAAACAAACGGGGAAAGAAATCAATCACGCCCGCAAAAAAGGAAAATATATAAACGGGAAAGAAGTTTACCGCAACAATCTTAAAACGAATATCCGTTCTGCAAACGAGAAATATTCAAACCGCGATAAATTCATTTCCGATTTATAATCTTTTTATCGTGCCGAACGGAGCGAAGATTCACCCCGAACGGCACGTTTTTATTCCCGTTTATGGAATATCGCTTTGAAGATTGCCGCAAGTAGTCTGAACGGAAGAATTGCGATTTTAATAATCAGACTTATAAGCGACGGGAACAGGGGCATAAAAATCATAAGCAACAGAATCAGGAGCAACCCGCCGAGAACGATTTGCAATAGTTTCTTCCAATCAAAATCTTTATCGGAATCGGTTGGGGAAGTAATATCGTTAATAACGTCAATCGGATTCGATACAACGGGAATCACCGTATATTCGCCGTTATCGTTAAATGTAAGTTGAATCACGTTGAAATCGAAAAATACGCTTTGTTTCGCACGATAGGCTTGTCCTGATATGTATTTGTCTGCACCCAATAAACCACCGCCAAGTTCCACGACATCAACGGGAGCGGAATAATAATCCGTAACGGCGAATCGAAAAGCAATTATATGATTATCGGCTTTGTTTTCTTCATAAAATTTCTGTAACGTAGATACGTCGTTCTGATTGACCATTAAATTTTGAGAAATGTCAGCGATAGTACCGCTGAAATCCGCGTCTTTCAAATCGACTATCGGTTGTACTTCTTTTCCCTCTTCGTGGGGAATATCTTTAAAAACAGCATTCCAAAATCCATAATTTTTGGTGTTATCCCAAAATGACGGATCACCATCTTTCCAAGATTGCCATTTAGAAATGTCGAGCCCAGCATCAAAATTGTAACACGATTTTCCTTTCTGAATTATTCCACGGTCTTTGTCGTTTATTTTTCGGCTTTCGTCTATATCGTCCTCGAAGAGTGCGGAAATCAGTTTTCCGTCTTTGGCTTCGATAGTCTCTCCGCCAAGTTTTTCGCTGACTTCAAGCATACGTGAATACAAATCCGAGCCCTCGATTCCACCCGTAGAAGTTACCGCTTTATACGGATCATACGAAGTTATATCGTCGGTTTTGAACAAATAATATAAAGTGTGAGCAGCGGATTTTTCATCGGTAATTCCACACACAACATTCCACGCCCAATCGGCGTAAACGAAGTGATTATTATCGTAAGGATTTTCCGCTAAGCCGTAACCGATACTTTTGTCGTATTCAATGTTTTGCCCGATATATTGCGTTGCTGTATTATAAAAGTCGCTATTGCTCGTAACAATCAAATCTTTCGTCTTGTATTCATACCATTCGGCTTTGATTTTCTGTAATTTTCCGTACTGTTCGAAATATCTGTTCGGCACGGCGAAATACACGGTATCTACTTGATTTTGGTGATTTTTGCCGAGCGAAGAAGTATTCGACCGCCAATATGTATGATTCAAAGATAATTTAATCGTATCGAGTTTTGAATATTTTACGGAAAGAGTACTTTCAGCGGATTCGTCCGCGCCGTAGCCTTTGGCGTAGCCCGTAAAGTAAAACGTTCCGTAACTTTCTTTCGTATTTACTCCTACGGCATACGCGCCCGAAAGCGGATAGCCTACGGCGTTGTCTTTGCCTTGTTCGAGCAATTGAATTTCCGCTATATCGTATCTGCGCGCGTTGCTGTTTACCCGTTCAAGCATTGTTTTTCCGTCTTTCGCTCCCGTATGGTCGATTACCTTGAATTTATAAAACAAATTCTTGTAATCGCCCTCGGAAGCGGAACAGAATTGTAACTTGAAATATTCGTAATCGGTGGGCTTACTGGTTTCCGTTACTGGATTCGTATTGTATGCCGTAGCCATTAAGACCTGATTATGCAGGCTGTCCGTCTTTATGTTCTGCCCGTTCGGGTTATAAACGTACAGATATAATCCGTAATCGTCGGATTTGTCCTTACGGAACGAATAACAGAACTCAACGACGTTGATTACATACATTTCGGGGGTACTGCCTTTATAATACGGATATTCCAGAAGATTGAAATTTTTATCCGATTTCAGATCGTCCAGCACGTTGATGTTTTCAAAGGCTTCCTGCACGTTTGCGGAATCGGCGAAAACGGGAAAAGCGAACAGGCTTGCCTGTCCGCAGAAAAGAGATATCACGCTTAATAAAAACGTCGCTATGATACGTGAAATTTTCAATACCTGCTTTTTCATCAGAAAATGACCTCGCTCGGATTCAGTTCGATTCCCGTTACAACGCCGTACAGCAAGAGCGGCACCGTCAGCGTTTGCTTCCCGTCGGGGGATGTTACTTTTATCGCGATATACGGATATTCAAGTAAATTCCCGTCTGCTTCGGCGTGAATTTCTTTTTCACCGTATACGGCTTGCAATATTTCCGAAACGGATTTATAAGAACAAAGAATCGTAAATTCGCCGTTTTCGGAAACGGTAATGCCTTTACCGTTGTAATTTTCGACGAAAGCGCCCGTCAGGTCTTTTTCTTTCGTAAACGCGGCGGGGCGGGAATCGTCGCCGACGGTGAAGTCGAAGTCGTGAGATTCGTCCGCGTTCGGCACGATTTTCACCGTGCAATCGGTTACGGAATACGCGCCCCAGTCTTCCGAATTTTCGATTTTAAACGTTGCCGTCGCTTTATACGGAATAACGATTCCGCTTGTTTTATCCGTTACGATTTTACCGTCGTAGCGAAGATAAATACCGTTCGGCTTCGTAAGAAGATATGCGCCCGCGCCTACGATTCCGAGCAACAGCAAAACGACAAGCAAATACGAAATTACCCGCGAAGTGCGTTTTATGAAATTGTTCGTCTTGTAACTGCTCATAATTCACCGTCTTACGAAATTATTATGTTATCCGGATTCAAAGATACGTTTTCCACTTCATAGGTGAAAATACCCGACGAACCATACAAAGAGAAAGTACAAGTATAATCGCTATGTTCACCTTCCAAATGCACATATACTTCCGCAAACGGAATATCGGTATGGCTGTTCGCATAGTCCATAAGCTGATTCATCGAAGGAAAAGGCGTTCCGCCCTGCGGGGAAAGCTGATACAACGAAGTAAAAATATCTTCGCCGACAGGAACAACCGAACCGCTGACCTGTTTCACCGTTGCATTTACGCCGATACTCGACATATTCGCCGCAAAACTTGCGTTACCGCGAATAACATACGTTCCCGTAAAGTTTTCCTCAATAGTACCGACGGTCTTTGTATATTCGCCCTTGCTGATAGAAACAGAAGAGTTACCCGTTACGGTATATTCGGGATCGGAAGAAGAAATCGTCACGCCGCCGTTTGTGAGCGTAAGAGTATATCCCGCAACACGCTCCGCATAATCAACAAGACAAGTCGCCGTCGCCTCGGCATTATTACGGCTCGTGACCGTCACCTTAATTTGTTCGCCAAAGGCTTGCAAACATTCAACATTCGCCGTCAATGCGCCGTCTGCCGTCGGAGTTACGGTCACATAGTCGGTAACAGTCTTACCCGTCGCCCATGCGCTCGACGGATTAACGAACGAAACAGCCCAATCGACCGCTTTATTCGACGCTTTCTCCGGCAACACGGTAGCAGTCAAAGTATAAGCCGTTTCCGCTTGCGCCGAAACACCGTTTGCCGCATAGTTTTCGGGAGCAATCTTCGCGGACATAACTTTTACCCCGCTACCGACGCTTTCACCGATAATCGCGCCGCCACTGTCGGGCAAGGTTGCCGTCTGTTCGGGAACCTTTTCGTTTTTGTTGATATTGCTGACTATCCCGAAGCCCCCGGCACCGATTACGATGCCGAGAACCAAGGACAGCAGATTTGAAAATATAAATTTTTTCTTATCTGTCATTTATGTACGCTCCTTATCAGAACACAAGTTCCGTCTTATCCGTGGTAATGCTTTCAACGCCTTTCTGACCTTCGATTACGGAAGAATCGAGCGTGATTCCGAAAGTTGCAAGTTGTTCCCCGCCGTTCGCGGTATAAATTACAATTTCGTATGCGTTACCGCTGAAACCTTTAATTGCAGAAATCAATTTGTTTTTCTGCGCGTTGCTCGTATACAGGTCTTCACTCCAGGTTTTATCGAACCAATCGGAAAGGGCTTTCGTGCTACCGCCCGAATATTCGGCAAGGTCGGAAGCGTTAAGTCCTGCGTTGGTGATAGCGGTCTTGAATGCCGCGGTGGGTTTAATCGTGAAATATTCCGTTTTGTCCGTATTCGCACGGGTATAAACGGACGATTTATTTACCGTAACGCCTGCGGTAACGTTCTTCGTTGCCGCAAAAGTCGGGGTTGCCGTATAAGTCTTCGTTCCCGTAGTGGAAAGAACTTTTCCGTCAACGGAGAACGAATAACCGGTAGTACGCTGTAAATATTCAACGTTCAAAGTAGCATAAGCGGAAGTATTATCGCGCGAAGTGGTTTTTACGATAATCTGTTCGCCGAACGCCGCAACGTTCTGAACGACTGCTGTCAAAGCGCCGTCCGAAGAGGGGGTAACGGTTACGTAATCTGTAACTTTTTTACCGCTTGCCCAAGTCGAACTTGCGTTCGCAAACGCAACCGACCAATCTACTTTTTTATTCGCCGCGTCTTCGGGATAAACGGTTGCCGTTACCGTGTATGCGGTTTCAGCTTGCACGCTTACACCGTATGTTTTATATTCCGCTACGGGAATTTTCATCGCCATAAGTCTGATACCCGCGCTTTCGCCGTTTTCGATACTGGCTTCGCCTTTTGTCGTGTTATCTTCGGGCGAGTTCGGTTCTTCCTGCGCAGGCGGTTTTATATTATCCCAATTTTTGAATCCGTTAGAAAGCACGCCCACAAAGGCTACGCCGCCTGCGACCACCAAAGCAAGCAACCCGCCCAGAACTCCGTTTAAAATTTTGCTTTTCTTGTACTGTTTGTTGTTATTACTCATTTTACTTTTCCTTTGCCGCTTATCGCATACGGCTTCGCGCATTTTTTATTGTTTTTGTTTCTTTGGTTTATCGACTACCAAATATACAACGCCTTTATTTCGGTTGCTTTTATCCGAAAAAAAGCCTACGATTTCATTTTTCGTTTTCTTCGTTAAAGAAGAAGTATCGTCGATAAAACTACTTTTTCCCGTTTTTTGACTTTTCTGTGAAGTAACGAATGCGGTATATCCGCGTTGAACGCTACCCACAAACTTATACTTCGATTTCGCGTTCCTGTATTCGCCGCTTGATACAACTTTCACTTTCGCCAATTCTTTTCGCTTTGGCTGAAAAACATTTGACATTTGTTTCTTGCTCCGTTATAATGTTATTGACGACTTTAAAAGAGTTGCTTTGCAACAGAGTTGGGCTAAGCCGCGAACTCGCGAACAAACGATAGTCGACCGTTTTTCTAACCGTCCGAAAGGGCGGTTGTTTTTTATTTTTTTTCAATTTTTCGCTTTCTTTTTCCGAGACTTTCTCGCCGCCGTCGGTTTGCTTGCAAGCGGCGGATATTTCGTCGGCTTCTGCCGCGCCATTGCTTTACCTTGTTTCCAGCCTGCTTCGAACGATTCGCGATTTTCGGGTTTGTCAAAGTGAATCGCCTTGCCCGAATACGCCGTTGCGTAGCCCATGCCCGAGTAATACGCTCGTTTTTGCGCTCGCGTGTACTTGCTTTTGCCTTTCTGATTTGCCATTGTTTTTTCCGTCCTTTATATTTATTTCTTCGTGCTTACACGAAGTTGTTTAACAAATTTTTCCGCTTTATTCAAAGCGATATGGAATGTAATCGAAGAAATGAAACGTTAATTTTTCCCCGTAACCGTCCTATTAGATAGGGCGGTTATTTATCGCGTTTCGGCTTTTCTTTCGGAATAGCCTTAACTTCTTTCATTTCTTCCTGCGTACCTTTGAAAACGTTATCCGTATTCGGGCTTTCACACATTTCGCCGAACAATTTCGCGAAATCCGTTCGCGGCGTTTCTTCTTTTTTCTCTTTCCATAAATCGTTGACGAAAACTTGTCCTAAACCTTTGCCGCGCCCTTTTTCGTCCAAACCCTCGTTATATACCGTTATTTCTTCTTTCGTGATATTCACGAAACACGAAATTCGCCGATAAAACTGATTTAAATCTTCCAAGGAAAGCCGCCTTTGCTTGCCGCGGCTTTGTATCGGTTCTTTATACCATTTCCACGGCTCGTCCGTCGAAGTGATTATTATGATTTTTCCGTCAAAAATTTTATTGTTGTATCGTCCGATAATCGACGAAGCCGTGTGATTGTCAAGAATTTTCAGCATATCTTCAAACTCAAACCAGTAATCGCGGCAATCGTCAAGAATAATTCCCCATTGTCCTTTGTAATCCTGAAACGGATCGTTCGACGAAGAGGACATACAAAAATCATATTTTAACTTATCCCGCAAAAGTTTTTTCGCGTAAGTCGTTTTTCCTGTTCCGCCTTTCCCCGTGATAAACATGACTTCGATATTCCGCTCGGTATGTAAGGAACGGTACGCGCACTCTAATTCCCAACGTTTTTTAAGTTCCGCGTAATATTTCAGCTGTTTCTCCGCGGAAAGGCTGTGAACGTATTCGATTTGCTGCGCATAACTGTATTTCGTGAAATCGCCGAACGTTCTTTCGATTTCCGCTTCTTTGACGAAATCAAAATTTGCCGTAACCTCTTCCGGGGAATATCTGTGTTTGAATTGCTGACTTTCGTTTGCGTGGGTGAGATAATCGAGCATAGAGCCCGTTTTCTGAACTTTATTTACGTACTGCGGTTCGATTCCGAACCAGCTCGCCACCATATCGAACGGAATCGTAGCGCGTCCGAAGTTCAGGTATATGTGATAGTGAGGATCTTCCAGCACCAGTTTTCCGTCTTTTGTTTCCTTGTAATCTTTATCGTGGCAGATGATTGCATACTTTTTTATCGTTTTATACCGTTTAATCGTGTTGATCGGCGGTTCTTTGAAGTAAGGCAGATAATTCATTACCTCACATTCTTTCCCACTTGGTATTTTCTTGCTTTTTTCAGCCGTTTTCTTTGATTTCATTTTTTTACCCCTCGAAACCAAAATTTTTCCCATTTTTCCCACTTTTTCCCAACGCTTTGGACAAGCCCCGTCGCGTTGGGAATTATTATGGAAAAATTTAAGAAATCTCTTTTAGAATAACGGTTTTATTCAGTTTATAATTGAATATTTTTTTTCTGTTGTTTTTTCCCGTTTTTCCCATTTTTCCCAAATATAAGTTTTTTGCGATGTTTTTATAGTGCAATCTGCCTGTAAAAGGGAAGCATTTATCTGTAAGATTCCGTATAAAAATATCCGTTGCAATCAAAAGGGAATTTCTGGCGCGACTTCTCCCGTGGCGGAATCGACTTTCAATGCTTTGCCCGCTATATCTTTCGGCACGGCGGGTGCGGCGGCTTGTACGATAACGGGCGCGGAAGCTTGCGCTTCGTCTTTCTTCGGGCGGTCGGGTAACGTATCCGCAAATGCCGACAACAGCGTTTTGCGTTCCATATACCGATCGTCTCTGCCTGTTTCTTTGTTCTCGAAGTATTTCACTTCCACGGGTACGAGAATATCACCGCACGAAACGAAAAAATTCGTCGCGATCTTTTCTTTCCCGTCTTTCTGATCTACATACGGAACTCTTCTCTTGAATAAATTTACCTGCATAATTGTTTCTCCTTTGGCTATTCGCCGTTTAAAATATATTTACAAGGCTATGCGCCGTTGTATCAAAAGGGGGAGTGACTTTGCGCCGTCACTCACGGCGGTTGTCGGGCGCAAGCAGTGAACTTGCTTTCGATAAGGAGTAACCGCCCGACATTTTATATATGAAAAAACAGACTACGCCTTTTCCGACGTAATCTGTTTTACGAAACGAGATATAAAAGTATAGTTATGGCGTAAAGAGGGTATAAAACGAACAGTAAAATAAGAACTTGCATTTTTCACTTTCATTTATGTCCCTCTCGTTACGCAATTTTACGGGGGAAAATTCTACTTTTTTCTCTCGCCCCGCCTTTCGCAACAATTATAAAACAAAAAAAAAACGAGCTAAAAAAGCGTAACGCCGTTAATTTACTTGCCAAATATGGTCAATCGTGATATAATGAAAGAAATTCGTGCGCCCGTACGGCGCACGCGGTACGATAACGAAGAAATACGCGGTTTCGGGCGAAAAACGGCCGGATATTCCGGACGGTTCCGCCCGAAGACATGTGGAGAAAAATTTGAGCACAATGAATACTGTTACGTTGGAGCACGGCGCGGATAAAGTTAACGAAAAAGTCGCTTTTCCCGAAGCGACGGATCCCGCGTGTTGTCCGATGGATGGAAAAACAGAGGCGTGCGCCGAAAACGGTATGGCGGGCAATCCGGATCGATTCGACGTTGCGCGGAAATATTCCGACGAATATTACGAGGAGTATATCGCCGCGTTTCGTCCGAACACGAAAAAGCGGTACGTATATCGTTTTTGCAAAAGGACGCTGGATATAGTTTTATCGCTGTTGGCGATTATTGTTTTTTCGCCGTTGTTTCTGGCGATCGCGATTGCCATCAAGTGCGATTCGAAGGGTCCCGTTTTGTTTAAACAAAAGCGGATGGGGCGGAAAGGAAAGGTGTTTTACTGCCTGAAATTCCGCTCGATGAAGATAACGGCGCCCGGGGATACGGCGACTTCGATTCTCGATCATCCCGAACGGTATATGACGAAAGTGGGAAAGTTGCTGCGCCGATTTTCGCTGGACGAGCTTCCGCAATTATTCTGCTGTCTTTCCGGTAAAATGTCGATTATCGGGTATCGTCCGCTGATACTGAGCGAAGCGCATTGCAACGAGATGCGGGCGCGGCTGGGAGTGTTTGAGATGCGCCCCGGCATTTCGGGTTACGCGCAGGTGCACGGGCGCGACAACGTGTATTATAAAAACAAGGCGATTCTGGACGCGTATTACGTGAAACACGCTTCGCTGTGGCTGGATATTAAATTGTTTTTCCGCACGCTGGTGGCGGTACTCCGCCGCGACGGCAACGACGCGGAAAAAATGCGCTGATGCGGAAAAAGACGAAGAAAAGCAGGAGGTTGCCATGAAGATAACGGCAAGCATTGTAACTTTTAACAGTGCGGACGAAATAGAAAAACTGCTTGCTTCTTTGCTGAAATGTAATCTTGAAGCCGCAAACATTTATGTGGTGGATAACGGCTCTTCGGACGGCACGGCGGAAATCGTCAGAGAAAAGTTTGCAGGCGTGAACATCATTGAAACGGGGAAGAACATCGGATTCGGGGCGGGGCATAATCTCGCTTTGCGTTCGGTGCAATCGGATTATCACATTTTCATCAACCCGGACATTATCGTAAAGGAAGGGGAGATTGAAAAGATGGCGGCGTATATGGAAAGCCGCAAGGACGTAGTTGTGATGACGCCGAAAATCTTCAATACGGACGGAACGGAGCAATTCGTGCCGAAAAAGCGCCCGAAATTCAAATATATTTTTGCGGGAAGATTCGAAAATAAGTTTAAACGGTGTTATAAATTGCGGAGCGAATATACCTTAAGAGACGTTTCCGTAACCGAACCGACGGAAATCGATTGCTGTTCCGGTTGTTTTATGTTTTGCCGGACTTCCGCGCTGTTGCGCGTCGGCGGGTTTGACGAAAGGTATTTTTTGTATTTCGAGGACGCAGATCTGACGCGGGAACTGCAAAAGTACGGAAAGGCGATGTATGTTCCCGATTGTTCTGTTACGCACGCCTGGCACAGGGACGTAACTCGTTCGAACAAAGCAAGAAAAATCGCGCTGAGATCTATGTTCAGTTATTTCGGAAAGTGGCGCGGGAAAAAATAATAAACACACAAAAAATTACCGGATAACAGGAGTCGCAGATTGGTTAACGTAGCGGTGTTGTTGTCTGCTTATAACGGCGACAAGTTTATAAAAGAACAGATTGAGAGCATACTGAATCAGAACGGCGTGAACGTGAAACTGACGATTCGCAACGATGGCGGAGATCCGGAAGAGAAAACGAGGAGGATTATCCGCGAATACGTTGCGAAAGACGAAAGAGTATCCTTGCTCGAAGGGGAGAACCTCGGCTGCGCGAAGAGTTTCTGGCAGCTGTTGCGGGAGGCGCCGGAGGCGGATTATTACGCTTTTGCCGACCAGGACGACGTATGGCTGCCCGATAAACTGAAAGCGGCGACGGATATGCTGCGCGGTTACGATGATACGATTCCGCAGCTGTATTGCGGCAGCGTACGGGTTGTGGACAGCGCGCTGCAGCCGATTGCGGGCGCCGAGACGGGCGGAAAAGCGTATGCGACGAAATTTCCGTTGCCGTTTATAAAAAGCATAGCGCCGGGGTGCACGTTTGTATTCAACGAACGGGCGCGCGGAATCTGCGCGGAATACAACGGGACGTTGGATATACACGACTGGATGATGACGAAAATCGTTTCCGTGTTCGGAGAAATACATTTCGACGAAAACGCGTATATTCTGTACCGTCAGCATGGGAACAATGAAATCGGGGCGACGGGGAAAATACGTTTAAAATTCCGTTCGGTGAAAAACATTATGAGCGGTAAATGGAGACGCGCCGTTGCGGCGCGGAACGTGCTGGAAGCTTACGGGGAAGAAATAGAAGAGGGCAGAAAGCGGGAGTTGGAGATTCTGGCGGAATACGGCGACTGCTTGAAAAACAAACGCCGTTTATTGAAAGATAAAAATTACAGGTTGCGCGGTTTTGCGGACAAATTGGGGTTCAGAGTATGTGTATTGACCGGAAAGCTGTGAGGCTGTCGTCGCTGAAAGCAAAATGGAATGACAAGAACTTGTACGACTGCGTTGTACGGGCGTTTTTGTTTGTGTTTTTATTCTCTTCGGTGTTGATTCCGTACGATACGTTTTATACGAAAAAATTGTCGTGCGCGGCGTTGCTGGTACTGACGGGAATTTATTTTTTAAGGAAGAAACGTACGATGGCGGACGCCTGGATAATCTTTCTGGGCGGCGCGGTGCCTTTATGGTACACGCTGGATTCCGTGCTGAAAAATACCGATAATATTTCCTCTGCCGTCGGTATGGCGTATCCCGGTTTTCTGCTGCTGACCGCGATACTTCTGAAAGGATTCGTAAAAGATTACAAAAAATATTATCTTTGGGCGTTGAAGGCAGAAAGCGCGATTATCGTGCTTTCCGTGTATTTCGATATATTTTCGATGCTGAAAATCACCGAAAATCCGATTCTTTCATGGTATGCCCGCACGGAAAACGCCATGATAGGCAGTGGATCGTACTTTTTTACCTACTATATGGTGTTCATCAAGACTTCGCCGCTGCTTTTGATTTTGTTGTTCGATTCGTTGAAAAAGGGGGACTTGTTCTGGGCGGTAATCAGTGCGCTGGCGTGTTATTTTTCAGGTACGCGGGCAAACGTGTTTGTGATGATTGCCCTGCTTGTGATATATCTGGCGTTCTTTCAGAAGCAGGCGCGGGCGAGAATGATTTTCGTGGTTGCCGCCACGTTGATCTGTCTGTTATTCTGCAATAAAATCGTAGACAGAGTGATTACGATTTTTTTGAATAAGGCGAGTTCGGACGCGACGAGAGACGGGCATTTACAGGGAATGTTCGTTCTGTGGAAGAACAAACCATCGGATTTCTTTTTCGGAACGGGATTCGGCAGCAGCTATTATTCTTACGGCACGAACAGATTTGAAAACAACGTTGAATTGTCCTACTGGGATATGATACGGAGAGTGGGGCTTACGGGATTTCTGCCGTTTATGGCGACGCTGTTATACCCGATTGCCGCGATGACGATTCCCGTTTATCCGTTTGCGCCGAAATACGGGAAATGGAAACTGTGGACGAGAAATTACGACATACTGTTGCCTTATATCGGGTTTTTGCTGATTTCCTATACGAATCCGTTTTTGTATTCGACGACGGGTTTTTCGTTCCTGATTCTGTTATATTCGGCGATACTGAGAACAAACGAAACCGTTCGCAGGGAAACGGGTACGCTGCCGCTGCGCGCTCTCGGTTCTGCAATGGAAACGGCGGAAATGTAAAGGACGGGGAATACAAATGAAAGGAATCATACTTGCGGGGGGAAGCGGGACGAGGTTGTATCCGCTCACGATGGTAACAAGCAAACAGCTTTTGCCGGTGTACGATAAACCGATGGTGTTTTATCCGATATCGACGCTGATGCTGGCGGGTATCAAAGACATACTGTTGATATCGACGCCGTCGGATTTGCCGAATTTCGAAAGACTTCTCGGCGACGGGCGGCGGTACGGCATCAACTTATCGTATCGGGAGCAGCCTTCGCCGGACGGGTTGGCACAGGCGTTTCTGATAGGAAAAGAGTTTATCGGAGCGGACGCCTGTGCGATGGTGCTCGGCGATAACGTGTTTTACGGAAACGGATTCGGAAAGACGCTTCGCGCCGCGACGGAAAACGCGGAAAAAAATAAACGGGCGACCGTGTTCGGGTATTATGTGAACGATCCGGAACGGTTCGGCGTGGTGGAATTCGACGAGCGGGGACAGGCGGTATCGATAGAGGAAAAGCCGGAAGCGCCGAAGAGCAATTACGCGGTTACGGGGCTGTATTTTTATCCGTCCGGCGTAAGCGAAAAGGCGCAGGCGGTGAAGCCTTCGGCGCGCGGCGAGCTGGAAATCACGAGTCTGAACGAGATGTACCTGAAAGATAAGAAGCTGGACGTACAGCTTCTGGGGCGCGGGTTCGCCTGGCTGGATACGGGCACGACGGATTCTTTGGCGGAGGCTTCGAATTTCGTGCAGATGATGCAGAACAGACAGGGAATTCAGATTTCCGCCCTGGAAGAAATCGCCTACAAAAACGGCTGGATAGACAAAGCGGAATTGCTGGAGTCTGCGGACAGGTACGGAAAATCTCCTTACGGAACGCACCTGAGAAAGGTGGCGGAAGGGAAAATTCAGTACTGATACGACAAGGAGAAAGAAGATATGCGCGTTTTGGTTACGGGCGTGAAAGGACAGCTCGGATACGACGTAGTAAACGAATTGAAAAAACGGAATCATGAAGTTATCGGCGTGGACGTGGACGAGATGGACGTTACGAACGAATCCGTCGTAAAGCGCGTGATCGGCGAGGCGAAGCCGGACGCGGTGATTCACTGTGCCGCCTGGACGGCGGTGGACGCGGCGGAAGAACCGGAAAACGCGGCGAAAGCGATGAAAATCAACGCGGACGGCACGAAATATATCGCGGAGGCATGCCGTGAAACCGATGCGAAAATGATGTACATTTCCACCGATTACGTGTTCGACGGGCAGGGAGAGGAGCCGTGGCAAGCGGATTGTAAAGCATATGCTCCGCTGAACGTGTACGGCGAAAGCAAACTAAACGGAGAGAAAGCGGCGGAGGCACTGCTCGAAAAATATTTTATCGTCCGAATTGCGTGGGTGTTCGGGAAAAACGGAAACAATTTCGTAAAAACGATGCTGAAACTGAGCGAAACGCACGATACGTTGCGGGTGGTGAACGACCAGATAGGCACGCCGACGTATACGTACGACCTTGCGAAATTGCTTGCGGATATGATTGAAACGGAAAAATACGGAGTTTATCACGCGACGAACGAGGGCGGATATATATCCTGGGCGGAATTTGCGGAGGAAATTTTCAGACAAGCCGGGAAAAACACTCGGGTGATTCCCGTAACGACGGCGGAATACGGAATATCGAAGGCAAAACGCCCGTTCAACAGTCGGCTGGATAAATCGAAGCTGGTCGCTTCGGGCTTCGAGCCGTTGCCTTTGTGGAAGGACGCGCTGAAAAGATACCTGAACGTTCTGAAGGAGAATTCGTAGTTTGGGCGCTTTTTTCAAAAAAGTTCTGTATGCCGTCGGCGCGAATCTGCTCAGTCTGCTGGTTTCCGTGCTGACGACGCTGATCGTTCCGAAATTTTTCGGCGACGCCGTAGAACAATACGGGTATCTGAAAATTTATTTGTTCTACGTAGGGTATATAGGATTTTTTCATCTGGGATGGTGCGACGGAATTTTTCTGCGCGACGGCGGAAAGCAATGGAGCGAACTGGATAAGCCGTTGTATGCGGGACAGTTTCGTCTGCTTTCACTGATGCAGCTGGCGGTGGGCGCGTTGATTTCCGCGTTCGGCTGCATATTCGCCTCGGATGCGGATTATCAATTTATTTTTGTTGCGATCGGCGTGAACGTTCTCGTGTATCTGCCGCGCACCATGCTTGCGTATTATCTGCAGACGACGAACCGTATCAAAGAGTATTCTTCGATCACCACGGCGGGCAGATCCGTTTACGGCATTTCCATCGTTCTGATTCTGCTGTTTTTTACGCGAAGTTACAGGCATTTCGTAATCGGGGATATTATCGGAAAGACTGTGGCTTTGATTGTGGCGATATGGTGGTGCAGGGATATCGTACTGAAAACGAAATCCGCGCCGCTTAAAGCCACGTTCAAAGAAGCGGGCGTGAACATATCCGTGGGAATCAAACTGTTGTTCGCGAACATAGCGAGCATGCTGGTTACCGGCATCGTGCAATGGGGGATTCAGGCGAAATGGGATGTGGCGACGTACGGTAAAATTTCTTTTACGCTGAGCATTTCGAATCTGCTGTTGCAGTTCATCAGCGCGGTGGCGCTGGTTTTGTACCCGACGTTAAGACGGACGAACAGAGAAAGTCTTACCGGAATATACTGCGTTCTGAGAAACGTGTTGATGGTGCCGACGCTCGGCTTTCTTGCGGCGTATTATCCCGTGGAGTTGTTATTGTCTTATTGGCTGCCGCAGTATGCCGAAAGCATGCAATATATGGCGATTCTCTTTCCTGTATGTATTTACGCGGCGAAAAATACGCTGCTGGTGAACACGTATCTGAACGTTTGCAGAATGGAAAAGAAGATGCTGTACATCAATCTGGCAAGCGTGGCGGTGGCGGCGCTGACTACGGCGGTATCGGTTTTCGCGTTGCGGAATCTGACGCTGGCGATGATGAGCGTGGTGGTGAATCAGATGTTTTGCTGCATTACCGGGGAAATCGTTTTATCGAAGCGGATGAACGTTGCCGTGGCGAAGGATAACGTGCTGGAAGCGCTGCTGACTGTTTTGTTCGTCGGCGTGAACCGGTTTATCGGCGGCTGGACGGGCGTAGCGTTGTATTGCGCGGGGTACGTTTTGTATCTGGCGCTTAAAAGCAGGGATATCAAGGAAACTTTCCGGAACCTGAAAGCGTTGCGGAACGGAAAAACGGAGGATAAAAATGGGACAGATTAAAGTATTGAAAAACGCGGGAAATATAAAAGGGCTTTGCGTTATAGAACCGGCGGTGCACGGCGACGAACGCGGGTATTTCATGGAAACGTATAACGCGCGGGATATGCGCGAAGCCGGGCTGGATATGACGTTTGTGCAGGATAATCAGTCGATGTCGAAAAAAGGCGTGCTGCGCGGGCTTCATTTTCAGAAACAATATCCGCAGGGAAAGCTGGTGCGGGTGATTTCTGGCGCGGTGTTCGACGTTGCCGTGGATTTGCGGAAAAATTCCGGAACGTTCGGGAAATGGTACGGAGTGGAGCTGACGGCGGAGAACAAGAAACAATTTTATATTCCGGAAGGGTTCGCGCACGGATTTTTGGTGCGTTCGGAAACGGCGGAATTCTGTTATAAGGTTACGGATTACTGGCATCCGGACGACGAAGGCGGCATTATGTGGAACGACCCGGACATCGGCATCGACTGGGGAGACGTTTCCGGCGTGATTTTAAGCGAAAAGGATAAAATTCATCCGCTGCTGAAAGATTGCAAATTTGCGTTCGGGGAGAAGAAACAATGAGTGAAACTGTGCTTATAACGGGCGGAGCGGGGTTTATCGGTTCGAATTTCGTGTACCACATGCTGAAAGAACATCCCGATGATAAAATCGTGTGCGTGGACTGCCTGACGTACGCGGGGAATATGTCTACGCTGGCGGAGGCGATGAAAAACGAGCGGTTTGTTTTTTATAAAACGAACATCTGCGACCGCGCGGGGATTTATAAAATCTTTGAAACGGAACATCCGGATATCGTTGTAAACTTTGCCGCGGAAAGCCATGTGGACCGTTCGATTGAAACGCCCGAAATCTTTTTGCAGACGAATATTCTCGGTACGCAGGTGATGATGGACGCCTGCCGGAAATACGGTATCGGACGGTATCATCAGGTTTCGACGGATGAAGTTTACGGGGATTTGCCGCTGGACCGACCAGATTTGTTTTTTACGGAAAATACGCCGATACGTACTTCTTCTCCCTATTCGGCGAGCAAGGCGTCGGCGGATCTGCTGGTGCAGGCGTATCACAGGACGTTCGGTCTGCCTGTTACGATTTCCCGCTGTTCGAATAACTACGGACCGTATCATTTTCCGGAAAAGCTGATTCCGCTGACGATTGCGAACTGTCTGAACGACAAGCCGCTGCCCGTATACGGCGAGGGGCTGAACGTGCGCGACTGGTTGTACGTGGAGGATCATTGCCGTGCGATAGATTTGATTATTCATCGCGGGAGAGAAGGAGAAGTGTATAATGTGGGCGGACATAACGAGATGAGAAATATCGACATCGTGAAGCTGATTTGCGATTATCTCGGAAAGCCGTACAGCCTGATAAAGCACGTATCCGACCGAAAAGGGCATGATATGCGCTATGCGATCGATCCGACGAAGATTCACGACGAGCTGGGCTGGTTGCCGGAAACGAAATTCGCCGACGGCATTAAAAAAACAATCGACTGGTATCTCGACAACCGCGAATGGTGGGAAACAATAGTGAGCGGCGAATACAGAAATTATTACGAAAAAATGTACGGCGGCAGATAATGCAGCCGAAAAAAAGAAGCAGGTCCGGGAGTTTCCGGACTTGTTTTTTTGCGCTTTGCATATTTTTTATCGGCGCTTTCCGTTTCGAAAAAAATGATCGGAGACTTCCGATAATTTGTTTCTGTAATTGCCGCGGGGCGGAAAATCGAAAAAACCGTTCGAATTACTTGACTTTTTTGCGAAAAAAAGCTATAATAAAGCATAAATATATCGCAAACGTGCTTATTTTACCGCGATATATCCAAAAATAGCTCCAAAATCGCATTATTAAATGATTTCAATTTGTTTTTTCTATCGGATATGTCGATTCGAAAAACGGAAAAAATTGCGATTAAAGCGTTTTTTCGAATAAATCAATCGGATAAATCGATTGATTTTCGTGCGAAAACGGGCGGGCGATTTACCGATTTACGTGAATTCCGGCGGCGCCGCAAAGCGCAAAGCCGATTCGGATACAAAGTTTTTAACCGAAAAACGGAGGTATATTTTTATGAAGGACAAGAAACACTTATTCCTCAAATTGCTGTGTTTCACGTTTCTGCTCGGCTCTACGGCGGCGGGCGGCGCGGCTTGCAAAGACAAGCCGAACGAGCCTGCGATTCCCGACGGCTACGACAAACATTTCACCGAGGTCGGATCGTATTACGCCGACGAGGGAGAGACGAGAAACACGTTTGAGCTGACCGATTCGACGTTCACGCTGAAACTGGGCGGGCAGACGATTGACGGCACCTATCTTTACAACGGTACCAAATTGCGGCTGGTTACGACGGACGGCACGATTATCGAAGCGACGTACAGCGAAGCGACGATTTCGTTTACATACGGCAATCATACGTATACTTTCCTCAGAAACGTGGATTATACCGTAAAATTCGAGATGAACGGAGGCGTCGCGCAGGCGGACGCGAAAGTTCTGAACGGCAAGAAGCTGGAAAAACCCGCCGACCCCGTAAAGACGGTTGACGGCAAAGAATTTGCTTTCATCGGCTGGTATAAAGATTCCTCGTTCAAGGAAAAATATTCGTTCGACCAGCCCGTTACGAAGGACATCACGCTCTACGCTTACTTCGTGGAGCTTTTAGGCACGGAAGAATACACGGTTACGTTCTCCGGGTACACGGGGGCGGAGTTCCCCGGTAAAACGACGGGAAGAAAGCTGTTTAATCTGCCGCAGCCCGGAGAAAAGGACGGAGCGAAATTCCTCGGCTGGTGGTACAGCGCGTACAACGACGAAACGAAGCTGACGGCGAAATATAACGAAGGCGACGCGATTTACGAAAACATCGTGCTGTACGCCGTATGGGAAAATTCCGGCGTTTCCGCGGTTTCCGTGGGCGAAAAGGAAATTTCCTGGACGTCGCTCGGCGCGAACAAGTCGTATGAAATCACCGTTGCGAAACTGGCGGACGACGGCACGGAGCAGACGGTGCGCGAAACGACGACTTCCTCGCTCAGATATTCGTTCGATTTTTCCGCGGAGGAAGCGGGCGACTACGTTGTTACCGTAAAGAGCGGCAACAGTGAGACGAAAGCATATTATAAAAACAAGACGCTGGCGCGCGTATGTCTGTTTGCGGTGAAATATCCTTCCGTGTTTACGTTCGGCGCCGTGGAAGGAGCGGAAAAGTATCTGCTTACGTACGAGTGCGGTACGGAAAATCACGTACATGAAGAAATCGACCTCGGAACGGATACGTTCTATGATTTTTCCGGCTGCGCGATGAAAGAAGGCGGCATTACGTTTACCGTAACGGCGGTGGCGAAAGAAGGGTATCGCAATTCCGTATCGGCAACGTATACGTTCGACGGCTCGCTGGCAACGCCCGAAAACTTCGTGCTTGACGGGACGAACGAAAAATTATCGTGGAGCGCGGTAAAGTACGCGGATTATTATCTGTTGACGATCAACGACGGCGAAGCGATTAACATGGGCACGAAAACCTCGTTCGATCTGAAAGGCTATGCGAAAGGCGAATATACAATCAAACTGGTTGCCGTGGGCAGAGGATTCAACAATTCCGTTGCCGCAACCGCTACCTGGACGAAGAGCACGCTTGCCGCGCCTTCGAAGCCGGTACTGAACGATTACACGCTGACCTGGAACGCCGTGGAGGGCGCGAAGGGGTATATCGTTAAAATCGGCGACAGAACGATTGATACGGATACGAACGCGTATACGTTTACCGCGGGCGATTTTGCCGCGAACAAGACGTACGCGATTTCCGTCTGCGCGAAAGACGAGACGGCTGCGGGCAATTCGCTGTTCGGCGAGATTCTCACGCTGACGACCGCGGCGGAGCTGAACCCCGAATATTCGAACGGGACGTTGACCTGGAACAGCGTTGTAGGCGCGAAAAAATACGAAGTGCAGGTGAACGACGGCGAAGTATTCGAAGCGAGCGATGCTTTCGCGAAAGTTACGCTGACGACGAGCGGAAACAATATTTTGCGCGTGTGTTCGTACAATGCGGCGGGCGAGGCTTCGGCATGGGCGGAAACGACGGTGGAAGCGTATACCGTGAGCTACAACGTAGGCGATAGCGAGCAGACGATTGCGGACAGATATTATGCGACGGGCGACGAAATTGCGCTGCCCGCCCCCGATTTCAACGGCTATGATTTTGCCGGCTGGTACGACGGCGAGAACGGGGCCGGAAGAAAGTACGAACTGACTTACGGCGCGTTGCCCGTATTCGAAAACGACGGCAATCTGACGTTGTATGCGAAGTGGGAACCGAAATCGTATCAGCTGACTCTGGACGGCGGCACGTATAACGCCTCCGACTTATCGGAAGGAGCGACTGTGAAATACAGACAGCCGTTCACTTTACCCGTGCCCGAATCGAACGACACGAACCGTGCGTTTGTGGGCTGGTTCAACGGCAATACGCAGGTAGCGGACCAGAACGGCGCGAGCATCACCGAAAACGGCTGGCAGTATCTCGGCGGCGCTACGCTTACCGCGCGCTGGGCGGAAATATTCGAATTTGAAGCCGGTTTCGGCGGCTATAACGTGAAAAAGCCCGCGGCGGGCGCGAAATATCTCACTACGATTACCGTCCCCGCGACGTACAACGGGAAAAAGGTGCTGGAAATCAAAGCGGAAGCGTTCACCGGATGCAAAAATATCGTTGCCATCAACATTCCGAACAGCATCACCAAGATTGTGCCTGAGGCGTTCTCCGATTGTTCCGCGCTTGAATCCGTAACGATTTACGAAGTAGAGGGCACTGTGGACCCGGTGTACTATTCGCCGGAAATTACCGGGGCGGACGGAAAGACGCATAAGGACGGCGTGGTAATCAAGAACGACGGCGTTACCGGTAAGACGCTGTTCTATTTCCCCAACGCGAAAACCGGGAACAACGGCGTTTATACCATTCCCGACGACGTAGAGACGATTCCCGCGGAAATATTCTCCGGCAGAGAACTTACGAAGATTATTGTGCCCGCAAGCGTTACGAACGTGATGGCAAACGGGTTTGCTACCGCAAGATACCTGACGGAGGTGGAATTCCTTGCCGCGCCGGAAGGAACGGAAGAAAAAGCGCTGACGATAGACGAAAAGGCATTTGAAGGCTGCTATAGACTGGAGAACCTGATTCTGCCCGCACGTCTTATGACGATGAAGTTGTACGACGCTAAGGCTGCCGACGGTTCTTATACACAGTCCGTATTCAAAGGATGCAGCCATCTGGCGAATATCGAAGTGAGAGGCAATGCTGCGCCGGACAAGGAACGGGTATATACCGCGCAGAACGGCATGCTTTTAAGCGCCGACGGAAAAACGTTATTGTATTATCCCGCAGGGAAAACGGATACCACTGTTGTGCTGCCCGATTCGGTAACGAGTATCGGCGACAAGGCGTTTTATAAGAATACAAAAATAAAGACGTTTGCTGTGCCGGCAAGACTTCAGAATATCGGCGAATCGGCATTTGAAGGTTGTGGAGGAAATACTTACGGCTTAGAAACGCTGACATTTGAAGGCGGAGAAGGAGACGCCGATCTCAGAATCGAAGACCGGGCGTTTTACGGCTGCCAGAAGATTAAAACGCTTACGCTCACGGAAAACGTGCGTTATCTGGGGGTGGCTGCGTTCGGCGGTACGTATATTACAGAAGTAACCGTAAACAGTAACGGCAGCGTTACCTTCAAAGACGGGGCGTTTGTTTCCGATTTAGGCGGAAGCAGCGTGAAAACGCTGCACATCGGCAAGGGACTTGCCAACGTGGATATTTCCGCGGTGTTCGGCGGCACCAACGCCGTACTTGCTACCGTAACCGTAGATAAAGAAAACAGCTATTACTACGAAGGCAGCGACGGCGTTATTTACGATAAACATCTGAGCGAAGAACAGGTAAATATTCCTACGAAGATTTTGTATTACCCGATGTTGAAAGAGGGCGAGTACGAACTTCCCGGATCGATTACGACGATCGGCGCGAACGTGTTTGTAGGCAGAAAGAAGCTTACGAAAGTTACGATCGGCGCGAACGTAACGGAAATCGGAAACGCGGCGTTCAAAGACTGCACGGCGCTTACCGAAGTGGTATGGAAAAAGCCTGCGGCTTCCGCAGAGGGCGTAACTGCCGAAGAACAGGCGCTGACTCTTGGCGACAACGTATTTTCCGGCTGCTACGGGTTTACGGCGTTCGTGCTTCCCGCCCGCGTTACGTCTATCGGCGACGGCGCGTTCCAGAATTGCAAATATATGACTACGTTCACGTTTGAGGACGGCACGGGCGCGCTGACCATCGGCGCGAAAGCTTTTTCGGGCTGCAATGCGCTTACCGCGCTTACGCTGCGCGAGGGCGTTGTGTCCGTGGGCGACGGTGCGTTTGCAAACTGCGCGGAACTTGTCAGCGTAAGTCTGCCTGCTTCCGTAGAGCGCCTCGGTACCTGGGCGGAAGTTCAGGAAGAAGGTTCGGAAACGAAGAAATATACGTTTGTTTCGATGGATCTTTTCAAATCGACGGGCGTTTCTCCGAAACTGGAAAGAGTGGACGTAAACGAAAACAACACGCACTATTATTCGGAAAACGGCATGCTCTTCGGTAAGTACGAGAAAGAAGGCGACGAAACGACGGCGAAAGAAGTGCCGGTGAGATTGTATTTCTGTCCGTTTGCCAAAACGGGCGACGTGAAATTGCCGAACACGCTGATTGAAATTTATAAAGAAGCGTTTGCTTACAATACCGGGGTTACTTCGGTAAGCTTTAACGGCGAACTGGCGGGCGAATCGTTCGATATCGGCGAAAATGCGTTGTATAACGCGAAAGCGCTGACGACGTTTGAGCTTCCCGTGGGGTTGAAAACGATTAAAACCGGATTGTTCAAGGGGTGCAGCGGTCTTAAAACGATTGTTGTCCCCAACACGGTATCCTCGATTGCCGCGGGCGCCTTCCAGGGATGCGTTTCGCTGGCTACCGTAAACTTTGCCGAGGGCAACGACGGAAATCCGTTGGTGCTGGAAGACGGATCGTATTCAACGACTCATTCCGGTAACGGATCCAGCATGGTAGATACTACGATTTATACGGGCGCGTTCGGTTATTATTATGAGAGGAGGTTGGGTACGGGTGGTCGCACCGTTGAAAAGGGTTGCATTTCGCTGACTTCGATTAAATTCCCGAAACGACTTTCGTACGTAGGCGCTTATGCATTTTACGGCTGCGAAAGTCTGACGACGATTGATTTCGGGGCGGATTCGAATGTAGGCGTGCTCGGCGACGGCGCGTTTATGAATACGCCTTTGAACATGATTAAAAACGGCGATGACGTTCAGGCGGACGCAACGGGAAAACTTACGCTGACTCTGCCCGAAAAGCTTACGGCGGTGCGCGCTCAGGCGTTCTACGAAACAAAGTTCCCCGAAAATACCACGATTAAAATCGGCGCAAACGTTACCGATTTCGGCGAAGATACGATTTCTTCCGCTTCGTCTTATGTAAAAGCCGGGCAGGTGTTTGCTAAATCCAACGTGAAAGAAGTGATTTTTGCGGATAACAGCAAACTTACCACCATGCATGATCGGGCGTTTGCTTATAGCAATTACTATGACACGCAAGCGCTTACTTACATTTCGTTTGGCAATAACAGCGCGTTGGAAACAATTAAAAACAGTGCGTTTGCTTACTGCAAGCAGCTTAAAGAGGTTAATTTCGGTCAAAACTGCAAGCTGAAAAAAATCGAAGGAAGTGCCTTCGAGAGCTGCGTGAAACTGGAAAACATAGCACTTCCCGCTACGTTGGAAACGATAGACAGAGAAGCTTTCTGTGATTGTTCCGCGTTGAAAACCGTAACGTTTGAAACGTATGCGGAAACCAACCAGGAAGCGGGCACGGTGCAAGGCAAGAGCTCGTTGCGGTCTATCGCTACGCAGGCGTTTGAAAACACGGGACTGACCTCGTTCAAGTTCCCCGAAACGATTGAAGTGCTGAATACCGGGGCGTTGGGCGCAGAACTGTTTAAGGGATGCAGAAAGCTGAAAACGATAGAACTTTCGTCTACGGTGGCGGATATTTCCAAGGTGTTCGACCTTTGCGGCTCGATTACCGAAGTGAAACTGCCGACGGACGAAAGCGGTAATCAGCTTGGGTACTTTAAAGCGGACGGTTCTGTGATATACAGTAAGGACGGAACGGAAATCACCTATATTTTAGGCGACGTTCCCGAAACGTTTGAAATCAAAGAGGGCGTTACCACGCTGAAATCCGGCGTGTTTGCAGGAAAAGCCACTTTGAAAAAGGTGATTATTCCCGTGAGCGTAACTGTCGTCGAAGAGAAGGCTTTTTACGATTGCCTTGGTTTGGAAACGGTGCAATTTGCGGAAAACAGCGCTCTTGATACCATCGGCGAATGGGCTTTCAGAAACTGCGTTTCGTTGAAATCTATTGCGATTCCTTCGAAAGTAACGAAACTGAACGGTTATACCTTCTATAACTGCAAATCGCTGGTAAAAGTAACTTTGCCCGAAAAACTGACGCATATCGGCTATTATTTCTATACTTCTTACGGTGGGGAAACAACGGGTAACGACGGAGGTTACGTATTTGCGCATTGCGAAAACCTGAAAGAAATCAATATTCCGGAATCGGTACAGTGGATTCAGAACTATGCATTCCTGAACTGCAAATCGCTGACGGAAATCACTCTGAACGCGAACGACAAGCAGGTGGGCGAAGGCGCGTTTGCGAATTGCTCTTCGTTGAAAAAGGTAACGCTGGGGGCGAATATCAAAACGCTTCCTTCGAGACTGTTTATCAACTGCACGAGTCTGGAAAGCATAGTCGGAGCAAATTCGACGAATCAGACGGAAGGCGAGCCGATAGCGGATCTTTCGCAGATTGTAGGCTTCGGGTATATTTACGCGTCTTCGGGGAAGAAGCAGTTTAAAGTCGGTTCGTATACCTTCCAGAATTGTACTTCGATTAAAGAAGTGATTCTGTCTTCCGCAGATACAAGCATCGTACTCGGGGATTATTTATTCGACGGGTGCACCAACCTTGCTTATGTAAATAAAACGAAAGTGGACGGTACCGAAGAAGCGCCCGTATATTTAAGCAGATTCCCCGATCAACTTGTATATCTCGGAAAATATTCTTTCAGAAATACGGCGCTTTCGAGAGTGCGTATGCCGGATAGTCTTACCAGCCTCGGCGAAACCCTTAAGGGAGATTCCGGATATACGGGAGAGCCTTCGGCGTTGTGGAGCACTACCGAAGGGAAGGAAGACGAATACAAGACGACTTCCAAGCAAATGTCCGGCGCGTTTGACGGCTGCACGCAACTTACTTATCTCGATTTGAATAACGTTATCAGAATCGGCGGGTTGGCATTCAGAAATTGTCCGCTTACCGAGGTTGCGGGAACGAAAAACGCAGAAGGCAAGATTACCGGCGAACTCGATCTTTCGAAAGTGCAGGTATTCGGCAAAGGCGCGTTTGCCGGAACGGGACTGAAAAAAGTAAATCTTTCCGGCGTCTTGCTGAAATCTACCGGAACGTCGGCAAAGAATCCTCCTATGGGATTTGGCAACGGTAGCTCAAATAGAACGACGTTATTGACAAACTCGGATAGCGAAGGCGTATTTGAAAACTGCACGCAGCTGACCAAAGTAACGTTCTCAAATCAGACGGGAACCTTTGCTTTCGGAAGCGGCGCTACGTCGAAAACCGTGAAAGTAGAATTCGGCGCGCAGATGTTCAAGGGGTGCACGGCGCTTGAATCGGTGGAGATGCCTGCTTCTGCAGTAACGTTTGCCGATCAGACTTTCTACGGCTGTTCCGCATTGAAAGAGATTAAAAATACCGATAAAAAAGAGATTACTTCGTTTGGCAATTATACGTTTGCCGGGTGCACGTCGCTGGAAGCCATCGATTTATCCAAAGCGACGTCGACGAGCATTGCTACCGGTATGTTCGACGGTTGTACAAAACTTGCGGACGTGAAGCTGAATACGGGTAGACTTCAATACATAAACGACTATGCCTTCAGAAATTGCGTTTCGCTTGTGAGCGAAGTGCCCGAAGACGCACCCGAAGGCGCTAAAATTTCCGCTTTCCCGTTTACTGCTTTAACGAAAGTCAAGTCATTCGGAACAAGCGCGTTTGAAGGCTGCACCGGGCTTAAGAAAGTGGAAATTGCGGCGTTGGCAAAAGCTACGGATAAGATTACTATCGGTGCTTCTGCGTTCAGAGGCTGTTCTTCGTTAACTTCGGTTACGCTTTCGAAAAACGTTACGACTATCAATACTTCGGCATTCGGAAACTGCGCTAAACTGACAACGTTCAATACGGACGCGAATACGAATTTCGAAGCGAAAAACGGACTGCTTTACAAGGCGGACGGGACGATTATCTGCATTCCTGCCGGTCTTGTGTTTGAAAACAATACGGTTGCGCTGGGAGACGACGACAAAATCGGCGCGGGAGCGTTGGACGGTTGCGTAAACCTGAAGAAGCTGGTTCTTCCCGAATCGATAACGACGATTGCCGCCAACTATTTCCAGGATGCAAAATATCTTGAGGAAATTGTGATTTCTTCCAAGACGGAAAGCATCGGCGATTCTGCGTTTGACGGTTCCGGCTTGAAGAAGATTACTTACAACGGATATGTAAGCGACGAAGCGGAAACGCTGAAAACTTCCGTATTCCCCGCAACGCTGAAAACGATCGGTCAACAGGCGTTCAGAGGGACTCAGCTGGAAAAAGTAATTCTTCCCGAAACTTTGAACGGCGTAGAGTTTAACTCAAAAGGAAACGTTAGCAGCTATTCGATTAAAGACGGCGCATTTTCCGGATCTGCCTTGAAGAGCGTTGTGATTGAAGGTGCGGAAACGTATTTTGCTATGAACTCATCCGGCAAGGACGGCGTGTTTGCCAACTGCGTACAGCTGACGGACGTTAAATTCATGGCTGAAACGGCTCAGTACGGCAAGAATCTGTTCTACGGATGTACGGCGTTAACGTCGGTACAGCTGCCTTCGAAAGCCACGACTCTTGGAGAATATATGTTTGCTGAGTGTACTGCTTTGACGAGCATTACGCTTCCGGAAACTCTGACGGCGTTGCCCGGATATATCTTCCAGAATTGCACAGGGCTTACATCGGTTACGATTCCCAAATCCGTTACGACGCTCGGTTATAGCGTATTCCGCGGATCGGGAATTAAGGAAATCGAGATCCCTGCCGGTATCGAGGCAATTCCTAACTGGGCGTTTATGGATTGTGCAAACCTGACGAAAGTGGTATTCCATGAAGGTCTGACGTCTATCGGGGTGCATTCGTTTGAAAATTGCACGGCGTTGGAAAAAGTGGAACTTCCCGAAGGATTGATGCAACTTGACGGCTTTACCGGTTGTACGAATCTGAAGGAAATCACTCTTCCCGGTACGTTGGAATCTATTTCTTCCGGTGCGTTCAACGATTGTACGGCGCTGAAATCTCTTGTGATTCCTTCTTCGGTAACGAGTGTAAAATTCGCGTTTAAAGGATGGACTGCCGAGCAGACGATTTATATCGAAAAATCGCCTTCCGAAGTTTATAACCAGTGGGCTACGGACAGCGACGGCGGCTATTACTGGTTTATGTATGATTACGGTTCATCCGAGAGTCAGTACTTCTATCCTTGCTTTGCGAAGATTGTGTGGAATTATAGCCCGGAGGCGACTACCGCGGGCGAAAACGCAAAGTAATTTGCAAAACAAACGAAACGATGAATCGATAAACGGATTCGAGAGTTTCAAACCGGTCGGCGGCAGCGATAAGCTGTCGCCGGCTTTTCGTTTTTTCGGATTGCATAAAATTTGCATAAAATGCATAAAAACGGAAACATTTCCGTGCTGTTCCTGCATATAATAGTAAAAATAATTGTTCTGCATGTATATTTGTTTTTTGTCCGTTTTGCGGGGTAATTTGATTTTAAGATAGAATCGATTCGAAAAATCTATCAAAAATAAGTTATTTATTCGCGTTTTCGGTCGGGAATGCTTTACAAATCGGGGAGATTGTGATATAATCTTAACATATATCGTTTAAGAACGAAGTTCGGGCGGTATATTAAGAAAAAAGTTTCCGGAACCGCGGAAAAAACGCGGCGGAAAAAATCTGAAACGGAACAAGGAGGTCCGGAGAGATGACAAGCGAAGTATTTAAAAAGTATTACAAGAAGATCGGGCGCGAAAGCATTCTGAAAGCATTGCTGTGCGGTTTGACGATTGGATTTTCGCTGATGTTCGTGTGTATTGCCGCCAGCTGGCTGGCGGGGTTTAAGGCGGGCATTTATATCGGACTCGGACTCGGACTGTTTGTCGCCGCAACGGCGATTGCGACGCCGCTGTTCTATACGTTCAGATTCCGCCCTACCACAAAGAAGATTGCGCAGCGGATAGATACGCTGGGGCTGGAAGAGAGAATCCTGACGATGGCGGAGCTGGAAAACGACGATTCGTTTATCGCGATGAAGCAACGCGAGGACGCGATGAAAGCGATGAAATCGGTGAGTTCCGAAATGCTGAAAATCGCGGTATCGGTACCGTTGATTGCGGCGGTGTCGATCAGCGCTACGCTGGGCACCGGCATGACGGTGGCGGCGGCGGTGGCGCCCGACGGCGGAAAGCACTTCGTGGATGGGCTGAAAGAAAAGCACACGTACGAGATTACCTATACCGTGGAAGGCAAAGGCTGGGTGATCGATTTCACGAAAAAAGAGAACGCCGCGCTGATTGCCGCGATGAAAGAGAGAACTCAGCAGCGGGAAATAGATAAAGCCAACGGTAAAGAAGTTACCGAGGACGAAACGCTTCCCGGTACTTTCCAAAGCAGACTGGGCATCGTGTATACGGCAAGCGACGAAACGGCGCAGGCGACGATGGTGCTGGACGGCGCGAATTACGAAGATACGACGTACACGTTTGAAGTAACGGAAGGCGAAGAATTCGGAGTGAAGCTGATGGCGCTGCCACAGAAAGGATATGTTTTTGTGGGGTGGTCGGACGGAGTAACCTCCCCGTACCGCGAAGATATGGAAGCGACGGCGACGAAGACGGTTACGGCGATGTTCGAAGAAGTTACGGATCCGGGCGGCGGCAGCAAGAACGACGGGCAGGAACAAGGCGAAGAACCCGGCGACGCAGATTCCGGCAACGGCAGCAGCAGTTCTTCCGGAGACGGTTCGGGCGATGGAAATAATAATAACACCAGCAATTCTAACGGCGAAGGTTCGAAAGCAGCGCCCGCGAACCAGATAATCAACGGCGAAACCTATTACGGGGATGTCTTCGAGGATGCTTACCGCGAGATGCTTGAACGCATGAAAAACAACAATTCGCTTTCGGAAGCGGAAAAGAAAGCGATTTCGGACTATTTGGATTCGATTCGAAAATAAAGAAATAACGACGCGGGAGAGGAACTCTCTCCCGCGTTAAAAACGGGATAAAACGGCGGGAAAATTGCGTGATTTTGTTCACGTGATTTTTCGCGTTAAAAGATATAAATTACTAAAATACAAACAGCAAAGGAAAGAGGAAAGTAAAATGGTTACAGAGAAAGACATCGAGCAGTTCAGCGAACAATGCAAAAATATTTTCGCTCAGGTAGCGCGCGACGTTATCGGTCAGAAAGAAGTGGTGGAAGGAACGATCATCGCGATGATTGCGGGCGGCAACGTTCTTCTGGAAGGCGTGCCCGGCGTAGGAAAAACGCGTCTGGTGCGTTCGCTCGGAAGAGTATTTTCGTTGCCGTTCTCGCGTATACAGTTTACGCCCGATCTGATGCCCGCCGACGTTACGGGTACCAACATCATCACGAAAGACGCGCAGGGAAATTCCGTGTTCGAATTTCAGCCGGGACCGATTTTCAGCAACATTATTCTTGCCGACGAAATCAACCGTGCCACGCCGAAAACGCAGTCCGCGCTTCTCGAAGCGATGCAGGAACACACCGTTACGGTAATGGGCGTATCGCGCAAGCTCAACGAGCCGTTCTTCGTGCTTGCCACGCAGAACCCGATAGAACAGGACGGTACGTATCCGCTGCCCGAAGCGCAGATGGACCGCTTTATGTTTAAGCTGATCGTTCCCGATCCTTCGCTGGACGAGCTGATGGCGATCGTAAACATGACGCAGAAAACAATGGCGGAAGTTGCGGAGAGCGCCTGCAACGGAGAACAGCTTCTGCAAATGCGCGAAACGGCGAACCAGATTCCCGTGGCGGAAGAAGTGCTGCGCTATGCGATGATTTTAACCGCGGCGACGCACCCGGACGGAGAATGCGCGGCGGAAGCGGCGAAGAAATACATCCGCGTGGGCGCTTCGCCCCGTGCCGGTCAGGCGTTGATTTCCGCGGCGAAAGTAAAAGCGCTGATGAAGGGTAGATTCAACGTGGCGTATTCCGACGTGGAGGAACTTGCCTATCCCGTACTTCGCCACAGAATCAAGATGAACTTCGAAGCGATTGCCGAACGCATAAGCGCGGATCAGGCGATTTCGCAGATTCTGGAAGAAATCCGGAAAAAGTACAGAAGCAAATAACAAAAGCCGCCGGGCAGGCGGAAAAGATAAAAAGCGCAGGGCGCCTTTCGCGCCTTGCGGGAGAACACCGGAGAGAAGGATATGAAGCTTTCTTACCTGAACGACGGCTTTTTCAGCAGACTGGAAACGCTGGCGTTGAATTTAAAAACAAACCTTTCCGGATATTTCGGAGGAAAACACCTTGTCAGCACTTACGGGCAGACGGTGGAATTTTCCGATTTCAGAGAGTATCAGCCCGGCGACGACATCCGCCGTATCGACTGGAACCTGTACAGCAGATTCGAAAAATACTTTCTGAAACTGTTTACGGACGAACGGCAGATGCAGGTGCAGATTTTTATCGACTGCTCCGCGTCGATGGGGAAGGACAACCCTAAAAAGGCGGCGTACGTGGTGGCTACGGCGGCGGCGCTCGGGTTTCTTGCGGTTCAGAACATGGACAAAGCGTCGTTCTATCTGATGAAAGGCGACAACGCGGAAAACGAAAACGGCACCATCGTAGGGAAAAACGCGTTTTTCCGTGCGGTGAAAACGTTGGAAAACATCGATTTCGACGGCGAAACGGACATTGAAAAATGCGTTACGAATTGCCGCGACACGGGCACGAACAACGGGTTGACCGTGATTGTTTCCGATTTTTTCACGGACAGCAACTGGAAAAAAGCGGTGGACTATCTCGCGTACAAAAAGCGGCAGGTGCTGCTGGTGCAGGTGCTTACGCCGGAAGAAATCAATCCCGCGTACGACGGGCGTGTGAATCTGCTCGATTCCGAAGCGGTGGACGCTTCCGACGAAAAGAACATGAAAGTAAAAATTACGCGCGGCATGCTGCAAGCGTACGAAGAGGCGCTGGAAGAATTCCGCGCGGATCTGAAATCTTTCTGCTCGAAACGCGGCGCGGATTTCGTTTCGGTGAATACGGATACGCCGATTGAAAGAATGCTGTTCGGCGAATTATTAAAGGTAGGGATTATGGAATGACGCTTATCAATAAAATAGGACTGATAGGTCTGCTCGGTGTTGTGGCGCTCATCGTAATTTACCTGATCCGCCCCAACTATCAGCAGAAAACGGTTTCCAGTACGTACGTATGGAAACTGAGCCTGAAAAAGAAGAAAAAGAAAGTGCCGGTAAGCAAGATACGCAACCTGTTGCTGTTTCTGTGCCAGATGCTGGCGCTTACGTGCCTTGCGATGGTGCTGATGAAGCCGGCGATCGTACTTAAAACGCCTTCCGAAATTACCGAAGCGATTCTGATTATCGATACTTCCGCAAGCATGCGTACGAAAAGCGCCGAAACGGAGACAACGCGTTTCGAACGCGCCGTAACGCAGGCGGATGAACAGGCGAAACAGGTGCTGCGCGGCGGAGGAACGCTTTCCGTGGCGCTTGCCGGCGACGATACGGACTTTCTGTTCAAGCAAATTTCCGGCGACGGCGCCGCGGCGACGGTTTCGGAAGCGCTGAAAGGACTGGACATGCAGAATTTCGGGTATGGTTCGGCGAATATCGACGGCGCTTTGAAAGAGTGCGAAGATATTCTGTACGGCAACCCCGACGCCATGATTTACGTATACACGGACGCGAGCTATTACACTACGCCAAACGGCATCCAAGTGGTGAACGTGGCGGAGGAAGGCGAATGGAACGCCGCGATTTTAGACGCGCGCGCCGTATGGGACGACGGGTACTACTCGTTTACCGTGCAGGTGGCGTGTTACGGCAAAGACGCCCGCCTTTCCCTGAACATGAGAGTGTACGGGGTGAACGGCGAAGCGGGCAAGAGCCTGAATTACACGGTTGCCGCGGATTGCAGCGACAACGAAACGACGACGCTGATTTTCAGATACAGAAAAGACGGCGAAGCCGCCGATACGAACGTGAAAAACCAACAGGTGTTCGACCTCGGCAATCTTGGGGGCTCGGACCAGACGAAAATCAATTCGTTTTCTTCCGTGCACCTCTCGTTTTCGGGAGATATGGAAGACTGCTATGCGCTGGACGATAATTTCGACGTGTTCGGCGGACAGAAACAGACGCTGAAAGTACAGTACGCCAGTGCGGAACCGAATCCGTTCGTGAACGGCGTGATTTCTAATCTGAGAAGCGATTTTGCGGACTCCTGGGATATTCAGCCGACGGAAGTGAAAAAAGGCGAAGCGGGGGCGACGCAAGGGTTCGACCTCTATATTTTCGAACGGACGATGCCCGAAAAAATGCCCACGGACGGCGTGGTGTTTTTGCTGGATCCCGTAACGTCGCCGGAAAACTGCGGCTTTACGAGAAGTTCCGAAGCGGCGCTTTCGCCCACGAACGGGAAGTATCCGTCGCTCTTCGGCGATACGGAACACGCCGTGATGAAGAACGTAGATCCGAACTATATCCGCGTCAGCCGTTATCAGGTGATTTCGAATTACGACGCAGGCTATCAGGTATTGATGTCTTTGAACAAGCTACCGATGCTGATGGTGCGAAACGATATGCCGGGCGGCGCGCAGACGCTGGTGATGAACTTTTCGTTCGCTTATTCGAACCTCGGCATTCTGCCCGAATTTTATCTTCTGATGAAAAATTCGTTTGAATACTTCTTCCCCGCGACGGTGGAAAAATACGTTTTCTCGGTGGGCGAAAAAGCGAAACTGAACGCGCGCGGCACGTCGCTTTCGATTACCGGAGGGGATTTTGAAGAACCCATGGTGATTACGGAGTTCCCTGCGACGATTACGCTTTCGGTGCCCGGAACGTATACGCTGAAGCAGACGACGTATTACGGCACGGAAACGGAAGAATCCGTGTACGTGAAAATGCCGGAAGCGGAAAGCAACATTACGGAAATCAGAAGCAATTTGTATAATCCCGACCGAGAAAAGAACGAGGCGGACTATTATAAAGACGTGCTTACGTATATTGCGGCGGCACTGGTGGCGTTGCTCTTCCTTGAATGGTGCCTGCACCTGAAAGACGGAGTTTAAGGAGGTGAAAATATGAATCGTTTTTCCATACATTTTTCATATCCTTGGCTGCTTCTGCTGCTGATACCGGCGTTCGCGCTGGCGTTGATACCGTATTTCCGCCTTTCGAAGCGCTACAGAAGAACGCGGAACCGCATCATATCCATCGTAACGCATCTTTGCGTGATGGTGCTTTGCATCTGCGTGCTGTGCGGTATTCAATTCCGCTACGTGAAAACGAACAAAGAAAACGAAATTCTGCTGCTGGTGGACGTTTCCGATACCGAGGAACGGGCGAAGGCGCGCCGCGACGAATTTGTGCGGACGGTGCTTGCCGACGGCAGATACGACGGCTACAAGATGGGCGTGGTAACCTTCGGCTTTACGCAGAATTACGCCGTGCCGCTCACGTATAAAGTAGACGATATTTACGATATGTACAAGGCGGCGGAGCTGCCCGATACGAGCGCGACGAACATCGAAGGCGCGCTGAAATACGCGAAAGATTTGTTCGGGCATCCCGAAAGTTCGAAAGTGGTGTTGATTTCCGACGGACAGGAAACGGACGGAAACGCGTTTTCCGCCATCCGCGCGCTTACGGCGCAGGGAACGGTGGTGGATACGGCGCTGATTTCCGAAGCGTTCATCGAAAACGACGTGCAGGTAACAGGGATTCAGCTTCCCGAAACGCACGTGAAGCCGAACGAGGACTGCACCGTGAAAGTGCTGCTTCGCAGCAGACAAGTAAATAAAGACGTGCGCGTGGTGCTGAAAGACAACGGCGAAGCCGTAAAAGTAACCGACGCGGACGGCAAAGAACAGGGCGCGAAAGTTACCGATCTTGCGCTGGGCGCGAACGAGGTAACGTTTACCCTGAAATTCGCTTCCGCCGGCGTGCACGAAATTACGGCGGAAATCGTTGCCTCGGGCGACGCTCTTGCGGAAAATAACGAATATACGACGTATATCAACCTGCAGTCGTTCAACAAAGTGCTGATTATCGAGCAGAAGAGCGCGGAATCGGAAGCGCTGATAAAACTCCTGAACGACAACGAATACGTGGTGGACCGGCTGAATCTTACTTCCGGAAACGAACTGAAAACGGCAAACGACGCGGAGCTGAAAACGGTAAACGATTTAAGACGGTACGACCAGGTGATTATGAACAACGTATCCAACGGAGATCTGGCGCGGTTCGACGGCTTTACGGAGATGCTGTACAGCTACGTGAACGATTACGGCGGAGGATTGCTGACACTCGGCGGCGACGACGCCGAAGGCAACGCGCACGCGTACAGCCGGAACGACCTGAGGGGTACGCAGTATCAGGAATTGCTGCCCGTGGAGGCGATCAATTATACGCCGCCCGTGGGACTTGTGGTGTGCGTGGACCGTTCGGGAAGTATGTCCGAATTGTTCGAGTATGCGCGCGCCGGCTTAAGATCGTGCTACGAAGCGCTTACCGAGCGGGATTACATCGGCATCGTGTCGCTGGATAACGAATACGGTACGATTCTGCCGCTGACTTCGAGAACAAACGCGAACGCGATTACGCGCGCGTTTGCGGACGACGCGCTGAAAGAGACGGGCGGTTCCACGAATTTCTTCAGCGCGCTGCAACGTGCGGGCGAAATGCTGCAATCGAACAAGCAGGTGGAAAAGCGGCACATCATCATTGTGTCGGACGGGTACTGCAACGGCGAAAACGACCCTCCTTACGACGAGGCGAGGAGCCTTGCGCAGAGAGGCATTTCCATTTCCATCGTACTGGTGGGTTCGCCTTCCGCCGAAGTGAAAGACAATATGCAGAAGCTGGTTGAGCCGGGACAGACGCTGAAACTGGGCGGAAGGGTAACCGAAGCGAGCGGTAAAGATCTGATCGACGAAATGTATAACGATCTTCGTGCGAAGCAGGTGGAAGAAACGGTGAACGAGCCGTTCGCGCCGATCGTGAAATCGCCCACGTCCTCTGTTTTCAGCGGCGTGGAATACGGAATCAATCAGGATGCGGGCAGCGGCGGTTCGGGCAGCGGCTCGGACGACGATAAGGAAAAAGACGAGCGCGACGCGTTCAGAATGCGGGTGAAGCTTGGCGGCTTCTACGGCGTGAAGAAAAAAGACGGAGCGGAAACGCTGCTGACGGGCGAATACGACGTTACGCCGCTGTACGCGCAGTGGAAATTCGGCGCCGGAACGGTGGGCAGCTTTATGTGCGATCTGACGGGGCTTGTCAGATGGGACGGCTCGCAGTCGTGGTCGGCGGAGTTTATGGCGGACGCCAACGGGAAGAAACTGATTTTAAACATCATCGACAATCTGATGCCGCTTGAGAACATCTCTCCCGCGGCGTACGAATATCAGCTGACGGAGCGCAATTATACGAACACGCTGCGGGTATACGCAAATCTAGAAAACGGCGAAACGCTGGAGGCGAAATTGGTGTGCATGAGCGGCGGGGCGGAAGATTATTCCGTTTCTCTGAACGAAAATTCCGACGGCGCGGACGTTTATGTGATTACGCCGTTCGGCAAATCGAATCAGTACAGCCGCTGCGAATTTATCGTGAAAAAAGCGGGCGTGTACAAGATTTTACTGACGAAGCGGAACGCGGACGGCGAAGAAATCGCGCATCAGGCGGTGGAACTTTATAAAACGTTTGCGTTTTCGGAGGAATACAATCTTTACCCCGAAACGGACGACGCGGAATCGTTTCTTGTGCGGCTTGCCGCAAACGGAAACGGAAAGAAAATAGAGGACGTTACCGACCCGAAGGAAGTTTTCGAAGGGTTTATTACGGGCATCGAAAAGACGTTCGACCCGCGGTATCTGTTTGCGATTCTTTCCATCGTGTTGCTTCTTGCGGATATCGCCGTGAGAAAATTCAAGTTCAAGTGGCTGCACGAAATCATCCGCCAAAAGAAACAGCAGAAAGAAAATCGGAAAGCGGCTTAGCCGCGGCGAAGCTTTGTTGCCCGGACAGATGAATTTTGTCCGGGCGGCGGGCTTGAAAGAGGAGTACGCTATGAAGAGATTAAAGAGTTTATTATTAACGCTGACGCTCGTCATCGCCGCGTTTTTTTCCGCATGCGCCAAAGAGGATGCGTTGGAAACGCCGACGAATCTGGCGGTGGATGTAGATAATAATTTAACGTGGAGCGAAATTTCCGGGGCGCGTACCTACACCGTGGAAGTTACGAACGTTTCAAGCGAAGAAAAAGAAGAAAAAAGCGTAAGAAAACCCGCGCTGGACCTGGCTTTTTTACAGACGGGCGATTACGTGCTGCGCGTACGCGCAAATTCGGGCAAACAGGATTCCGTGCAGTCCGCATGGTCGGCGGGGCTGGAATTCCACATGAATTACACCACGGGTTGCGTATACACGCTGATCAACAATAATTCGGAATATGAAATCACGCAGGTGGGAACTTCCACGACGGGCGCGGTTACGTTTGAGGACGAATACCGGGGCAAGCCGGTAACGAGCATTGCGGACGGCGCGTTCCGCGGCAGTTCGAGGGTAACGGGCGTGGTGTTGGGCGCGAATATGCGTTCGGTGGGCAAAGAAGCCTTTTACAACTGCGCGAATCTGGAAACGGCGACGCTGAACGACGCGCTTACTTCCCTCGGCGGCGGCGCGTTTCAGAACTGCAACGCTCTGACGACGGTGAACATTCCCGACGGCATTACGGCGATCGAAGAAAGCACGTTCGGGTATTGCTATTCGCTGGAACGCATAGAAATCGGTAAAAACGTGCAGACGATCGGCGCTTCGGCGTTTTCGAACTGCAGCGCGATGAAGGAAATCACGTTGCCCGATTCGGTGGTTACGGTGGCGCAATACGCGTTTTTCGGAAATACCGAGGCGACGAAACTGACGACGGGAAAAAATCTTATGTACATCGGCGTACAGGCGTTCGGCAAATGCACGGCGTTGACGACGATTGATTTTTACGGAGCCGACGGAGCGGACAAAGGCAGCCTGATTTCGATAGGCAACAGCGCTTTCCGCGAATGCACGGCATTGCGCGAAGTGAAAATTCCCGATACGGTGGAAACGCTGGGCTCGTACGTGTTCGCGGCCGATACGGCGCTGGAAAAGATCGTCATTCCGGACAGCGTTACCCGCGTTGGGGCTTCGCTGATTTCCGGCACGGCGATTGCTCGTGCGCAGGAAGAAAGCGGTTATATTTATGCGGATAAGTGGCTGACGCAAATTACCGCGGCGAAAAAGACGGAGCTTTCCGATAAAGACAATAAAGTCAATCTCAATGTGGCGATCGGCAGTACCGGCGCCAAAAAGACGGAAACGTTGCCCGCGGATACGCGGGGCATCGCGGCGTCGGTGTTTAAGGATTGCCACGGCGTCTATTACGTGATGCTGCCCGAAAGCGTAAAAACGGTGGGCGCGTATGCTTTTTCAAACTGCGCAAGTCTGCTGTCGGTGCGTTCGGTGGCGGGCGGCGCGCTCAGGCTGCTGGATTCGTGCGCGTTTTATAAATCTTCGTTGCTTGCCACGGCAAGCTTCCCCGTAGATAATCAGACGGGAAAAATCGGTTTGCAGACGATCGGCGCGCTGGCGTTTTACGGTACCGCGCACAACGGTTCCAACATCCCCGCGACGGTAACGCGAATCGGACAGGACGCTTTTAAAGAGAGCAGCCTCTGGACGGCGACGAAAAACGACGGCAAAGCCGTGGTTACCGCGGGCAACTGGGCGGTAGGCTTCATTGACGGCACGGACGTGGGTTCGGTATCGATGGAAGGCAAGAAAGGCATTGCCGATTATGCGTTTAAAGAATGCGATACGATTTCCGACGTTACGGATACTTCCGACGTGGAATATATCGGCAGAAGCGCGTTTTATAAGAGTACGCTCCGCAGCATTTCGCTGGGCAGCAAGATTACGACCATCGAAGATTACGCGTTTTACGGCTGTCAGCTGAGAACTATCGATTTGCCTGTGAATCTTACGTCTATCGGGCGTTCGGCGTTTTACGAAACGCAGCTGGCGAGAGTGGATTTTTCGAGATCGAACAAGCTTGAAACGGTGGGCGCGTATGCGTTTTTCGGCGCGACGAGCCTTGAAAGAGTGAATTTCGGCGATACCGTGAAAGAAATCGGCGCGTATGCGTTTTACGGGTGCTCGGCGCTGGATTTGTCGCTTCCGGGGTCCGCGCTTCCCGATTCGCTGGAAGTCATCGGTTCGAGCGCGTTCAGAAAATGCGTAAATCTGAAAGAAGTAACGTTCGGCAACGGACTGAAAGAAATCGGGAGCAGCGCGTTCAGCGACAGCGGACTCATTTCGCTGCATCTGCCCGACGGACTGGAAAAAGTGGGCTCGTTCGCGTTTTACAACAATGCGTCGCTGAAAGAAGTAACGTTCGGCAAGGGACTGAAAGAAATCGGTCTTTACGCTTTTGCGGAAGATGCGGCGCTGACGGATATCACGCTGCCCGAAGGGCTGGAAACGCTGGGAACCGGCGCGTTCAGGTACTGCACGTCGCTCTCTTCGGCAACGATAAGCTCCACGGTGAAAGACATCGGGCTGCACGCGTTCTACTGGTGCGATTTCCTTACGATATACACCGACGCGGGCGCGACGGACAGACAGTGGATTAAATTCTGGAATTCTTCCTATCGCCCCGTAGTGTATTCCTGCACGCTTTCGGAAGATAAATCTTACGTCGTATCGATTGTTACGGGCAATACGGAATATACGACGGCGGTGGGCGGCGTATCCGACCCCGCCAGAGCCGGCTATACGTTCGGCGGTTGGGCGACGAGCGAAAACGCGACGACGGGCGAATACACCACGGCGGAAGCGGCGGCGCTGCCCGCGGGCACAACGCTTTACGCCGTATGGACGGAACAGACCGGGGAAGCGGCATAAAACGAACTTCCTCTGCCCTGCGAGGATTATCCTCGGGACAGGGGAAAAACGAAATAACTGTTTCAAGCGTGAAAATTTTATCACAAAGCCGAAAGCGCGGTGAAATTTGTTGATTTTTAGCGAAAAAAGTTTTATAATATTCGAAACGGAAATGATAGAGGGTAAGAAAATCGATTTTTTCCGTTGATATGAAAAGTCCGGAAACGTCCGGACGATACGATTCGAAACGATTCTGACGATGAGCAAAGAAGGAGATTGCAACATGAAGAATAAAACAAAGAAAAAATCTTTGCGCACATTTTTATTTGTACTGGCTGCGGCGGGCTGTCTGGGCGCGGCTTCCTGCGCGAAAGATAAGATTACGTTTTCTTTCGCGGTGAACGGCGGCGCGGAAATCGCCGCTGCGGAAGTGAAGAAGGGCGAGGGATATTCTTTGCCCGTACCTACGCGCGAAGGCTACGAATTCGAGGGATGGTATACCACGGAAGATTTGTCGGGCGACCCCGTCGAAAAAATCGGCGACGCGCAGGAAAATCTTACGTTTTACGCAAAATGGGCGAAAGTTTATACCGTAACGCTGAACTTAAACGGCGGAACGCTTTCCGTTACTTCCTTCAAAGCGAAGGCGGGCACGAATCTTTCCGGATTGCTTGCCGCATATACGCCCGTAAAGGAAGGGTACGTATTCGGCGCCTGGTTCGACGAAAACGACAAGGAAATTTCCAAAGCGGCAACGATGCCGGAGGGGGATCTCAGCCTCACCGCAAAATATAAGGTGAACTATAAGGTGGAAATTTACCGCCAGAATCTTACGCAGGACGGCTACGATAAAGACGAGCAGGCGCTTGAATATTCCGATTATCCCGGTACGACGGTGATCGCGGAAGAACGTCTGCGCGGATTCAGAGAAGTAAAGAAAGACGGCGAGAACGGCACGCTTGCGAAAATCACGCTGACGGAAAATGCGGCGGAGAACGTAATGCGCCTGTATTTCGACCGCGAAACGTTTACGGTTACATACAGAGTAACGTATCCGGACGGTTCGGGCACGGCGAGAAGAACGGCGGATTTGTTGTACGGCAAGAGCATGAAAGTGCCCTGCGATTTCACGGCGCAAGGGTATGTTCTCAAAGGCTGGAGCACGCGCGAAAACGGCGAGGCAACCTATCTTGCCGATACGATGAAACATGCGCTGTACGGCGAGGAACAGGCGGAGGAAACTTCCGACGAAGTGGCGCCCGAAAGCAGCATGAATCTGTTTGCCGTATGGGAAAAGGGCTACACCGATATGTTCGGCGGCGGCGATTATCTGTATCTTTTCGATAAAACGGCTTCCGATATTTATCTTTGCCGCGGCGGCAAGTTTTTCAAAGGTACGTACAGAGCTTCGAATTCCAGCTTCGAATTCAACGGCAGAAGCTTTAACCTGAACGGAAAACTGGTGAGCGACGACGCGTTTGCGTATCTGGACGACAGCCGTTCCGGTATGGCTACCGCGTTCGATTACGCGACGGGCAAAACGGACGACACCAGAACGATTACGTTTAAAAGCGACAACACGCTGGAATATATCCGCACGGAGGGCGAACTCAATCATTCTTCCGAGGGTAAGTATCTGCTGGACGAGGACGGCTACTTCGTGGCGACGTTTTCCGACGGCGAACTGGAAGGCAAAACGCTTACGTTCTTCCGCGGCAATTTAAACAGCGGCGCGAAAGTTTTCGTGCAGAGAAACGACGAAGAGATCGGTTCGATGTACCGCCATATTGTAAACGGCTCGTCGCTGATTTTAAGTTCGATGTACGCCGACGGATACATGCAGCTTTCGCTGAACGGGTTCGGCATCGCATCGCTGAACGCGGGCACCACCGAGAATCCGCAGGTTTCGCAGTTCTATTACAAGATGGCAAACGGCGAAATCACCTTGTATAATTCTTACCGTTTGCCGCAGTACACGCTGCGTGTGTTCGATTACAACGGTAAAACGGGCTGGATGTTCTATAATGCCGAATACGACCGCACGATCGAAGGCGAGAACGGCGCGACCATTACGATGGACGGCGTTTACAACCTTTCGTATAAAAACGCGGACGGAGTAATTACGGACGGCTTGTACGCAACTTCTTCCTCCGTGATGGGCACGATGGTGGGGATGAGTGTAAACGACGTGCGGTACAGTTTTATGATTACTTCCCGCACGGAAGAAGAAATCGGTTCCGACGGCAAGACGACGACGGTTACGAAGTACAGCTTTACCGAAAAACCTGCGGATTACGCCGAATATTATTTCCTGAGCGCCGACAACTCTAAGCCGCAGCCGGGACCGCTTTTCGTATTGAACGATAAAGCCGAGGGTACGGCTTCCATTTACGAATACGTATCGATGGCGAAATCGTATGTGATCGCTTCCGAAGGCACGTACACGGAAACGGACGGACTGTACACCTATACGGCTACGAAGAGCTACGAAGTAACGGGCGGTATGGGGCTGTACGACGTAACCAACCTGAAAACGGCTGTGCTTTGCCTGGATACCGCCAGCACTTCCTATCGCGTGTATTACTGGTATACAACCACGATCGGCGAGGAAGTGGAAAACTATCAGAAGGTTTATGCCTCTTCCAACGCAAAAGTTACGCTGAAGAAAATCGGCAGCATTATGGTGCTGGATAACGACGGCATCGTTACTTCGGGTACCTATTCCACGAGTACGAGCACGCACGTAACCGCGATTACGAACGGCAAGAGCACCGCTTACGTGAAAATCGACGAAGAGAAAGGTACGTTTGAAGTTCTCTGGACTTCTCCTTATTCTTCCTATCTCGTAAACGAGTACGGTGCTGCCGACAGAACGCAGTATCTTACGTTCGACGGCACGGGCACTTCGGCGGGCGGCGGCGCCTCATATACGGTGATTACCGGTTCCGGCGAAGAAAGAGTTACCACGACGTACACGGGTACGTTTGAACAGACCGAAGAAGGCGATCCGTTCAATTCTTCCCTGTATGTGTGCGTATTCACGGGAAAAACCGACGACGATAAGGCAATCACTTTCAGATTCCTGCGCGTGAAAGGTTCTTCTTCGATCAATATTTACAAATATAACGAAAAGCTGAACGGGGAATTTACTTCGGCGACGGAAGGCAATCTGAATCTGGACGGATACGGACTGCTTGCCGAATACGTGGCTCCGAACGGCACAAGCGTGCGCGGCGTTTACAGCCTGGTGCGCGGCAAAGAAAATCTGCTGTATTTTTATTCGGCGGACGGCGATACGTATTATTTCGACCTTACGGAAGATAACGCGTTCAGAATCCGCGGCAACGAATACGGCACGTACTTCTTCATCGATAATCAGCAGCTGACCGGACTGGCGGCGGAAATGGACGGCTACGGAAAACTTTCCGTATACGACGTGGAAAAATCCACTTCCGAAAACAAAATTTACGTGGCGGAAAACGTAGATTATACGAGCAATAACGGCGAATACACGTTCACCTGGACGTACAACGGCGAAACCAAAACCGTTACGGGCGTCATCAGAGGACTGTCGTCGGGTAAATCCACGATTCCCTGCTTTGTGATTTATCAGTCGGAAACGGTTGCGACAACGTACGTGAACCCCGACGACTTCTCGCTGATCGTTCTCGATAAACTGGGCGGCGCCGTGAAGTACGCGGCGAACGGCACGAAAGAATCCGGTTCGTACACGATGATCAGCGACAGCTTGTTCTACTATACGAATTCGAACGGTTCCGCCGCTTCCGTATACGGTTATGACGCAACGGCTAAGACGGTTTACAAGTGCGAATACGCGAACGAATTCAGCTATTATACCTCCGATCTCGACGCGATGCTTTTCACGTCTTACGGCGTGGCGGCAATCAACGGCGCAAGATATTATTATCAGAGAACGAACGAGGGCGTTGACCTGTATCGCAGAACCAACGCTTCCGGCGCCAACGAATACGGCTACGAACAGACGAAAAACTTGTTTACGTTCGATGAAAACGGCGATACGCCCGCACAGCTGGTGTACGACGAGGACGGCAAAACGTATTACAAGAACGAGGGCTGGAACCTTTCGTTCGAACGTGCGGAAGCAACGAAGAATCTGTATCCGCTCACGTTCAGCGACGTAGGCGACGAAGGCGGCAAAGTTCCCGTTTCCGGATTGCAGTTCGCTCCGACGGGCACGGCGGAATTCTCCGTTTCCGGTACCATCTGGTTTACTTATCACGAAAAGCTGCAGAAAACGGACGATGCGGGCAACCCCGTAAAGGACGAAAACGGCGATCCCGTATATGTTCCCGGCAAAGAACACACCGTAAACAGATCGTGCACGGTATCGCGTGTGGCGGTTGTCGGCGATGACGGAGAAACGACGTACCGGATGTACCTTACGTTCAACTATTTCCGCTTCGATATTTCGGTGGAATACAACGGCGCCGAATCCGTGAACCATTACTCGGTGAGCGGATTGAATCTGATTCAGTCGTATTCGTCGTTCAATTACTCGTTCTACAGCGCGCTGGCTTCGATGATGGGGAGCGCTTCTCCGATAGCCGATCCCGGAACGCTGAACATTCAGATTAAATTCGACGAAAAGGGCGACGAAGTACATCGCCATATCGTATCCGCGTTCACGGAAGCGAGCGGCTATACGGATTCCGAGGGCAACCTGTTTGCAATCGACGATAATTACACGCTGAACAACGGCATGTACACCGCGGATTTCGTGGCGAAGGACGGTAAGAATTATCGCCTGTACATGCAGCAGATGAACCAGTACGGCATCAGCGGTTATTCGATGATGATTACGCGTCTCGAAACGTTGAAAGACGGCAATTTCGCCGTAACGGCAGAGCGCGTGGTTGCTTCCGACGGCGGTTACAAAAATGGTTCGTACGTATCGCTTACGCTTGCAAAGGGCGAGGGCGACGGCAAGACGGAATATAAGGCGGATACGCTGTTCCGTACGGGCGCGACGGAGCCCTGGACGTACGTGGTGAGAGAATACGACGACAATAAGAGAATTACTTCCACGACGTATTTCGAAATCATGCTTACGGAAAAAACGGCGGGCGTAGGAGAAACCGGGCTGGCGTTCTTCGAAAGCGTGAAAGTTACCGAAAAAGCGATGCACACGTACTACACGGAAAGCGGCAAAAACGACGGCAAATCGTTTGTGGACGTGGGCGCAGACGGCGTGAAGCTGCTGGCGCTGAACGGCAAGGGGTATGTGATTACGGAATGCACGGTTGACGAATCTACGGGCGTTTACACGGCTACCGCTTCTTCGGGCAAGAAATTCAGCGTTAAGGTAACGGGCGATACCGCCGAGATTACCGAAATCGTTGAGGGAAACGAATAAAATATCTGTATTTTCACGGCGGAGCTGCGTTAAAGCGCTCCGCCGCGGAACGAATTTTCCGGAAAATGCCGAAAATGAACGAATTTTGCGAGAAAGAAACAAAACGTGCGCGGACGGCAGAGAAAAATCCGAAAAATTTTTCTTTATTTATGTAAAAAACAGAAAATTTGGCATACTACCGCTAATGTCGCTTTACATTTTTCAGATTTTTGTATATAATATTGTCGGTATTGTATGAAACTATAATCACACGGTATATAACGCTTCGCCGCCGCGGCGGACGGAAACGGGTTTTACGCGAATGCGTTTCTGCGGGCAGGGCGGGCGATCGGGCTACGTATAAGGATGACAAGATGACTAAGAAAGCAAAAAAATATTCCATAAGAATCCTTGCGCTGGCAATGGGCTTCGGCGCGGCAGGCGGATTCTTTTTCGAAAACTTGGGGAAAGAATTCGGCGACGGTTCCGCTTCCGCGGATCTCGCCGTTTCCCGCGTGGACGGCTTGGTGAAAACGAATACGGAAGATTACTTCGACGCGAACGTAACGTATAAACTTCCTTCCGCCGTTTCTTCTTCGCAGGAAATTTCCGTTATCGTTTCGATGAACGCGGATTCCGTGCTGGACGCTTACGAAAATTCGGATAATTCCCGTACGGTAAAAGAATACGTAACCACGGGCGAAGCCCGCGCTACCGCGCGCGCTTCCGAACGCGAGCGCAAAAAGCTGATTGCGAAACTGGATAAATCCGGTTTGAAATACGAGCTCGGCGAAAAGTACGATACCGTTTTAAGCGGTTTCGAAATTACCATCAAAGCGAAAGATTTCGCAAAGGCAAACAAGATTTTATCTTCCGACGCCACGCTGATTGTGGGCGACGTGTATGCGCCCGCCGAAACGCAGGTGGTTACCAACGACGTAGACGTGTACGATACGGGTATTTTCGACAGCTCGAATTCGAAATATCAGGGCGACGGCGTTGTTGTCGCCGTACTCGATACCGGTCTCGATTATACGCATACTGCGTTTTCCGTAGATAATTTCACCACATCCGACGAAGCGTTCACGCTTTCGACGGTGGCGGAAAAAATCGGCAGCACGGCCGCGGCGAAAAATTCCGTAGGGCTTACCGCGCAGGACGTATACGTAAGCAGAAAGGTACCTTACGCGTACGACTACGCCGATAAAGACGCGGACGTGGCGCCCATCAGTTCGGAACACGGCACGCACGTTGCCGGCGTGATTGCGGGCAAAGACGAAACGATTACGGGCGTTGCGCCGAACGCGCAGCTTGCCATCATGAAAGTGTTCTCCGATACGCAGTCGGGCGCGAAAACTTCGTGGCTGCTGGCGGCGCTGGAAGATTGCGTAACGCTGGGTGTGGACGTAATTAACATGTCGCTCGGTTCGGGCTGCGGCTTCACGCGCGAAGTGGACGAAAAGGAAGTGGCGGACGTGTACGATCAGGTGCGCGCCGCAGGCATTTCGCTGATTGCTTCCGCCGCAAACTCGTACAACGCTACGATGGGTTCGGAAAAGAACGGTAACAACGGACTGACTTCCAACCCCGATTCCGGTACGGTAGGTTCGCCTTCCACGTACGAAGCGGCGCTTTCCGTGGCTTCGGTAGACGGCGTGAAAACCCCTTACATGGTGCACAACGGCGCAATCATTTATTTCACCGAGGCTTCCACATCCGACGCGCAGACGAAGAAGAGCTTCGTGAATGACGTGTTGAAAACGGTGGGCGACGACGTTACGGAACACGACTTCGAATACGTAACCATTCCCGGCATCGGCAGATCTTCCGATTATATGGAGCCGGACGAATATTATAAGGGCAAAATCGTGCTGGTAAAGCGCGGCAGCTCCACGTTCGAAGAAAAAGTGCGCGTGGCTCTGAAAGAAAAGGGCGCCGCGGGTATCATTATTTATAACAACGTTTCCGGTAACATTTCCATGTCGGTAGGCGCGAACATCGGCGCGGTGTGCTCGCTTTCGCAGGACGAAGGCGAAAAGCTTGCCGCAAGCAAAACGGGCATTCTGAAAATCTCCAAATCGCAGGCGGCGGGTCCGTTTATGTCCGATTTCTCCTCGTGGGGACCTACTTCCGATTTGAAAATCAAGCCCGAAATCACGGCGCACGGCGGTGAAATTCTTTCCGCCGTTCCCGGGCAGAAGTACGAAAGACTTTCCGGTACTTCGATGGCTGCGCCCAACCAGGCGGGCGCTACGGCGCTCATCCGCCAGTACGTTAAAGATAAGGATAATAAGGGACGGCTGGGACTGCCCGACACTACGGCGAAAGATTATAATACGGAAGTTACGAAGCGCGTGAACCAGTTGATGATGTCCACCGCGGACATCGTGCTGAACAAGAACGGGCTGCCCTATGCCGTAAGAAAGCAGGGCGCGGGACTTGTAAACATCACGAAAGCCACCACCACGGCGGCATATATTTCCACCTATAACGCCGACGGTTCCGAAATGGATAAAACCAAGCTGGAACTCGGCGACGACAAAAACAAGACGGGCGTATACGAAATGACGTTCGCCGTAAACAACATTAGCGACAAGACGGTTTCTTACAACGTCGATTCCGTGATGATTACCGAGGGCGTAAGCAAAACTTACACTTCGCACGGCGATACCACCGTTACACAGGAAGGCTATCTTCTTTCCGGCACGCAGACGCAGGTGGTTTCCGTAACGGGTGGCGGCTCGCAGAACGGCAACGCCGTAACGGTGCAGGCGGGAAGCAGCGCCACGGTAACTTTGAAAATCACGCTTTCCGAAGCGGATAAGCAATATATGAACGAATCGTTCAAATACGGCATGTATGTGGAAGGATTCGTGAAGATGGAAGCGGCAAGCGGTACGAGCGTTTCTCTGAACGTGCCCATGCTTGCGTTCTTCGGCGACTGGACGGAAGCCCCGATGTTCGACGAAGAATATTACGATACCAACAAAGACGAGCTGAATACCGGACTCGACACCGAAGATAAACTGATGGCGGACGCTTATGCGACGCGCGTGATCGGCGGCTTGTACAGCGATTATATCACCACGCTGGGCGCGTATGCGTTCACGCAGGATCCTTCGGCTACGCCGATTGCGGCAAACAAAGAGCATATCGCCATTTCCAATCAGGAGGGCGAGAACGGTTCCGTGAATAAAATCCGTTCGATAACGGCGGGACTTCTGCGCAACGCGAAGAGAGTGGATATCACTATTACGGACGCGGCGACGGGCAGAGAGATTTATTCCGAATCGAAATATAACGTGCGCAAGGCGTTTAACGGCGGCGGCTCGATTTACGGTTCGTCGATCGATCTCGATTTCAGCGCGCTGGAAAACAATCTGAAAAACAACACGAAATATCTCGTAAAGATGACTTCGTACATCGATTACGGCGCCGACGACGAGCAGAACAACGTGCGCAACACGTTTGAATTCCCGTTGTATATCGACTTCGAAGCGCCGATCGTTACCGACGTAGCTTACCGTACGGAATACGATTCCGTAACGAAAAAGACGAAGCTGTTTGCGGATATCAGCATTTACGATAACCATTATACGATGGGCGCTTCCTTCGGGCAGATTACTACCTCGCAGGATCCGAAGTACCTCTTCTCGATGAAGAGCTTCGGCAAATACGTTACGCCCGTATATTCCGAATTCAACACGACTTCGGTGGTAACACTGGAACTGACCGATTACGTGGCTCAGATCAAGAAAGAATCGCTGAACGTGAAAAACGAACACAGCAATACGTTTGTTGCTTCCTGCTACGACTATGCGATGAATAACGCTACTTACGAAATCCGTTTGCCCGATGAAATTCTGGCAATGTATTTTGCCGAGGAAACGATTAAGCTGAACCCCAACGAAACGAAGCCGCTTTCGGAAGCTTTGAATATCTTCCCGAACGAAAGCTGGATTCAGACGCTGGACGTAACCTCGTCGGCTGCCGACGTGGCGGACGTATTAAACCAGACGATTATCGCCAAGAAGAGCGGCGACGCGGTGCTTACGGCTACCGGGTACGACGCGAACGGCAGAAAAGTAACGGCTACCGCTACGGTGCACGTTCTTGCCGAGGGCGAAGAGGGGTACGACGGATCGTATTCGCTGCAGACGGTGAACAAATTCGATCTGACCGGATATAAGACGAACAAAGCGTACTATTTGCTTTCGTCCTCCGAAAGAGAAATCGGCGCGACGGGCGGCACGTATTCGTTCGGCGGCGTGTACGAACTTTCGATGTATCCTTCCGAAAGCGTTACGCTGCAATATATCCTCGATTCCTACTATCCGGCGCTTACGAAGGTGGAATTTACCGCCAGTAACGGCAACGCCACGGTGAGCGAGGACGGCACGATTGTGGCGCAGAAAGAAGGCAGAACCACGATTACGGCGGCGGTTACCTACAACGGCGAATCTACGCTGCACATGCTTACCGTTGCGGTTACGGTGAAAGAACCGTTTGCCTTCAACAGCATTTATCTTAACACGTACAGAGGCCTCGGCGGCGAAGTAATCATTCCCGACGACCGCGGCATTACCACGATCAACGCGTTTGCGTTCTCCGGGTACGAGCTTGTGGAGAAGGACCTCAGCGCGGGCGACGTAATCGATAAAGAATCGCCGTATCATACCAAACAATCGGCGATCGGCGACGACACGATTACGAAAGTAGTGATTCCCGAAGGCGTTACCACCATCGAACAGTATGCGTTTGCGAAGCTTACGGCGCTGGAAGAAGTAGTGCTTCCTTCCACGCTGAACCTGATCGGGCTCGGCGCGTTCCAGGGGTGCACGAAGCTGGCGAAAATCAATCTCGAAAACGTACAATTTATTAACGAACGCGCGTTTTCCGGTTGCGCGCTGGCGGATACGCTGGGCTATGACGAAAGCGGCAAACCGAAAGCGGCAAAGATGGTTTCCATAGGAAACTATGCGTTTGAAAACTGCAAACTCGATACGGTGGCGCTGCCCGAAACGGCGCAGTCGATCGGTATCGGCGCGTTCTCGAACAACAAAGAACTGATTAACGTACAATTCGAAGCGGCGAAAGTAAAAGTGGGCAAGAGCGCGTTTGCGGGCTGCACCGATCTTACTTCCATCGACATCAACGCGGCTGTTATCTCCGCCTATGCCTTCCGCGGTTGCACCGCCCTGAACAGAGTGCGCCTCGGCGCGGACGTTTCCGTCATCGGCGAATACGCGTTTGCCGGAACAAGCGTTGAAACATTCGATTTGTCCTCCGCGAATTCGTATCTCGAAACGAAAGAAAACGGAAAATATATCTGCAAGGGCACGGAACTGATTGCGGCGGCTCCCAAGGCGGGCAACAGAGTAACCCTCCCTGCGGACATCACGGCGATTTCCACGGGCGCGTTTGCGGGGAACTCCTCGCTGTTTGCGCTGACGGCAACGGGCGTTACAAGCGTGGGCGATTATGCCTTTGCCGATTGCACGGAACTGACGACGCTGAACCTCGGCAAACTGACGACGGTGGGCGCGTACGCGTTTGCGAATACGAAGATTTCCGCAACGCCCGATTTGTCCGAAACCGAAAATATCGGCAATTATGCGTTTGCGCTTACCAGAATTACAAGCGTGAATCTGCCCGAAAACGTAGTTGTCGGCGAATACGCGTTTGCTTTGAACGATAAACTGGCAAGCGTAACGATCGGCAACGGCGCAACGATCGGCGAAGCGGCGTTCTACTCCCGCATGAACGATTATTCGTTCGAGGGTACGAAACAATTCACTCTCGGTTATTATAAAACGTACGAATACGAAGTGAAAGACGGCACCGGCGCGACGACGAACAGATACACGTATTATTCTTATGACGTGTTGAAAGGCAACGTGTCTTCGCTTACTTCACTTACGATCGGCAAAAACGTAGCGATCGGCGATTATGCGTTTGCGGGCAATGCGAAACTTACTTCGATTGTCTGGGGCGACGGCAACGGCGAGGGCGTAACGATCGGCAAATACGCGTTCTATAACGCGGCGTCGCTGGCTACGGCAGACCTTTCCGCTCTTGAAAAAATCGGCGAAGCGGCGTTCTCCGGCGTTCGCAGACAGGACGTGCGCGTGAGCGACAACTCGGTTTACCCCGCGTACCGTCTTGAATCCGTGGACGGCAAAGAGAGAGTTCTCGGCTATATTTACACCACGGCGGCGGCTCCGCTTGCCGCGGCAAATCTGACGAGCGTTTCCGAACTCGGCGCGGGCGCGTTCGCTTACAATCAGAAACTTGCTTCGATTACGTTCGGCGATAAGCTGACGGCGGTTCCCGGCTATGCCTTTACCGGAGCTACGGCGCTTTCCGCGATAACGTTGCCGGAAACGATTACGGAGCTCGGCGCGCAGGCATTCTATTCCGCGCAGATGACTTCCGTGGATTTATCTCACATCGACGTGATCGGCGCGCAGGCGTTTGCGAATACTCCGCTTGAAAGCGTAACGCTGAAAGCGGGCGCGAAGATCGGTACCGGCGCGTTCATGAACTGCGACAGCCTTACGGACGTTGCAAATCTGGATAAAGCCGTGGAAATCGGCGCTTATGCGTTCAGAGGCGCGGCGTTTGAAAAAGTGAATCTCGCGGCGGCGGAAAGCGTAGGCGATTACGCGTTTGCTCTCTCCGCGGTGAAAGAAGTTTCGTTCGGCGAAAATCTTGCGACGCTCGGTGAAAACCCGTTCTACGGCTGCGACATCGAAACCTTCGGCAGGAAAGAAAAAGTTACGTTCGGCGAACAGGAAATCGGCGAAAAACTCAACGAAAATTATTCCGTCGGCAACAGCGTGAAAGTTGTGAACGGCGTTCTGTATCAAAGCGTTCCGAACGGACTGGAACTGGTTTCGTATCCGAAGCTGAAAAAAGCAACCGATTATGCGGTGGAAAGCGGTACGGTGAGAATTTCCGCGACGGCGTTTGCCGGCAACGAAAATCTCAAACACGTAACGATTGCTTCCACGGTAAAGGCGCTCGGCGATAAAGCTTTCTACGGCTGCAACAATCTTTCGGTGGCGGTGTTCCTCGGTTACGACGCTCCCGCGCTGGAAGAAGAATACGATTCGACGTACGCGGCAACGGAAAACCTGCCCTATAACAGCGGATCCGGCAACGTTTCCGTTTCGAAGTATTATATGTGGAACGCAAGCGCGTCGCACGGCGAACTGTTCTATTACGGCGCGACGTTTGTGGACAGAATCGGCACGAGTGATAAAACGCTGGTGATGGTTCGCCCCGCAAACGGACAGAATTACGATTCGTTTATTTTCGGGCAGTATTTCTCGACGACGATAGACGGCAACAACGCGGCAACGCAGGAAACGTTGAACGTCATCGCGATGATTGCGGCGCTTGATAAGAGCATTACGCTTGAGGACGAAAAAGCCGTGGTTGCCGCGCGCGAAGCGTTTAATCTTCTCAACGCGGAACAGCAGGCGCTTGTTACGAACTTAGAAACGTTGACCGGCGCGGAAACTACGATTGCGTATCTGAAAGGATTGAATCCTCCCGCACCGGGGCCCGATCCCGACGATAACAATCCTTCGGACAAGAATTACGGCTTTATCATCGGCGCGGCGGTAGCGGTGCTCGGCTGTGCGGCGTTCGTTATCGTGTTTGTACTGAATACGAAAAAGAAAGCTACGGCGTCGGCTGCGGGCGAAGAAACCGTAACGGAAGCCAAAGACGACGAAAATACCGCCGACGAAAACGAAGCGGATAACGGCGAAAAGAAAGATTAAAGCAAGATAGTATCGGGAAGCTTGCACCGTCAGGTTTCCCGATGAAGAAAAGAGAGAGCTTATGAAGAAGAAAATCTGCACAATTTTAAGCCTTTCCTGCATCGCGGCGGCGTGCGTTGCCGTGGCTGGGTGCGCGGAAAAGTCCGCTGTAGACGATTACCGCGAGAAGGGTTATAAAATTTCCGTAACGTACGACGCGAACGGCGGCAAGTTTATCGGAACGGAAAATGTCAAAATTATGCATATGTACAATCCGGACGATGAGCAATATATTGCGTCATCCGATGGCAAGAAGCATATCAGTTTAGTTGATCCGACGACGCTTACATCAAGTACGAATTCATCGGAAAAGATAACGCTTACGAAAACGGAACATTCGCTGGCGGGCTGGTATAAAACGCGCGAGCTGATGAAAGACGAAAGCGGCGCGGTGGTGGACGAAAGCGGCAACGCCCTTACCGAAAAGGACGATATGTACTTTCTGAAGCTGACGGACGGCAACGGCGAAGAGCGCGCCGTAGTGGTATACGACGGGCAGTATTTCTATGAAGGCGAAGCTTCCGACGGCGACCTGATTAAAGATACGGCTACGAACAAATACATTTACGAACGTTCGAAAGCGGAGGCGAAACTTGCCGAATCGGTTACGCCCGCCTATTCGTATTCCGATTACTGGGATTTCGAAACGGACGAAATCGAATATTCCGAATCGGACGGCGAAGTGAACATAACGCTGTATGCCGGCTGGGTGCCGTATTATCAGTACTACTATTACGCGAAGAACGAAAACGGCGAATGGGAAAAGTACGGCGAATCGTATTTCGATTACGTGCTGAGTTCCACCGACGAACGCTATTCCGATCAGTGCGAAATGTCTTTGCCCGGCTGGGAGGGCGGCAACGGCGCGATGAACTACGTTTCCGCGTATAAGAGCGGCGCGACAAAAGAATTCCCTTCGATATCGGGAAAAACCTTCAAAGCGGCATACGCAGACGCGGCTTGCACGCAGAAGTATACGGATAAAATTACGCATAACGGTACGCTGGATACGACGACGGCTTTGCCGAAAAACAGAATTCAGAACGTGTACGTAGAATTTTACGACGAGGAGATGTTCAGAATTTCCACCGCCGAACAGCTGGCAGCCAACGCCAAAACGAACGGCAGTTACGAGCTTCTTTGCGATCTCGATTTCAAGGATACTCTGTGGCCGTCGGTGGTACTTGCGGCAAATACGTTTACCGGTAAAATGTACGCTTCAAGCGGCACGGTTACGCTGAAAAACGTAAAAGCGCAGTATTCCGGCACCACACCGAACGGCGGTCTGTTCGGAGCGGTTGCCGCCGGCGCGGAGCTGAAAAATCTTCGGTTCGAAAACGTTACCATGGACTTTGCGTCCGCCACGTCGCGGGAAAGCGATACGGGCTACGGCTTGTTCAGCGGCGACATCGACGAAAATGCGGATATCGAAAACGTAACGATTGCGGGGGCTAAGCTCCGTCTGGGCTTGGTTCAGCTGCAAAACGGTTATAAAATCAATCTTCTTGCGAACGGTAACGTTACCGGGCTTACGCAGGAGGGCGAAACGGAGCTGGAAGTATACGGCGAAGCGGCAATCGGCTGCAGCTATTACTATTTCGCTCCCGAAACGATTGTTATCGACGTAACGACGAAAGAAATAAAACTTACGTTCCTGTCCGTTTCTGCCGAGCAGAAACGCAACTACGAATATTATACGATTACGTGGGACGAAACGGGTAAAACGACGGCAACGCCGCAGAAACCCTACGAACAGGATTCGTAAAAGAAAAAAACAGGTAAAAAACTCTTAATAGCGGAGGTAATGCAATAATGAAGAAGAAAGGCTTATACAGAGCGCTGGCGATAGCGCTGTGCGGCGCGATGAGCGCGGGCACGCTGGTTTCGCTGGCGGGCTGCAAGAAGAACAAGCGCGACGCGATCGTTCTGATGACGGAAGAACTCAGCGGACTTTTCAATCCGTTCTACGCTACGTCCGGCACCGATCAGGACATTGTGGGTATGACGCAGATCGGAATGCTTTCCACGGACAGCGACGGCAACACCGTTGCGGGCAAAGACGAGCCTACGGTGGTGCTCGATTACGAAGTAAAATCGGGTACGGCGGAATCCGTTTACACGTTTGTACTGAAGAACGGCATCAAGTTCTCGGACGGCAAACCGCTTACGATGAACGACGTATTGTTTAATATGTACGAGTACCTCGACCCCGTATATACGGGTTCTTCCACGATGTACTCCATCAAAATCAAGGGCTTATCCGAATACAGATTGCAGCAGAAATCTTCTTCGGGCGGAAGCGACGCGGAATCGCAGCTGTCGGCAAACGCCAACAGATACGCAACCACCCGTATCAGAGAACTGATCGAAACGTATCAGGAAGCCGGAAAAATCGCCGGTTCGCAGAATACGTATCAGCTTTCCGAAGCGGATATGAAAGACGCGATTTCCAAGCGTACGGTATCGAGCGGTTATAAGACGGCTGTGGCTTCCAAATCGGAACAGGCAAACTTCGATTATAACGCGCAGTTGCTTGCCGACTACAATCTGGCTTTAAAGACCTTTAAAGAAGAACTGGAAGCGGATTTCAAGGCGGCGAAAGAATCGTACGACCTTACCACGATGCCTTACAGCGAATGGAAAGACCTGCTTTCCGACGACGTATTCAAATTCTTCCTTTCCGAAGGCTATATCACCCCCAAGTACGAGCAGGTACAGGGCAGAGACAATAAGCTGAAGATTACGGGCTTCGACGGCGAAGTGGGTTCGTACGATACGGAAGAAAAGGCGATTAACCGCGTATACACCGATAAAGTTACCAACGAGCTGCACAACGTGTTGCAGGTATGGGGTACCGCGGGTACGCTGACCACGGAATTTGCCGCGAAAGCAAAGGAAATCATGCTGCGCAATACGATGGGCGATTCCGCTACGCTGGTATTTCCCAACATCGAAGGTATCGTTTCGCTGGGGCACACCACGACGACTTCGGAAGTTACCGTAAACGGAAAGCCTTATCAGGTGGCGAACGAACACAACGAGGACGGCACGCCGAAAGATTCTTCCAAGCACGACGTACTTCAGATTACCATCGAAGGCACCGACCCGAAAGCCATTTATAACTTCGGTTTTACCGTGGCGCCCGCGCACTATTACAGCGCCGACGCAACGCATCCCAACGGCAGAGAAATCAACATTGCCGAAAATAAATTCGGCGTGGATTATGCTACGGCTTCTTTCCAGAGCAACGTGATTCAGTCGCAGCAGCATCAGGAAGTTCCTATGGGCGCAGGTGCGTATCAGGCTACCAACGAAAGAAACGATTCAAATCCCGCCGGCAAAGATTTCTGGTCGAGCAACGTTGTTTACTTCAAGAGAAACGATTATTTCAAAGATTGGCATAGCGAAGTAAAAACCGAGAAACTGCAGTTTCAGGTAGTCAGCCCCTCCAACGCGCTTGATACGTTGCAGAGCGGCGCGGTGGATTTCGTAACGCCGCAGTTCACGAAAGCGAACGTAGAACGCCTTGACGGCATGAAGAACAGCGGTTTCGAAAAGCTTGAAGCATGGCAGCTCGGCTACGGCTATATCGGTATCAACGCGGGCAAAGTACCCAACGTAAACGTACGCCGCGCCATTATGGCCGCTATGCAGGCTTCGTTGGCTACGGAATATTATTCCACGGGTACCTGCGAAGTCATCGACTGGCCTATGTCCAATAAAAGCTGGGCGTACCCGAGAGAAGCGAACGGAAACTCCAAGCCGAACGGACACGATTACACGATGTGGACGGGAAAGGAACAGGCGATTGCGAAAGTGAAGAAATATATGCAGGCGGCAAACGTTTCCGCAGACGATTCTCAGCTGAAAATCCGCTTCACGATTGCGGGCGCTTCCATCACCGAACACCCCACTTACAGCGTATTCAAACAGGCGGCGGAAATTCTGAACGATTGCGGCTGGGACGTGGAAGTGAAAGCCGATTCGCAGGCGCTCACGAAGCTTTCCACCGGATCTCTCGAAGTATGGGCGGCTGCCTGGGGCTCCACGATCGATCCCGATATGTATCAGGTATATCATAAGAACTCTTTGGCTACTTCCGTATATGCGTGGGGCTATCGCGAAATCAAGGCGAACACCACGAAGTATTCTTTTGAAAACGGCGTTATCAATAAGCTGAGCACGATTATCGACGACGCGCGTGCGATCGATGACAAAACGCAGCGTACTTCGATGTACGAAAACGCGATGAGGCTGGTTCTTGACCTTGCGGTGGAAATGCCCGTTTATCAGAGAAAGAACCTGTACGCTTACAACAGCAAGAACGTTACGGGCTTCAAGACGGAAGTGAACGCATACTCTTCTCCCCTTGAAAAAGTTTGGGAATTAGAGCTCGTAAAATAAGCGTCCGGCAATAAAAAAGTAATCAGACGATCTTTCGCAAACAACCCGACCGTGCTTTTTCGGCACGGTCGGGTGAAAGCGTTAAAAAATCCGTGTGCGAAGATTGCGGAAAATTTACAGGCAGTTGGTGTAAAAGATGTTCAAATACATTTTGAAAAGAATAGGGGCGGCGATACTCATCCTGTTGGGCGTATCGTTCGTTCTTTACGCGCTCCTCAGGTGCATGCCGACGGACTTCGTGGAAGCGAAGATCCTCGCGCTGAACACTTCGGGCGCAACGGTTACGGAAGAATTCAAGCAACAGATGTATAAAACGTACGGTCTGGACGGCTCGATCGTGCAGGGGTATTTCAGCTGGTTGGGCAATATTTGCCATCTGAATTTCGGCAAAAGCTTCATAAACCAGCGCGAAGTGCTTTCGGAAGTGTTCGATCCGGGCAGAATCGGCACGTCGTTCATCGTGGCGGCGGTAAGTACGGTATTCGAATTTTTAATCGCGATTCCTCTCGGCATCACGGCGGCGACGCATCAGTATTCGGTGCGCGATTACGTGGTTACGGTGCTGGTACTTGTGGGAATTTCGTTGCCCTCGTTCTTCTTCGGGCAGCTTCTGAAAGATATTTTCGCCAACAAGCTCGGCTGGTTCCCGGTAGGGCAGATGAAAACGGCGGGCGTTCCCATGAACGGCATCGAAAAATTCGGCGATTATCTCTGGCACATGTTCCTGCCCGTGCTCACCGTTGTAATTTTAAGCATCGGTTCGCGTATGAGAATGACGCGTACGAACATGCTGGAAGTACTTAATTCCGATTATATCCGTACGGCACGCGCGAAAGGGTTAGGCGAAAGCACCGTAATTTACAAGCACGCGTTCAAAAACACGCTGATTCCTCTCGTAACCAGCCTTGCGGGCTTGATTCCCGGATTGTTTTCGGGCGCGATGATTACCGAATCGGTATTCGACCTCGAAGGCATCGGCAAATACGCGCTGAACGCGATGACGCAGGGCGATATTCCCGTAATCATGACGTACAACATGTTCCTCGCCGCGCTTTCGGTGCTGGGCATGCTTCTTTCCGATCTGATGTACGGCGTTGTGGACCCGCGCGTGAAACTTGCGTAAAGGAGAACGGAAATGGAAGAGAAAAAACAAGACGAAAAACTGAATTCCGTTCTCGCGGAGGCGGAAGAAACGGAAAACAACGTGGAAGCAAAGCTTGCCATGGAAGAAGAACTTCCGGAAGCGGCGGCAGAAGCGGAAGCCGTGCTTGACGCGGCGGAAGAAGAAAAGCCGCTGGATAAAAACGTAAAACTGATGTCGCCCATGCGCATGGTAATGCGGCGGTTCTTCCGCTCGAAACTTTCGATTGCGGGCATCGTGATGCTGGCGGCGCTGTTCCTGTTCTGCTGGCTTGGTCCGGTAGTGTACCACAAGTGGGGCGAAACGGAAACCGACCGTACGGGCGCGAACGATTACGGCACGCCGCAGATCGTGTATGTGAAAAACGACGAAGGCGAAGTCGTCGGCAGTTTCGTGCAGATTATCGTAACGGAAAAGGGTATCAACGCGCTGGCGAAACCTTCCGCCGATCACCTTCTCGGAACGGACGAGCAGGGCATGGATATTTTCGTGCGACTGATGTACGGCGGCAGACTTTCGCTTACCATCAGTTTCCTCGCGGTGTTTTTAACTTCGGCGCTCGGCATTATTCTCGGCGGACTGGCGGGGTATTACGGCGGCGTGGTGGATAACGTCATCATGCGTATCTGCGATATTTTAATCTGTCTGCCTACGCTTCCTCTGATGCTGATTATCGGTACGGTGCTCGATTCGAACGGCGTGCCGCAGGAATATTACATCTACCTGCTGATGGGGCTGTTATCCGTTTTCTCGTGGCCCGGCATGGCGCGGCTTGTGCGCGGTCAGATTCTTTTCCTGCGCGAACAGGAATATATGGTGGCTGCGGAAGCGATGGGGTATTCGGCAAAGAGAAAGATTTTCAAACACCTGATTCCCAACATTCTGCCGCAGATACTCGTATCGATGACGCTTTCGCTCGGCAGCATGATTCTGTACGAATCCACGCTGTCTTATCTGAACCTCGGCGTGAGAATTCCTTACGCGTCGTGGGGTACGATGATTGAAATTATATCGAAACGCAGCGATATTCTGCAGAATAATTTCAACGTATGGGTGCCTTCGGGTATCTGCATCATCATCGCCGTGCTCGGCTTCAACTTTATCGGCGACGGCTTGCGCGACGCGCTCGATCCGAAGCAGAGGAGATAACGATGGGCTTAACCGATTTATTCAAAAAGAAAAACAACGACGGCGCCGACGGCGAACAGCCGAACAAGCGCTCGTCGGGCACGCATTATCTTACGGGCAAGGAAGTCCGCGAAATCGCCAAAGCCAACCAGCAGGAAATGCGCAGGCTGGAAAAGGAGAAAAAACGCAAGGTACCGCCTTCCGCCTACACTACCGAGCTGAAAGATCCCGCCAATATTCTGGAAGTAGAGAATCTTCATTCGTATTTCTTTACCGATCAGGGCGTTGTGAAAGCCGTAAACGGCGTCAGCTTCAATATCCCCCTCAATTCCACGGTGGGCGTGGTGGGCGAATCCGGTTGCGGTAAATCCGTTACCTCCATGTCTATCATGCGCCTGCTGCAAGGTCCTTCGGGACAGATCGTAGAGGGCTCTATCCGTTTCAAAGCCATCGATTATATGCGGGATAAGAACGGCAAATTCATCCCCGAATACGAAACGGACGAAAACGGCGAACCGGTTTACGAAGAAGTGCTCGATAAAAAAGGCAACGTAAAGCTGGACGCGCACGGCGTGGCGCTGAAACGTCCGAAGCAGAAAATCGACGAGAACGGGCTGAAAATTTACAAGAAAGAAGAGGTGGTGTACGACATCGCCAAAATGCCCATTCACGAAATGTACCGCCTGCGCGGCAGACAGATGTCCATGGTGTTTCAGGAACCGATGACTTCGCTGAACCCCGTGTTCACGATAGGCGAGCAGCTGGACGAAGTAACGCTTCTGCACGTACCCGACGCCACGAAACAATTCGCGAAAGAGCGTTCCGTCAAAATGCTGAACATGGTGGGCATCGCAATGGCGGAGCGCGTGTATGCTTCGTACCCGCACGAACTTTCCGGCGGTATGCGGCAGCGCGTCATGATAGCCATGGCGCTTGCCGGCGAACCCCGTCTGATTATTGCCGACGAACCTACCACCGCGCTGGACGTTACCATACAGGCGCAGATTCTTGAATTGTTCAACGACCTGAAAAAGAGAATCAACGGTTCTATTCTGCTCATCACGCACGACCTCGGCGTTATCGCGGAAATGGCGGACTATGTGGTTGTAATGTATGCAGGGCGGATTATCGAACAGGGAACGGCTTCGGAAATTTTCCATCATCCCTGCCATCCGTACACGCAGGGCTTGCAGAAATCGAAGCCCACGATGAAATCGAAGGACGCGCGCCTCTTCAATATACCGGGCAACGTTCCCAACCCCGTGGATATGCCGGACTACTGTTACTTCAAGGAAAGATGCGATCAGTGCGTGAAGAAGTGTTCCGGAAAATATCCCGGAATGGTGCAGGTGAGCCCCACGCATTACGTGGCGTGCCATTTATACGATTCGAAGGAAGATTGAGATGAAAAAACAAGAATTTGAAACGGACGCACTGCGCCGCGGTCCGCGACATGTAGTGGAAGTCGAGCAGAAAGAAGCGAACGCGCCCGTAAACGAAACGCTTGCGGCGGAAGAAACGGCGGCGCAAATGAACAATCCGGAAGCAAACGCGGCGCAGCCGCAACCGGAGGGAGAATTCGCGAATTTCGACGATCAGGCGGAATTCGGCAAGGAACAGGAATTGCGCGATCGGAAAATCGCCGAGGACAGCGCGCTTCCGCCAGACCCGGACGCGATACTGGAAGTGCGCCATTTAAAGAAATATTTCACGCTGAAAAAGACGGTGCTCGGCAAGCCGCTTTCCGAACTGAAAGCGGTGGACGACGTTTCGTTTAAGATTTACCCCGGCGAAACGCTGGGTATCGTAGGCGAATCCGGCTGCGGTAAATCCACGATGGGGCGCGCGATTTTAAAGCTGCATCAACCCACGGCGGGGCAGATTTTCTTCAAGGGCGAGGACATCGCGAATTATAAGCAGAAAGAAATGCGCCCGCTTCGAACGAAGATGCAGATTGTATTTCAGGACCCGTATTCTTCGCTTCCCCCGCGCAGCACGGTAGGCGATATTTTGTCGGAACCCGTAAAAGTGCATAAACTTGTGCCGAAAGAACAAATAAAAGACTATGTGCTCGATTTGATGGAGCGCTGCGGACTTCGCGATTATTATTACGAGCGTTACCCGCACGAGTTTTCGGGCGGACAGCGCCAGCGTATCTGTATCGCGCGTGCGCTTTCCGTGAACCCCGAACTGGTGGTTTGCGACGAGCCTGTTTCCGCGCTGGACGTATCTATTCAGGCGCAGATTATCAACCTTCTGAAGAGCTTGCAGGAAGAGCGGAAACTGACGTATTTGTTCATTTCGCACGATTTGTCGGTCGTAAAATTCATTTCGGATAAAATCGGCGTTATGTATCTCGGTTCTCTGGTGGAATTCGGTACGAAAAAAGAAATTTTCGATAACCCGATGCACCCGTATACGCACGCGTTGTTTTCCGCGGTACCCAACCCGAATCCGGATGAAAAAACGCAGCGCGTCGTGCTGAAAGGCGATATTCCTTCGCCCGCCAACCCGCCGCTCGGTTGCAAATTCCACACACGCTGTCCGAAAGCCATGGAAATCTGCAAACACATCGCGCCCGCGTATAAAGAATACGAGCCGGGGCATTTCGTAGCGTGCCACTGCTATCCGCAGGAGTAAGCTATGTCGAAAAAGTCCAGGAGGAAAAACGCCGCGAAAAAACAGAAAGAAAAAGTGGTGTATTACGACGATAATTCCACGATTTTCGATATGAGCGGCGTGCGGGATTCCCGTCGTCGCGGTTCGTCGGCGGGGTCTTCGGACGGCTCGCGCGGCGGGCATGCGCCCCGAAGCGCCCGTCAGAACAACAATCCGTACAGCGAAAAGAAAAGCGCAACGTTCAAGGAAAAGTGGAAAACTTACGTAGCCGCGGTGAAAATGATGTTCCCGTGGATGTGCCTTGCGTTGATTGCTATCGGCGTGTTGTATTTTGTGGTTGTATTTTTCGGGCGATGCTCGGCTTGATTCGATGATAAAACACTGCGTTATTCCGCAGTGTTTTTGAGTAAAAAAGACGGGAAAAGTAATGATATTGCAACTGAAAACGACTTTTTTCTGCCGTTACCGATGATTCAAAAAGATTATAAAAAAGGAGCGATTTATGAAAATTTTATCTCTGAAAAACGTAAGAAAAGAATATCATACCGGTTCTTTGACAGTACTCGCCGTAAAAGACGTTTCGTTCGATTTGAACGAAGGCGAATTCGTGGTAATTCTCGGCGCGTCCGGCGCAGGAAAAACAACTCTCCTTAACCTTTTGGGCGGAATGGACGTTGCGACGGGCGGCGAAATCGATCTTGACGGAAGAAATATAACTTCATTCAACAAAAAGCAACTGACCGATTATCGACGTCGCGACGTAGGTTTTGTTTTTCAGTTCTATAATCTGATGCCTAACCTTACCGCGCTTGAAAACGTTGAAATCGCCGTTGAAATATGCGATAACCATCTCGACCCGAAAACCGTTCTCGAATCGGTGGGGCTCGGCGACAGACTCGACAACTTTCCCGCAGAACTTTCGGGCGGCGAGCAGCAAAGAGTTGCCATTGCCCGCGCGATTGCCAAAAACCCCAAGTTGATATTATGCGACGAGCCGACCGGCGCGCTCGATTACGTTACCGGCAAAAAAATACTGAAACTTTTGCAGGATTTATCCCGCGAACGAAACAAACTCGTCATTATCGTAACGCACAACGCCGCGCTTAAAGATATGGCAGATAAAGTAATCAAGATAAAGAGCGGAGGAATCGAGAGTATCGAAACGAACGACAATCCTAAATCGGTAGAGGAGATAGAGTGGTGAAAACGTACTTTAAAACAGTCCGCAGAATGTTCAAAAAACATCTTATACGGCTTTTTTCTCTTATCGGCATCGTTCTTATATCCGTAGGCTTTATATCGGGTATCGGTTCGCCGACGGATATGATTAAGGACAGCATAGAGAATTATTATACAAAACAAAGCGTAAGCGACTTTATCGTAAAAAGCAAGACGGGCGGTTTTGCCGACGAGCAAATTGCCGCGATAAAAAGCCGTTACGGCGAGAACAACGTAGAAACGGGGATGTCTTTCGATATCCGGACGGGTGAAAAAAGATCGCTCAGGCTGTATTTTCTCAACCTTGAAAATGCCGGAATCAACAAGTTGGAACTTATCGAAGGCGAAAGGATAACGAGCGACGACGAAAATTGCGTTTATGCCGAAGTAAAAGATAACGTAATAAAGGGATACTCCGTCGGCGATAAAGTAGAAATAGATCTTGCGTCCGCACTTAAATTGCCGTCCGAATATAAAATCAACGTTACGATTAAAGGAATAGTTAAAAGTCCGCTGACGTTCGGCAAAGACGGAGAGCCGAGTTATAACAACCCGGAAGATACCGAAATTCCCGACAATATGGCGGAAATAAACAAACTCGATTTACTTGAAAATATTTTATACTGTCCGACCGGAATCTGCGCTCTTCCGTCGAAAGGAGATCTGTATATAAAAGCGGAAAACCGTAAGTTGTTTAAATCTTTTTCCTCGGGTTACGAAAAATACGTCGAAAAAGAAAAAATCGAATTGACGGAACTTTTAGGCGAAGACGCGCGTATCATTACGCTTTACGATAATTACAGTTTTAAATCGGTTATCGCAAGCGCGGACAAAGTACGCGGAATAGGCAATATCTTAATGATTATTTTCATCGCCGTAACGCTTCTCGTCGTGTTATCGTCTATGATGCGGCTTATGGACGAGGAACGTTCGCAAATCGCCTGTCTGAAAACGCTCGGATACGGTTCGGTAAGTATCGTCGTAAGGTACGTTTTCTTTGCTCTCGTCGCGCTTGCGGCAGGCGGGGGTATGGGTTTTTTTGTCGGATACGGCGTTTCGTGGCTGATATGTTTCGCGTTCGGTTACAGTTACGTTATGCCGCCGATATCGGTGGTGGTCAAACCGAGTTATTACTTTATATCGCTGGGCGTAATTATCGCGGTTACGTTGATTGCGGTGTTTTCCATCGGAATGCGGCTTGCGAATAACGCTCCCGCCGACCTTCTGCGACCGAAACCGCCGAAAAAAGGAAAGAGAATTTTACTTGAAAAAATTCCGTTTATATGGAAACGACTTTCGTTTAAGTATAAATCTTCGATGAGAAACGTATTCAGGTATAAAACGCGGTTTTTTATGATGCTTGTGTCCGTAGGCGTTTCGGCGGGACTTGTTTTTGCGGGGCTTGCTCTTCTCGATATGTGCCTGTTCGGCGACTTCGGTTCGCCTGCGATCATCGGAATAGCGGTAGTCGTGGTTATTTTTGCGGGACTTCTCACCGCCGTGGTGATAAACACGCTTACAACCATAAATATCAGCGAAAGAGAAAGAGAAATAGCGACGCTTATGGTTCTGGGATATCACGACGGCGAAATCTGCGGCTATATTTATCGCGAAATATATATCAGCGTGTTTTTGGGTATTATCGTGGGGTATCCCATAGGAATAGGTCTTGCGACGCTTGTTTTTAAAACGATAGGGTTCGGAACGGTCGGCAACGTAAGTTGGTTTATGTGGCTGTTCGTGCCTGTGGTCGTATTCGTTTTTACGCTGCTCGTAACGCTGATATTAAGACCGAAAATAGTAAAAACCGGAATGAACGAAAGCCTGAAAGCGGTAGAATAAAAATTTTTAACGAATCGAGGCTGAAAATCTGAATCAAGTCGGTAACCGCGTTAATAAAAGAGTTTCTTTAAAAATGAGAATGAGTCCGGTATGATACCGGACTCATTCTCAAATAATTTCATCGGATTTTTATCCGGACTTTCGGTGATTCATTACCGGTACGGTTCTCGGCGTTAAAGATTTTCGATGATAAAATCTTCCAGTTCGTTTTCGGGAACGTATCCCAGACTGTTCGCCACCGCTTTGCCGCCGCGGAACGCAATCACGTTGGGGATAGAGGAAACGCCGCATTTGATAGCCGTTTCCGTCTGTTCGTCCACGTTTACTTTTACAAACACGGCTTTATCCGCGTATTTTTCCGCCAGTTCTTCGAATATCGGAGCAAGCATGCGGCAGGGCGCGCACCAAGTCGCCCAAAAATCCGCAAACACCGTTTTGTCGCCTTTTAAAAGTTCTTCGAACTCTTCGCCCGTAACTTGTTTCATTTGATTTCCTCCGTGATAAATTTTCTTTTGTAAGTATGTCTTATTTTTTTTCGAAATATTCCGCGATGTGTGCAAACTCTACTTCGTCCGCTTCGCCCGTCGCCATGTTTTTCACCGTCGCCGCGCCTTTTTCCAGCTCGCTTCCGCCAATGACGGCAACGTACTTCGCGCCCGTTTTGTCCGCATACTTGAATTGCGCTTTAATCGAGCGTGCCATGTGGTCGCATTCGGCTACGATGCCGTGGTTTCGCAAAGTCGTAGTCAGTTCAAAAGCCTTCTTGCGCGACGCTTCGTCCATGCCCGCGAAATACGCCGTCGGCGCTTCGTCGCAGGGAATTTCCGCACCCGATTGTTCCATGACGATCAGCAATCGTTCGATGCCCGCGGCAAACCCCACGGCGGGTACGTCGCCGCCGCCCAGAGATCGAATCAGACCGTCGTATCTTCCGCCGGCGCATACCGTGCCTTGCGCGCCGATTCCGTCCGCCACAAATTCAAACACCGTGCGCGTGTAATAATCCAGTCCCCGCACAATGCGCGGGTCTACGGTATATTCCACACCCGCTTCCGTCAGCCGTTCTTTCAGCTCGGAAAAATGCGCTTTGCAGTCGTCGCAGAGATAATCGAGAATAGAGGGCGCGTTTTTGTTCACTTCGCGGCACGCCTCTTCCTTGCAGTCGAGCAGCCGCAGCGGATTCTTTTCGAAACGCGTTTTGCAATCGTAGCACAGCTTGTCGAGGTGCGGCTCGAAATACGCGCGCAGCGCTTTGTTGTATGCCGCGCGGCACGCGGGGCACCCGATGGAGTTGATATGCAGCCGGGTTTTCAAGCCGAGCTTTTTAAGAAACGTATCGGCAAGCAGAATGGTTTCCGCGTCGGTATCAGCGCCTTTTGCGCCGAAAATCTCCACGCCGAACTGGTGAAATTCGCGAAGCCGCCCAGCCTGCGGGCGCTCGTAACGGAACGCGGGCGTAATGTAGTACATTTTTGCGGGAAGAACGCCGCTTGCCATGCCGTTTTCGATAAACGAGCGCGCCGCGCCCGCCGTGCCTTCCGGTTTCAGCGTAATCGAGCGGTTGCCTTTATCGAGGAACGTATACATTTCTTTCGTAACCACGTCGGTGGTGTCGCCCACGCCGCGGTTAAAAAGCTCCGTGTGTTCGAAAGTGGGGGTACGCAGTTCTTTCAGGCAATACAGCCGCGCGATTTCCCGCGCCGTGTTTTCCACATAGCGCCATTTGTAAGAATCTTCGGGCAGAACGTCTTTCGTGCCCTTGGGAATGTTAATCATAATTTTATCTCCGTTCGCCGCGGCGCCGTGTTCGGGCGCGGCTGTTTCTTCTGCCGTTTTTCGTTACAGCACGTATTTTTTCAAATCGCGGTTGCCCGTCAGCTTCGATAAATGCTCGTCCACGTACGCGCCCGTGATCGCTACGGGGATAGGCGCCGGGACGTCCATGCCGCCCGCATTGAAAGAAACGTCCTCTAAAAGATATTCCATCACCGTGTGCAGCCGCCGCGCGCCGATGTCCTCGCTGGTGGCGTTTAAGTCCACCGAAATTTCCGCAATCCGTTCTATGGCGTCCGGTTCGAATTTCAGTTCGATGTTATCCACGGAAAGCAGTTCCGCGTACTGGAAGGTAAGCGAATTCTGCGTTTCCGTAAGAATACGGATGAAGTCTTCTTTCGTTAAAGATTGCAGCTCCACCGATACGGGAAACCGCCCCTGCAGTTCGGGAATCAGATCTTCGATAGAGGATACGTGAAACGCGCCCGCCGCGATAAACAGCACGAAGTCCGTTTTTACGGGCCCGTATTTCGTTACCACCGTGCTGCCTTCCACGATGGGCAGAATATCGCGCTGCACGCCCTCGCGCGAAACGTCGGCGCCGCGTTCGCCTTTTCCCGCGATTTTATCGATTTCGTCGATGAATACGATGCCGTCGTTTTCTGCGCGGTAAAGGGCTTCCGCTTTTACGGCGTCCTCGTCCACAAGTTTATCCGCTTCTTCGGCAAGCGCGATTTCCATCGCCTCGCCCACGGTAAGGCGGCGTTTCTTCTTTTTTCCGCGGAACATATCCCCGAAAATCGAACCGATAGAAATGGAAGCGCCGCCGGGCACAAGCTCCATCGGCTGCGGAATATCTTCCACGTCCATTTCGATTACGAAATTATTGAGTTTTCCGGCGCGCAGCTCGCTTAAAAGTCTGCCTTCGAACACTTCTTTCGCCGTATCTCCGCGCTCGTCCTTTTTGGCTTCCAGAATAATTTTCAGAACGCGTTTTTCCGCCGCCGAAGTGGCTTTCGCTTTTACTTCTTCTTCCTTTTCGGCTTTCACAAGGCGGTACGAGCACTCCGCAAGGTCGCGGATCATGCCTTCCACGTCTTTGCCCACATATCCCACTTCCGTGTACTTCGTGGCTTCCACTTTCACGAACGGCGCGCGCACCAGCTTTGCCAGCCGCCGCGCGATTTCCGTCTTTCCCACGCCGGTAGGACCTTTCATGATAATGTTCTTCGGCGTGATTTCCTCGCGTACTTCCTTGGGCAAACGGCTTCTTCTGTAACGGTTTCTCAGCGCGATCGCCACCGCTTTTTTCGCTTCGTCCTGCCCGATGATATATTTATCCAGCTGTTCTACAATCTGTTTCGGAGAAAGATCCATTTACTTTTCCTCCCGCGCGGTTTTCGCGCTTTTCTTCTCCGCGGTTTTTGTTTTAGCCGCCGCTTTTTTCGCCGGTTTTTCCGCGGGCGCAGAGGGGAGCTCTTCGCCGATGGTTTCGCAGCGGATGTTGTCGTTCGTGAACACGCAGATTTCCGAAGCGATTTTCAACGCTTTTCTCGCAATCTGTTCTGCGGAATAATCCGTTTCCGAATACAGGGCGCGCGCCGCGGCAAGGGCATAGTTTCCGCCCGAACCGATGGCGCACACGTTGCCGTCCGGTTCGATTACTTCGCCTGTGCCGGAAAGAATCAGAAACGTATCTTTGTCGGCGGTAATCATCATCGCGTCCAGCTTTCTGCCCAGCTTGTCGCTGCGCCACAGCTCCGCAAGCTCCACGGCGGAGCGCATCAGATTCCCCGCGAATTTATTCAGCATGCCTTCGAATTTTTCCGTCAGCGAAAAGGCGTCCGTTACCGAACCGGCAAAGCCCAAAATCACTTTGCCGCCGTAAATGCGGCGTACCTTCACCGCGGAATTTTTAAAAATCACCGATTCGCCCAGCGTAACCTGACCGTCGCCGGCAATCGCCGTAACGCCGTTTCTTTTTACGGCGCAAATCGTGGTACCCCGAAATTCCATATTGTTTTTTCTCCTTGTACTTATCTCTTTAAAGGTGTTCCGCCCAGGCGCGCATTGTTTCCAGCGCGCGTTCGGAAAGCGCCCGATAGCGTTCTTTTTTATCTTTGATGCGCACGGATAACGGGGGAAGAATACCGTAATTCGCGTTCATCGGCTGAAAATCTTTATTCGGCGCCGTGAGGTAGGCGGCAAGCGCGCCCGTCATCGTTTCGCCCGGCGCCGTGCCGCGTTTGTTTCCCGTCAATTCGTCCAGAAGATACGCCGCCGCGAAAAGTCCCGAAGCGGCGCTTTCCACATATCCTTCCACGCCCGTAATCTGCCCCGCAAAACGCACGTTCCGATTATATTTAAACGAGAAATCGGCGTTCAAAACAGCGGGGGATAGTATAAACGTGTTGCGGTGCATCACGCCGTATCGCAGATATTCCGCGTTTTTCAGTGCGGGAATCATCGAAAATACCCGCTTCTGCTCGCCGAATTTCAAATTTGTCTGAAACCCCACAAGGTTGTACGCCGTGCCTTCCGCGTTTTCTTTGCGCAGCTGCGCCACCGCGAAGGGGCGCTTCCCGTCCTCGCAAAGCCCCACGGGCTTCAGCGTGCCGTAGCGGAGCGTGTCTTTCCCGCGCGATGCCATCACTTCGATCGGCATGCAGCCTTCGAAAATTTCGCCTTTTTCAAAATCGTGCAACACCGCCTTTTCCGCCGTCCCCAGCGCTTCTACGAAGTCGTAATATTCTTCTTTCGTCAGCGGACAATTCACGTAATCGCCCGTGCCTTTATCGTACCTGTCCTGCGTGAACGCGCGGGTATAATCGATAGAATCCGCCGCAATCACGGGCGCGGAAGCGTCGAAAAAGTGCAGATTTCTGCCCGTTTTTTGTTCGATGTCCGCCGCCAGGGCGTCCGCAGTCAGCGGCCCCGTGGCAATAATCGCGTATTCGTCGCCCGATACTTCGGGAATTTTTACGATTTCTTCCGTTACCACGCGGATGTTTTTTTCGCCGCGGATTTTTTCCGTAACGTACGCCGCGAATTTTTCCCTGTCCACGGCAAGCGCGCCGCCCGCGGGCACGGCGGTGTGCGCCGCCGCTTCCATCGTAAGCGAGCCGAGAATGCGCATTTCTTCCTTCAGAAGTCCGCACGCGTTCGCGTAAACGTCGGCGGATTTCAATGAGTTCGAACACACCAGTTCGCAAAGCGACGGGCTTTCGTGCGCGGGCGAATATTTCTGCGGCTTCATTTCGTACAACGTAACGTTTGCGCCGCGCCGCGCCAGATAATACGCCGCCTCGCAGCCCGCCAGTCCGCCGCCGATGACGGAAATCTTCGCGTTTTTCAATTTTTCGTTTGTGTTTCCGTTCATGTTCGTTTTACCGATCGTCGCCGTATATGGGTTCGTCCATCAAAGGGGGCGCGTCGAAATCTTCCGATTGCAGCGGTTTGAAGCTTTTCGCGCCGCCGTCGGCGCCCGTCGTGCCTGCGCCCGTCGCCGAAGAGGCTTTGCCCTCTTTATAATCGCATTCCTTGTTGGAACATTTCACGTTGCCCCGCGCAGTTTTCACCAGCGCGCTGCCGCACTTGGGGCACTTTTTTCCCGTGGGAATATCCCACGATAAAAACTTGCAGGCGGGGTAGCCGGAACAGCCGTAGAAAATCTTGCCTTTTTTACTCTTTTTCTGCAGCATCGGAGATCCGCATTCCGGGCAGATGCCGCAATCTTTCTGTTCGCCGTTTTCCGTGGGGTAGGGGCGCGTCGTTTTGCAATCGGGATAGTTGGGGCAGGCGAGAAATTTTCCGAATTTTCCCGTTTTTACCACCATGTTTTCGCCGCAGTTGGGGCAGGGGATCGCGGAAATTTCCTGTTCGCCCTCGCTTACGATGTTATGGCATTCGGGGTAGCCGGAACACGCGAGATATTTTCCGTATTTTCCGTTTCTGCGAATCATCGGTCTGCCGCATTTTTCGCACTTGATGTCGGTGAGTTCGTCGCCGTACGAGGAAGCATTTTTCAGATTTTTTTCAAATTCCGGGTAGAAGTTTGCAATAACGTCCTGCCAGCGCTGTCCGCCTTCTTCTATTTTATCCAGCTTGGTTTCCATATCCGCGGTGAAGCCCACGTTCATGATATCGGGGAAGCATTTGTTCAGCATATCCGATACGGCGTACGAAACTTGCACGGGCTTCATGTATTTGCCCTCTTTTTTCACGTACTTCTGGTTGAGTTTCGCGATGATGGTCGCGTACGTGGAGGGGCGCCCGATGCCTTTTTCTTCCATCGCTTTCACCAGCGAGGCGTCCGTATAGCGAAGGGGCGGCTTTGTGAATTTCTGCTCCGTGTTGATTTTGTTGCAGTTCACGCTTTCTCCCTGCGCCAGATCGGGCAGCAGTTCTGCGGATTCCGCCGATTCGTCGTCGTCCTTTTTTACCTCCGTTTCGCGGTATACCGCCGTATAGCCGGGGAAGAGCATGATTTTGCCGCTCGCCTTGAAGGTATAGCCGGAATTGTTTATATCCATCTGTGTGCTGTTGTATTTCGCTTCCGCCATCTGCGAAGCAAGGAAACGCTCGTAAATCAGCTTGTACAGCATATAATGCTTTTTATCCAGCAGATTTTTCGCCTTGTCCGGCGTCATCGAAACGTCGATGGGGCGCACGGCTTCGTGCGCGTCCTGCGCGTCCTTTTTCGTGGAATAAAAATTCGGCTTTTCGGGCGCGTAATTATCGCCGTACGCGGCGCGGATGTATGCCAGCGCGCTTTGTTGCGCTTCCGCCGAAATACGTACGGAGTCCGTTCTCATATACGTGATGAACGCGATATGGTCGCCGTTTTCCGTGCCGATGCCTTCGTACAGGTGCTGCGCGAGGCTCATCGTTTCGGGCGCCGTGAAGCCCAGCTTGTTGGAAGATTCCTGTTGCATCGAAGAAGTGGTGAACGGCGCGGGCGCGTGGCTTTTCACCACCGATTTTTTCATCGCAGCCACAACGAATTCTCCCGCTTTCAGCGCGGCGAGCACCGTTTCCGTTTCCTCTTTGGAAGCGGGCTTGTATTTCTTGCCGTTTTTCTTTTCGAGGGAAGCTTTGAACGGCGCGTGTTTCAGTTCCTTATCCTGCAGCAGCGCGGAAACGTTCCAGTATTCCTGCGGCTTGAACGCTTCGATTTCCCGTTCTCTGTCCACAATCAGTTTCAGCGCCACCGATTGCACTCTGCCGCCCGAAAGCGTTCGGGAATTGTTTTCCGTTTCGATTTTGTGATTCAGCAGGGTGGAAAGTTTGTAGCCCACCAGTCTGTCCAGCACGCGGCGCGCCTGCTGCGCGTCCACAAGGTTATAATTGATTGTCCGCGGTTGCGTAAGCGCTTTTTCTACCGCTTTTTGCGAAACTTCGTTGAATTCGATGCGGTTTTTCGCTTTTTCGTCTAATCCGAGAACCGTCTGCAAATGCCAGGAAATCGCCTCTCCCTCGCGGTCGGGGTCGGTTGCAAGATAAACGCGGTCGGCTTTTTTCGTTTCGTCCTGCAAGCGCCTGATCAGATCTTCTTTGCCTTCCGAATTTACGTAGCGCGGTTCGAAATTGTTTTTCACGTCCACGCCGAGGGAGTGTACGGGCAGGTCGCGGATATGCCCCGCGGAAGCGTCTACCTTGTACTTTCCTTTCAGATACTTCGAAATGGTCTTTGCCTTGGAAGGAGATTCTACGATAATTAAATCCATTGTTTCTATGCCCTTTTTAAAATGTTAATCCGTGTTTTTATACGAGGGAAACGAAGTTCCCGCCCGTGCGCGTCAGCACGCCTTTTACTTCCAGCGCCGCAACGATGCCGGAAAGCTTCCATACGGGCAGCTTCGTCAGGTGCGATAAAGCGTTGATGTTCGCCTTGCCCGTATCTTTCAAAGCCTCGTACACAAGTTTTTCGTCGGCGGAAAGTTTATCCGTCGCGTCGGTTGCCGTCGTTTGTGCGGCGACGCCCAGTTTTTCGAAAACGTCGTCCGCGCTTTCGGCAAGATTTGCGCCGCGTTTAATCAGTGCGTTGCAGCCTCTTCCCGCCGCCGATTCGGGCGAATAGGGGAAGGCGAACAGCGGTTTTCCCGCGGCTTTTAAAAATTCCGCCGTCATCAGCGCGCCGCTTTTTTCGCCCGCGCTGGCAATCAAGCCGGCTGTTCCCAGCGCGGCAAGCAGAGCGTTTCTGCGTTCGTAAGAAAATTTTCGCGCGGTTACGCGGTAAGTGTGTTCGGTTACGTACAGATTTTTTTCAAAATCGCATCGCGCGTTTTCCATACAGCAGAACCCGCCCGCCAAAACCGATATGCCGCCTTTCGTTTTCGCCGCTCCCGCCAGCGCCGCGCTGTCGCCTCCGTCCGCGTTTCCCGTAACCACCGTGAACGCGCGGGATAACTCTTCCGCAACTTTTTGCGTGCGTTTCATCACTTCGGGCGGAGTGCGCCTCGAACCCACCAGCACGAATTTAGCGCCTTTTTTCAAAGCCGCGTTTCCTTTTTCGTACTGTACCAGCGGCGGATTCTCCACCGCGCGCCACTCTTCGAAAAAGCCGTCGGAAACGCGCGTTACGGGGTTGATAGCTTCGTTTTCAAGCGCCGCAATCACGTTTTTGAAAAACGAATCGTCTTTCAAAGACTGCACCATATCATTATATACGCCGCTTTCGTCCGCTTTAACCGCGTTTTTGAAAAATTCCGCGTAATTTTTTACAAGGTTTACGGCGCTGCCGGCGGCTTTTAACAGCGCGTTTTTTTCGCCGAGCGGCAGGGGAAAGGCGTCCAGCCAGATGAAAGCCTTCTCTTCCGCCGAAAGATTCCGCATAGTGTGCCTCCCCGCGCCTTATTCTTCTTCCGCGCCGTACGTGCGGTACGATACCGCTTCCATCACGTGCTCCGGTAAAATGCGCTCTTCTCCCGACAGGTCTGCAATCGTGCGCGCCACCTTTAAAATACGCGAGCGCGCCCGCGCGGAAAGCCTGAGCGAAGTGAACGCCTCGCGCAGAATATCGTCGCACTCTTTCGAAAGCGCGCAGTATTTCCGTATGTCTTTTTCGTTCATTTCGCTGTTGGTGTTCACGTTTTCGCCGGCATATCGCTCGCGCTGAATTTCCCGCGCGCGGTCGGTGCGTTTTTTGATTTCCGCGCTCGTTTCTCCGTTTTCTCCGCCCGAAAGGTCGTCGTACGTTACGCCGTCCACTTCCACCTGAATATCGATTCTGTCCAGCAGCGGACCGGATATTCTTGCGCGGTAACGTTTGATTTCGGAAGGCGTGCACGTGCATTGCCGCGTGGCGGAGCCGTAGTTCCCGCAGGGGCAGGGGTTCATGCTTGCGCACAGCATAAACGAAGCGGGATACGTAACGGTGCCGCCCGCTCTCGAAACGGTGATAACGCCGTCCTCCAGCGGTTGCCGGAGCGCTTCCAGCGTGGAGCGGTTGTATTCGGGCAGCTCGTCCAGAAACAGCACGCCGCCGTGCGCCAGCGAAATTTCTCCGGGATGCACCGTTTTGTTTCCGCCGCCGCAGAGCGAAACGGTGGTGGCGGTGTGGTGGGGCGTTCTGAACGGGCGTTCGGTAATAATTCCGTTTTCGCCCAAAGTTCCCGCCACCGAATGAATTTTTGTGATTTCCAGCGCCTCTTCAAACGATAAATCCGGCAGCACCGTCGGAATCGCCCGCGCCAGCATGGTTTTTCCGCTTCCGGGAGGGCCTACAAACAGAATGTTGTGTCCGCCCGCCACGGCAACTTCCAGCGCGCGCTTTGCAATCTCCTGTCCTTTCACGAACGACAGATCGTGCGCGGAAAGGTCGTTGTTCCCGTCCGCGCCCGCCTTTTCGCTTTGCGCCGCGCGGAATTCTTCGCAACGCACGGGGGAGAGGGGCGAAAAACCGGAAAGGTGATCCACCACTTCGCGTAAGGTTCGCGCCGCATATACGTCGACGCCGCCCACATACCCCGCTTCCTTTGCGTTTTCTGCGGGAACGATAAACGTTTTGTACCCTTTTTCGCGCGCGGAAATCACCGCCGGCAGCACGCCGCGCACGGGGCGCAGTTCGCCGTTTAACGCAAGCTCGCCGAGAAAAATGATTCCGTTCGTGTCTGCTTCCAGCGCGCCTTCGCCCTTTAAAAGCGAAATCGCCGTGGCAAGGTCCAGCGCCGAGCCTTCTTTTTTCACGTACGCGGGGGCGTAGTTCACGGTGATTTTATGGTTCGGAAACATCAGTCCGCTGTTTTTCACTGCGCTTTTCACCCGTTCGCGCGATTCTTTCACCGCCGCGTCGGGCAAGCCCACCATATCGAACGAAGGAATCCCTTTCGAGATATCCGCTTCCACCGTTACGGGTACGCCTTCCAGCCCGAAGAGCGCATAGCTTTCTACTCTTGCAATCATTCTGCGTGCAAACTCCTTGAAATCTATTCACCTGCTGTCTTATTATTGTACAGGAAAAGCGGAAAAAAGTAAATAAAAAAAGGCGGCGGTAACCAAGAAAAAAAATATTTTTTTGTCGCGCGCGCGTATATAAGCGGCAAAAACGCAAAAACGCGTCGAACGCCCGCGCCTTATTCCGCTTTGTTCCGCAAGTTTCTCCGCGCCGTTTTTTGTAATAGCGGCGTATTCGAAGAAGCGCGGTTTTTGCCCGAAACGGAAAAAAAAGTCGAAAAATATTTCAAAAAACTCCTTTTATCCGCTTGACAAAATTTTGAATATTGTGTAGAATGGCTGCATATTTTTACACGCGGAGCGTAGCCGGCGCAAAACGCGTAAAAAAATCACACTAAGGAGAATAAACGATTGAACAGAAAAAAATCGGCCGCGTTAATGTGTGCGGTTGCCGTGTTTTTCGGCGCTTTTGCGCTGCTTTGCGGCTGCGCGGACTCGCAAAATACCCCGGGAAGAGGCAGATCTGTGCCCGGAGGCACGATGGACGACTACTTCGACGATTCCGTAATTACGTACGAAGTCGGCGCTTCGTATACGTTTTAAAGTTATAAAACAAACAGATAAAACGCGGCGCCCCGAAGAAAAATCTTCGGGGCGTTTTTCTTTGTTTTTTTATCGGAAATATATTTTACGAAAAGTTATTCCCGCTATGTTTAAACGGCGGAAAGCAGGGGTAAAAATAACTAATGAAAAAAGAAACCGACGGGTTGCGGAACAAAGCGCGGCACGCGGAAAACGGCAAGGAGGGCAAAATTATGGATATGAAAAAATTTACCGAGAAATCTTCGGAAGCGCTGGTAAACGCGCAGAGAGTTTCCACGGAATACGGCAACGCCGATATCAATCAGCTGCATCTGTTATTCTCGCTTTTAAGCGATAAGGAGGGGCTGATAGCCACGCTGTTGTCGCGTGCTGGCGTAAACGTTTCCGCGCTTCTCGAAAGAACGCGTACGGAAATTTCGCGGCTTCCCAAAGTATCGGGCGGCGAAAAATACGTATCCGGCGCGTTGAACGATCTGCTTGAAAGCGCGCAGAGTTCCGCGGAACAGATGGGCGATTCCTATGTTTCCGTCGAGCATCTGTTCATGGCGTTCTTCGATAAGGGCGAAAGCCTTGTGAAGCGCCTTCTGAAAGAAGCGGGGATCGATAAAGATACTTTCATGCAGGAGCTTGCCAAAGTGCGCGGCAATTCCCGCGTCGACAGCGAAAACCCCGAAGATACCTACGACGTACTGAATAAATACGGCAGCGATCTGGTGGAGCGGGCGCGGCAGCACAAACTTGATCCCGTCATCGGGCGGGACGAAGAAATCCGTTCCGTCATCCGTATTCTTTCGCGTAAAACGAAAAACAATCCCGTGCTGATCGGCGAAGCCGGCGTGGGCAAAACGGCAATCGCCGAAGGGCTTGCGATTCGTATCATGAAAGGGGACGTGCCCGATTCTCTGAAAGACCGCAAAGTATTTTCTCTGGATCTCGGCGCGTTGATTGCGGGCGCGAAATTCCGCGGCGAATTCGAAGAAAGATTGAAAGCCGTGCTTGCCGAAGTGAAGAAATCGGACGGCAGAATTATTCTGTTCATCGATGAGTTGCACACCATCGTCGGCGCCGGCAAAACGGACGGCGCGATGGACGCGGGCAACCTGTTAAAGCCTATGCTGGCGCGCGGCGAACTGCATTGCATCGGCGCCACCACGCTGGACGAGTACCGCAAATATATCGAAAAAGATCCCGCGCTCGAACGTCGTTTCCAGCCCGTGCTGGTGGGCGAACCCACGGTGGAAGATACCATCTCCATTCTGCGCGGTCTGAAAGAGCGTTACGAAGTGTTCCACGGCGTAAAAATTCAGGATAACGCATTAATCGCCGCGGCGACTCTTTCCGACAGATATATCACCGACAGATTCCTGCCCGATAAGGCGATCGACCTCGTGGACGAAGCCTGCGCCACCATCCGCACGCAGATGGAATCGAGCCCCGAAGAAATGGACGCGCTTTCGAGAAAGACGATGCAGCTGGAAATCGAAAAGAACGCCCTTTCCAAAGAAACCGATCCCGCTTCGCAGGAACATCTGAAAGAAATCGAAAACGAACTTGCGGAAATGAAAGAAAAATACGCAGCGTTGTCCACCCGCTGGGAAGCGGAAAAACGCGATATTTCCGCGGTGCAGTCTTTGCGCGAAGAAATCGAAAAATGCTCGGCGGAGCTGGAAAAAGCGCAGCGCGAGTACGATTTGCAGAAAGCTTCCGAACTTCAGTACGGCAAACTTCCCGAACTGAAAAAGAAGCTGGAAGAAAGCGAGAAGAAAGCCGCGGCGGACGGCGCGGACGGCAACGGCGGCACGATTCTGCACGATAAAGTAACCGAAGAAGAAATCGCCGAAATCGTGGCAAAACGCACGGGCATTCCCGTGGCGAAACTGATGGAAGGCGAAAAGGAAAAACTGCTTCACCTCGCCGATACCCTGCACAAACGGGTAATCGGGCAGAACGAAGCGGTGGATGCCGTGGCTAACGCCATTCTTCGTTCCCGCGCGGGCATCGCCGATCCCGATCGCCCTATCGGTTCGTTCCTGTTTTTAGGCCCTACGGGCGTCGGCAAAACGCAGCTTGCGAAAACGCTGGCGAAGTGCTTGTTCGACGACGAGAAAAACATGGTGCGTATCGATATGAGCGAGTATATGGAAAAGTATTCCGTTTCCCGTCTGATCGGCGCGCCTCCCGGATACGTCGGGTACGACGAGGGCGGGCAGCTCACCGAAGCCGTGCGCCGTCATCCTTACTGCGTGGTGCTGTTCGACGAGGTGGAAAAGGCTCACCCGGACGTGTTCAACGTGCTTTTGCAAGTGCTTGACGACGGGCGTATCACCGACGGACAGGGCAGAACGGTGAACTTCAAAAACACCGTGATTATCTTAACTTCCAACCTCGGCTCGCCCGCCATTCTGGAGGGTATCGACGCAAAAGGCAACCTTTCCGAAACGGCGAAAAAGGAAGTGGAAGCGCTGCTTAAAACCTCGTTCCGTCCCGAATTTTTAAACCGTCTGGACGAAATCGTCATTTTCAAACCGCTGCAGAAAGGCGAAATCGAAAAGATCGTAAAACTTTTCGTTTCGTCTCTCAGAGAAAGACTCGCGGAAAAGCGGCTGACTCTGGAAATTACCGACAAAGCGTGCGCATACCTTGCGGAAAACGGCTACGATCCGGTTCTCGGCGCAAGACCGTTGAAGAGGTACGTGCAGCAGGCGGTGGAAACGCCGCTCGCCAAAGAACTGCTTGCGGGCAGATTCCTGCCGGGCGATACGGTGAAAATCGACGCTTCCGATTCGGGCGTCATCATCACCAACCCGAAAAAGTAACCGTCGAAAATCCTGAAACGCTCTCCCGTACAACAAACGGGAGGGCGTTTTTTTCATAAATTTCCGGGCGGCGGCATACGATAAAAAGAATCGATAAGAAACACCCGGAGGGCGCGCCATGTCCGCTAATGCAAAGAAAAACGCAGGTACGCAGGAAAAAAACGCAATGTTCGGTTTAAGCGAGGAAGAAGTAAAATTTTCACGCGAAAAATACGGCGAAAACGCACTGCAAAAGCGTAAAAGAAAGGGCTTTTTCAAACAGTATCTTTCCGCCTTTTCCGATCCGATTATCCGCATCCTGCTCGTTGCGCTTGCCATCAATCTCATATTTTTCATCCGCAGCCGCAACGTAACCGAAACGGCGGGCATCGCCGTCGCCGTGTTTTTATCCACGTTCGTTTCCACCCTCTCGGAATACGGCAGCGAATCGGCGTTCGAACAGCTGATGGCGCAAAGCGAAAACTTGTCCTGCCGCGTCCGCCGCGGCGGAAAAACAAAACAAATCGCCGTACGCGAACTTGTCGTCGGCGATATATTGCTTCTGGAAGCGGGCGAACGAGTCCCCGCGGACGGCGTCATGCTTTCGGGCAGACTTGCCGTATCGCAATCCCCGCTCACGGGCGAAAGCGCGGAAATCGAAAAAACGCCCGGAGCGCTTGCCGGCGCGGAAGGGCTTTCCCGCCGCGAAAAGGTATTCGAAGGCAGTCTGGTTACGGGCGGCGAAGCGGCGGTACGGGTAAGCGAAGTGGGCGAAAACACCTTTTACGGGCAGATGGCGGGCGCGCTTCGTCAGGATAAAGGGGACAGCCCGTTGAAACGCAAACTTTCCGTTCTTGCAGGCACGCTTTCCCGCTTCGGATATCTCGCCGCCGTGCTCGTCGCTCTTGCCGATCTGTTCAACGCGTTCTTTCTGGATAACGCCATGAATCCCGCGCTTATCAAGGCGGATTTTCAAAACCCCGTTACGGTATTTTCCTGCCTGATGCACGCCGTTACCCTTGCCATCGCCGTAGTGGTGGTCGCCGTGCCGGAAGGGCTTCCCATGATGATCGCCGTGGTTCTTTCTTCCAACCGCGCGAAAATGGCAAAGGACAACGTGCTTGTAAAGCGCGCCGCGGGCATCGAAGCGGCGGGCGGCATGAAAATTCTTTTTACCGATAAAACGGGCACGCTCACCCGCGGCATGCCGTCCGTCGGCCGCGTTTTAACGGGCAGGGGCGAATTGCTTCCCCCCGATCGTCTGCCCGCGCTCCTTGCGGAAAAAATCGCCGCGTGCGCGTATTTCAACGGCGGCGAAGCGGCGGCAAAGGGCGGCGGCAACGCCGCGGACAGGGCTTTTAAAGCCGCTTTTCCGCCGGAAACGTATCTGCGCGGCGCCCGCTTGCACGAGGCGAAAATTATATCGCGGCAGAAATTCAGCACGGAAAACAAATACGCTCTCGCCGCGGTGCAAAGCGGCGGCGAAACAACGGTGTATTTTCAGGGCGCGCCCGAAATCCTGCTGCCGCATATCGCGTACTGTTTCAACGGCGAAAGCAATCTTCCGCTGGATGCGGCGCTGATGAAAAAACGCCTGCACGAACAGACGAGCCGCGGCAGACGCGTAATCGCTCTTGCCTGTTACGAGGGCGAATTTCCGCGTGCCTCCGAAGGAATCTTGCCGGAAAACGCCACGCTTCTTGCGCTTGCCGTGCTTTGCGACGAACTTCGCCCCGAAGCGAAAACCGCCGTGGACGATCTGCGCGGCGCCGGCGTGCAGGTAGTGATGATTACGGGCGATCATCCCGAAACCGCGGCGGCAATCGCCAAAGAGGCGGGGCTGTTTCTGCCTGTGCGGCAAACCGAAAAACGCAAAACTTCGCACCATACCCCCCGCAAAAGCAAGGCGGAAGCGCAGAAGTACGCGCCGTACGTCGAATCGGGCGGCGCCGTCGTGCTCACGGGCGGCGAACTGGCGGCGATGAGCGACGAAGAAGTATTAAAAATTCTGCCGCGGCTCCGCGTGGTGGCGCGCGCTCTCCCCACCGATAAAAGCCGGCTGGTAGAACTTTCGAAGCGCCTCGGCTGCGTAACGGGCATGACGGGCGACGGCATCAACGACGCGGCGGCGCTGAAAAAAGCGGACGTCGGTTTCGCGCTCGGTTCGGGCACGGAAGTCGCCAAAGAAGCGGGCGACGTGGTGATTACCGACGATAATCTTTCGTCCGTCGTCAAAGCGGCGGCATACGGCAGGCGGGTATTCAAAAGCATACGGCAGTTTGTGGTGTTTCAGCTTACGATGAATCTCTGCGCGGTGGGCGTATCTCTGCTTGCGCCGTTCATCGGCTTCGATACCCCCGTAACCGTCATGCAGATGCTGTGGATCAATATGATTATGGATACGCTCGCCTCGCTGGCGTTCGCGGGCATCCGCGTCGATCCGCAGGATATGCGCCGTCCGCCCGTGCCGCTTTCCGAGCCCGTGCTTACAAAGCGCCTTGCGGGGCGCGTCGCCGCCACGGGAATCTACTGCGTGCTGCTTTGCCTGTACTTTTTAAAGTCGCCGGAAATCGCCTCGTTTTTCCGCGTGGGCGAAAGCAGGGGCACGGCGCATTTTTACACCGCGTTTTTCTCGATTTTCGTGTTTTCAGGTTTGTTCGGCGCGTTCCATGCCCGTACCGATTCGCCGAATCCGTTCAGAAGAATGAAGGGCGGCGGCTCGTTCGTGATTT
>ENA-UOOA01000304-UOOA01000304.1-human-gut-metagenome-genome-assembly--contig:-P61old-NODE-304-length-105859-cov-8.727033_pt1 | contig 105859 bp, 133 predicted proteins | sample MGYA00242467_ERZ724014 | MGnify/ENA metagenome assembly ERZ724014 | reverse complement strand
AACAGAGTCTGTAAGACTAATTTTAAACAGCTTAAATTCGGAAACGGATGAAAACGATAGAAAAGATAAAGAATAGTATCAGAGCTTATATAATTGGTGATGCTTTAGGAGTTCCTTTTGAATTTCAAAATCCGACCAAATTTAATTGCGTCGGATTTTCAAAAGGAGGATATCATAATCAACCGATTGGCACTTGGTCTGACGATACATCTATTCTGTTATGTCTTATAGATGCACTTTCTATTAAGACGAATAATATGATGGATGTTTTTAATAAAATGAGAGATAATCTAAAGGATTGGTATCATAATAAAGGTTTCAATGCAGGAGAAGGATTATTCGATATAGGATCGCAAACATCATCTTCTATTATGAGGAATGGTTGTCCGAGAACAGATTCGATGGGAAACGGTGCAATGTTTTATGCTCTTCCTGTTGCAATTTATAGATCTACGAAAAAGGAGTTCGTAGCTTCAGAGACTATGAGTTTATTCAACTTTTTTAGCTTATTCACTCATAATAATCCTAATTGTTTTAAGTTTGGTGGCAATTATTGTTGCTTACTTGAAAAATTGTTGAGAGCTTTACCGCAAGAAAATATCAAGTTCGATTTTTCGGTTGATAGTTATCAAAATCGAGGAGATGTTATTAATACATATAACTTGATTTTAGATAATTATTTGAAATTGAGAACAAAGAGTTCTACCTTAAAAGAAGACCTTTGTAACGTAGTGAATTTAGGATTTGATACGGATACAAATGCAGCTTTATTTGGAGCATTAATGGGGATTCATAAGGAAGTCGATATTGAAGATTGGAAGCAAGTCAGAAAGTATCGAGAAATAGATAAATTGATTGATAATTTCGTAAATTCGTTGACAATGGAACATATAAAGGATGTTTGATATAGATGCTAAGTTTAATTTTTTCACAGAAGCCAATCTTGAAAAATCTTCTAAATTCAATCCGCTTGATTATCCAGTAGGAGATGATAAGCGGTATGAAAGAATGATTTTTGAAGGTTTGGCTTCCGATGCGTCCGAAGATTCAGAAGAAGAATCAATGGAACCAAATGGGTTTATCATTGATCGTTTTTTGAAACATGGATTGATAAATCTAGATCATCTTACTTCACGTAGTCCGATAAACAAGTCTCGATTTTGGATAGGAGCTCCTTTAGATGCTAAAGTTAAAGATAATAAATTTTTCGTTAAGTGTCAATTATGGAAAAAATCTCCTGAAGCTAGAGCTTTTTATGATAAAGCGTTAGAAATGCAAGAATCAGGAACAAATCGTAAACCTGGTTTTAGCATTGAAGGTAAGGCATTAGAAAGAGACAAAAAGAATCCGAAAAAAATTACAAAAGCATTAATTACAAATGTAGCAATGACAATGACTCCTGTTAATGCAAATACTTATGCTGATATAGTTAAGGGTATTCAGAAACAGGATTATATTGATTATTCTGAAAGCGATAATATTAGTTTTAAACAAACTAACATTCTTTTAGAAATGGAAAAGGATGGATATCTTCTTTCTATTGATAAAAATTTTGTTTTGAAAGCATTCCCGACAGAAGGAGTACAGAGTGACGACTTTAAAGAATTGTATAAAAGTTACATGGAGGGTCACATTTCTTCGAAAATTTTATGGGACTACTTGCAAAATTTTCGTTAATTAATTTGATAAGTAAAATTTTGGTTCTATTTTTACATAAACAAATAAAATTCAGTAATTATGAAGTTTGAAGACTACAAAGACAACGCGATAGTTAAATCCATGTTAGCTATGGGTTTCACTGAAGATTATATCGCAAAAAGTATTGAAAAAGGCGATATCAAAATCGAGAAGAGTGAAGACGCTGCTGCTGCAGGTGATCACGAATCTGAAACAAAGCAGGAAAAAGATATCGATAAACTCGAAAAAGAAGCTGTCAAGAAAGAAGAAAAAGTAAAGGACGATGAAAAAGATACTGCAGAAGATCGTGATGCTGAAGGCATCAAAAAAGCTGTAGAAGAAACCTTTGCTAAATCTATGGGTGTATTTGCTCCTATTATGGAAAAGATGGCTGAAACTTTGGATGTATTGAGTGATAAGATTGATAAAATTGGCGGACAGACGCCGAGTTTCCGTTCTGCTGGATTGGAAAATGTAAATGCTATTCAGAAATCAATGCAGATCGCTAAAGACGAGAATAATAAATATGAGATGAATATTATTTCTCAACGTCCGTTGGTTGTAAAGGCAATTGAAAAGGCTTACGATCAGATGTCTGAAACTTTACAGAAATCAATGGAAGGTGATATGTTGGCGTATTTGACAAATCCGGAAGCTGAAACCGTTGGTCAAGAACTCGCTCAATATATGTATGATAAATGCGATATTAAATTGTGCAAATAATAAGAATTCGGAGAAAACTAAAAACTAAATAAATTATGGATCTGTATAATTACAATACTAACGATGCTTCAGGAGCGAACTTGTTGGATGAAATTTCCGCAAAAGACATTTTGAAAGCAATGGAAGCTGGTCTTCAGACCGGTATGCAATATAACAATCAGATCAACAATGGTGGTGGTCTGAAAGTTGAATCACTCGACTCTACATTAAAGATCTTGGGTAACCGCTTAAATCAGTTGGTTTACTTGATGGAAATGCCGAAACATAAGATCGACAATACAGTACATCAGTATAATCAGTTGTATAAGTATGGTGAAGAAGTTGGTATCTTTAATACTGAAGGTGAAACTCCGGAAGAAACCGATTCTCAGTACAGACGTAAGTCAATCATCACCAAATTTATGGGTGTTACAGGTCAGGTTACTCATCCTGCAATGCTCGCTAGATTGGCTGGTGGTATGAATATGTACACCAAAGAAGTTGAGAATAAGACTATTTTGTTACAAACTATTTTGGATGCTCGTTTGGTTGATGCAGACTCTACTTGTGTCCCTGAACAGTTTGATGGCGTATTCCGTCAACACATGCTTGGTGTAAACGAAATGGATGGAGGTACTGCAGAAGGTAAGACTTCAGAACAGTTACTTGATAATTATTTCAATTCTCCGGCTGTTATTGATGCTCAGAATCAGGTTTTGAATGACAATTTGATTCAGGATGCAGCTAACGTTGTTGTTAACGTATATAACGGTTATATTGATCGCATCATTTCTAACCCGATTGTATTTAACAATTACGTTAAATTGTTCCACGAATCAAAACGTGTTATTGTAGGTTTGGCTGCTTCTGTAACCGGTGCAACAATGGGTCAGAGTGTAAATGATGTTACTACTCAGTTTGGTAAGATCAATATCAAAAACGACCGTTTCTTTGATGAACGTAAACCGATTACTGTAGGAAAACAAGCAACTTCACCTAAAGCTCCGGTTACTCCGACTCAAGGTACTAAAATCGTTGTTAAGAACAAAGACACTAAGACAAACTTTGGTCGTCATGCAGGTGCTTACGGTTATTTGGTTACTGCTAAGAACCGTTATGGTGAATCTGCTCCTTTGAATATTACTTCAGGAAGTGCTCAAACTGTTGCAGCAACTGATTCAGTTGAATTTGGATTTACTGCTGGTGTTGGTGGTGCTTATGCAGCTACTTGCTTTGTAATTTATCGTACAAAGAAAGATGCCGCATTGAACAATACAACAGAATATTATCCTATCTTTGAAGTTCCTGCTTCTCAAATGGCTAGTGGATGGGACGGTGCTGCTGCTAATTGTGTTCGTGACCGCAACCGTATCATTGCAGGTACAAAATCTGCATTGATTTACTACAACGATAATCAGATCAATGAATATTTGCAGTTTGCTGATACTATGAAGATGGATTTTGCTATTACAGCTCCTTCTCGTAGATTTGCAATTTTGAATTACGGTACTCCGGTATTGTATCAGCCTGCTAAGATTGTTCGTATCGTGAATATCGGTGAAGAAGGTCTTGTTTAAAAACAAATAAAAACAACTAAAGAAAGGGGAGGAGAGATAATAAACTCCTCTCCTTTCTCTTTTTAAAAACCTAAAACAAATTGATTATGGTAAAAGTAAGAAGTAGAGTGTATAGCTCTCAAAAAATTAAATTAAACGGTGGAGTAATTCATTTTATAAATGGAAATGCAGATATTTCTGAAGAGTTGTATCAAGAGCTCGTTGATCGCAAACTCCCTAACATTTATAAAGAAGGCGATGAACCTGAATACAAAACTTCTCTTGAAAGTAAATTGAGACAAGAGGTTTCTGAAGGTAATGAAGAGTTTAAAAACGAGATCAATCGTTTGAAGAATATCATTGAATCTCAAAAAGTCGAGCTTGACAAAAAAGATGAAGAAATTAAATCTTGGAAAAAAGCTGTTGAAGATTTACAAAAAGGTATTTCTCCTTCTAAAGAAGAAAAGAAAGATGATAAAGAAATAGAAACCGAAAAAGTAGAAAAAGGTGATGAAGATATTGACGATGAGTTGTTCAACGAACTCAATACTTTGACTGTCAAACAATTAATTGAAATGGGAATGACAGAAGAAGGCGGTGGTTTCGAAGAAAAAGATTTAAAAAATAAAAAGAAAGATGAGATCATTAAAATGATCATGTCAAAATCATAAAACAGTGTTATTATGGCTCAGCTAACTTTTAATATCAAGTATCGTAAAAATACCGGTTTAGTTATTTCCGTAGCTGAATTATGGGAATTGTTTTTGTACGGAATCAAAATTCAAGGAGGAGAAGGATCTAATTTCTCTGACGAATCAATGCGATTTTATTTGGTTGCAGCTCAGCGAGAAATCGAAAATTATTACAACTTGAAATTTATTAAACAGTTAGCTGACCAAACAATCACTTACTACAGAACAGATTATTGGCAAACATTTCCTATTTTACAGACGAATTATCCCGTAAGAGAACCGTTGTCAATGATAGGTATGTTGAATAAGATGGAGCAAATTGTTTATCCTCAAGGTTGGTTGTTTTGCGAATACGATACTTTGATGGGACAGGGTAAACGAAGAATAAGTGTTGTTCCAACTGGCTCATCTACACGAGGAAATGCTGAAATTATTTTAACAGGTATCACTTCTCAAGTTGGAATGCAAAGGTTTAATATGATACCTGATTATTGGAGAATTCAATATATAACAGGTTGGGATATAGATCAAATGCCGATGGATCTTATTAATGTAGTTGGTATGGTTGCATCATTTGGACCGTTAGGAATTGCCGGTGATTTAATTTTAGGTTCTGCAGGTATTGCAAGTCAATCGTTAAGTATAGACGGTCTTAGTCAAAGTATTTCTACCACTGCATCAGCAACTTCGGCGGGCTACGGCGCGAGATTGATTCAATATGAAAAACAAATCAAGGAAACGACAGGTAGATTAAAATTAGTTTACGATCAACCTAAATTTATGGTAATGTAATGGAAGCGAAAAATATCTTAACACAATCAGCGCCTAATCTTGTAGGTAGACCGAGTCCCGAATTTGTTAAAGAAGATTTTGATGCGGCGACGTGGAATAAAGGATATTGGGTCCAATTAGAACGTGCGTTGAGATGTCCTTGTAATGGAGTCGAAGCTTCTTTACTTGATTGTCAAAACTGTTATGGAACAGGTTATTTTTATGTAAATTCAGTACGAACAAAAGCTCTTATTACAGGTGTAAATCAGAATAATCAATATAAGAATTGGTCAGAAACGTTACTTGGAACAATAGCTATTACAGTGATGGATGTAAATAAAGCTAATTTATCTTGGTACGATAGAGTTACATTTGAAACAGAGTATTCTTATTATAGCGAGAACCTTATTATAAGAAAAGGATCGCAAGGGGTTTATTTTGTTTTTACAACATATAAGCCTGTTCAAGTGTTAGCAATATATACCTTCGTTAATTCTAATCAGAAACTGAATAAAACGATGGCATATCACATAAATCCTGATAATCCGTATTGTTTGATTTTAGATGAAGAGCCTCCTGAAAACGGATGTTTAAGTGTTTATTACAAACATTGCCCGGAATATCATGTAATTGATTTGCCTCACGAAATACGTGCTTCATGGAAGATGGAAAGAACGACAGGAAAACAAGAAAAAATTCAACTTCCTATTCAAGCGATTGCGAGAAGAAGTCACCTTATTGATGTGTCAAAACCAATGTTTGATGGATCAGGATTAATGAGAAATGATGATGTATGAGTTTGCCAATTAGAATAGATTTAAGCGATGTAGTGACAGAATTTAATCTTGATGAAAATTCTGCCAATATGTTAGGAGCCGCTATTATTGATAGAGTGGTTCAAGAGTATTCGTCTAAATGGCAGAATTTGATAAATAAAGAATTAAAACAATCTAGAGAAGAATATTTACGTGCAGTTTATATCGAACGACCGTCTTCTTTAGAAGTTGTGTTTGGTTTATCTGCAAGAGAATCTCCTTTAGCATTAATGGTTGAAGAAGGTGCAAGTCCATTTGATGAAAAACCGGGATTTCAAAAATCTAGTAAAGTTAAACAAAAGAAAAACGGTCTCGGTTGGTATTTGACGGTGCCATTTAGACATGCGACACCACAAGCTATTGCAGAGTCAGAAATTTTTAAATCTATAATGCCACAAAGTATTTACGATTTAGCAAAGAACTCACCTAAACCGTTAAAACGAAGCGATTTACCTTCTGAACATCAAATATTAGGTGTAAGAAAAGAAATTAATATTCCAGGATTGAAAGTTCCTGAATATGTACATAAGGCTGCAAAATATGAAGGTCTTGTGAGAGTTAAAGCTGAAAGTTCAGAAATAGAAAAAAGAGGAAATTATTTTACATTTAGACGAGTAAGTGACACTTCAGATCCAAACAGTTGGTGGAATGGTGGTATTACTGCCAAACGTCTCATGGATAGAGCTTTGGAGGCTGCAGAGATAGATAAAGTAGCTAGTATGGCTATAGATGAAACATTAGAACAACTATTAAATAGATAAAGATGTTACAGATCGTGCGAATGAAAGATATTCTCAATCAGTTGTTGGAATATATTCCGACAGATTATGAGAATTACAAAGATGACGAAACGAAGACTTTTTTGTATCAAATTTTATACGGTACAAAAGACGGTAGTTTTGACTTCTACGAACAAGCGAAGAAAATGTTTTTACGAACAAGTGAAGATCCTCGTAAAATTCAAGTAAGAATTGAGTTTCCTAAAGATAAGACTAATTTACCTTGTTATGTAATTAGAGAGCCAGGTAAAAATTCAGGTATGGCGCAGAGTATTGGTAAATTAACAGGAATGATGACGCCTAATGGAGGGTTTGAAGTCAGAGACAGTCGAGCATATAATTTCGATGTTATGTGTTTAGCTGATAATATTTTAGAGTCGATTCTAATGTCTGAAATATTATATGCTCTTATGTTAGGAGCTTATAATGTACTATCAACGATGTTTTATAAGATCGATTTTAATATGACTGAATTGATAGCAGAACAGGATTTGATGCCTCTACCAATTTTCTTTAGATCATTAAGAATTGATTTAGCGTCAGATGAATTAGTTCCTACTCTTGTAGATGAAGGTTTACTCAACAAACTTATTTTTGAAGATGCAGGTAAAGCAGCGATAAATCCTAGAGGAAATTATTCGAATTTAGGTCTTCCTGGTATAGAGTCTGAAATAATTTAGCAAAATTATGTGATTTATTTTGCAAGAAGAAAAATAAGATGTATATTTATGTGATTTTTAGAATTCGTGAAAATTAATTGATAATAATAAAATGGCATCAACTTTTTATTGGAACAATAAACAGATATCTCTTCCGGGTGCATACAGCACTATTGTAAGCGGAGAGACTGGTCCAGCTCGCCAACTTGATTATGGAAAGGTTCTTGTAATTGATACAGGTACTTATTCTGCAGGTTTTGGTGGTGGTGCTGGTATCAACGGTGAAAATACAAGTGGTCAGAATGCTATCTACACATTCGATACAATTTCCGATTTTCGTGGTTTTATGAAAGGCGGTTTGTGGTGGAGAGTTGCAGAAGCGTTATTTGCACCTGATCCAAGTAATCCTGATGCAGTTGGAGTATCACAACTCCAATTTGTTCGTGCTGCAACAACAAAAGGAGCAACAATTGCTTTTGCGACTACATCAGGTGGTAAATTTGTAGTTAAAACTTTAGACGAAGGATTGATTGCAAACGGTACATTGTTTGGTGAAACATTGTTAACTACTGGTTACGGAGCTACATTTGTTGCAGGAGTGGAAAATCCTGAAAAATGGATCATGCAATTTTGGCGTGGTACTTATACTGGTACTTATACTGATGGATTACCTTACGGTGATATTGCTCAGAATAACGCTGATCCTGAATTGGTATTGGAATCACCTGAATTCAATAATATTCAAGAATTGATTGATTGGGCTAACAATGATTCAAATTTTGGATTGTTATTTGCTTTAGATTCAACCTCAAAGATGGAAGGTACCGGAGAAGTCACTCAAGACGATATTACAACCGCTTTGAATAGTAAACCGTATATTTTAGCATCAGGTGGTACAGAATCTTTCGATGCAGATGATTTAAATGCTGTATTAGATCAGATTATCGGTTTGGATTATAGTATTGTTATGACCGATCAGGTTGGTACCAATGCAAATTCAACTACAACAAAAGCTGTTATCAAACACATCACTCAAGATGCTAAATTTTCTCATTTCTTGTATGCGACAGGTTATGATGATCCGGCAGATTTCTCTAAAGAGATTACTTTTGCACAAGCGTTTAATAACTGTTATGTTCAGTTGGTTCACGGTGGTATTGGTTTGGTATCAGCATTTGATGCTCAAAAGATTCGTTGGTGGCCTGCGTTATATAATACGTGTGCAATCGTTGGTCGTGTTTCAGGAAAAGCTCCTTATATACCGGTAACATTTAAATCTATCGGTGTAGATCGGGTTAAACACATATTAACTGAGTCTGAAAAGAAAAAGGCTTTGAAATATGGTATTCTTGTAACCGTGTTAAATGATTATTCGGGTAAATTTGAAGTTTTGCAAGGAGTAAATACATTACAAGATAATGCTAATTTGTTCAATGCAAAAGGACAATCTTACTCAATTCAATTTATGCGTGTTGTGGCTCAAATCAATAAAGAATTGATTGTCAATGCTTCTATTGATTTGCTGGGTCAAGAAAATGGTGTTAATGCAAATTCTCTATCTGCTGGTGCAGTTAAAGATTGGACGGTAGCATATCTTCAGTCTAGAACCGCGACAACTGAACAAGACAATTTGTTATTATCATTCCGAGATGTAGTAACAACTCGTAAAGACGATGCTTATTTTACAACTTATAAGATTGTAGTAAACAACGAAATTACGAAATTGTTCTTTACCGGTTATTTAATTCGTGGATAATTGTAACAGATTATAATTATGGCAGTATTTACAGCGCCTAGAGCGTATATAAAAATAGATAACAAAGTTGCAGGTTACGTTCGTAACCTGCAGTTTGCAGAAAATGTGAATCGAGCAAATGTACAGGGATTAGGCAATCTTCTGTTACAAGAAGTGCCTCCTGTTGGGTATCAATGTACTTTTACTGTAGATCAATTCTTTATCGATTTCAAACAACCTGTTATGGAAGGAATGATGCATAGACTTGGTTCAGTGAAAGCTATTGTAGATACACTTGTTCTTGGTGAACTTGGTTTTGCTCTTGCGATTTATTCTAAGACGATTCAAAGTCAAGATTCGAATACAAAAATGGTGACTCAGGTAGATCCGACTGGACAAACAATTTGTTTGTTGAATCCTTGTTTCGTAAACAATCAAGCCTTTAGTTTGGCTGAAGGTGGTATTGCCGGATACAACATTTCAGGAATTTACTTGCTGCCGATTTCAACGTTAGAACTTTGATAATCAATAAATTATGGCAATTTTTATTGCCATAATTTTTTATATTTAAAGATGGAATAGCAGGACTTAAAATTACAGTTATGAAAGCAAATTTTGAAAAAGGAACGAAGATTTGTTCAAAATGTAAGAGAGAACTTCCTATTGATCATTTTCAAAAGGATAAATCAAAATCTGATGGGTTAAATACACAATGTAAAGATTGTGTAGCTGAGTATAGAAAATCTCCTAGAGGAAAGGAGGTTGCATCAGAAGCGAGACGAAAATATTATCAAACTGAAAAGGGTAAAGAGTGTCAAAGACGTGTTGATCGAAAAAGATCTCAAAACGAAGAATTTAAAATAAAAGCAAAAATTCGAGCTAAAAGATATTACGAAAAAATAAAATCAGAGTCAAAGCGAATTGAAAGAGTGATAAAGATAAACGAAGATGGAATTGAAGTATTGAATTGCTCGAATTGTAATCAAATTCTTCCTATTACTCGATTTTATAAAGATCGTTGTCAAAAGACAGGTTATGATTGTTGGTGTAAAGATTGTAGAAGGGAACTTCAGATAAGAAGATTAAATACAGAAGAAGGTAAGAAATATAATAGAGCACAAACAAGAGAATATCGTCAAACAGAAAAGGGGAAAATGCATAATAGAATTTATAATAATAAAAAATTTAAACAAGATGTTAATTATAAAACTGCTAAGTTATTGAGAAATAGAATTTTAAGAGTTCTTAAAGGTAATATAAAATCAGCTAATAGTCTAAATCTTCTCGGTTGTTCGGTTGATGAATTAAAGATTCATCTTGAACAACAGTTTGAATTAGGAATGACGTGGGATAATCAAGGAGGTAAAAACGGTTGGCAGATTGATCATATTATACCGTGTGCAAAATTCGATCTATCTATTCCTGAGAACCAACGTATCTGCTTCAATTATCGAAATCTTCAGCCTATGTGGGCAAAGGAAAATAATACAAAAAGAGATTCTCTACCTGACGGATGGGAAGAATTGTTAAAAGTTATCAAAGAAGATTTAAGTATTGATATGGTTGTTAATCTAAAAGAAAGTTAGATATTTACACAAACAATTGATTTCTGAAATAAATGGAAGATAAAATCGTAGTAGTAAAAGGGAGAGAATACAGAATTTCCTTCCCTAATGTAGGTCAATATTATGATATTGAGGCCTTAAAACAAAGTTTAGGAAAAGGTTTTTATAACATGATGCTTGGCAATCGTTCTGTTGCAGCTCAGAATGCACTTGATATGATTGATATCGAAGCAACAATAACAGTTATGATGCCGGATTTAGTGAAGGATATGAAAGTAAAAAGTTTTAGAGACTTAGGTCTTGCTGATTACACTGAAATTCGCGAAATTTACGACAAAGAAATCATTCCGTTTCTTTTGGAGACTAAACGTATACTTAGTCGACCGATTGAATAGAACGAAATAAATAAGGCTGATATGACCATTGATGATTTACGTACTTTTATGATTCAATGGAATAATAAATTCCCCTATGATCGTTGGTGGAGAAAGAAACATGGAGTAGCTTTTTTGTCACCTGAGCATAGGGGATGTTCTTTTATTCATCAGATGATGGAATTTGAAGAGGATATGATGTTTAATCAAGTTTTAACTGAAAAAACAGAAAAAGAAAATGATCCTTATATTCCTAATATTGGAGAATGGATAAAACGAAGTAATTCCATTGAAATTGAAGAATATGACATAGCTTCATTCCGAGCAGAAGCAGAGATGATGGCTAAATTAGAAGAAATAGAAAAAGAAAAGAATCATGGCTGAGGATAAAAGAGTTAGGATAAGTGCTGATTTAACTCCTCTTAGACAATTAAGAGAAGAGGCAGTTTCTTTATATAGAGATATAGATCAAGTAAGTTCATCTAATCAACAGATGACTGAACGTAATATACAACAACTTCGTGAACAATTGTCGTTGATGGAAGATCGGAACGAACTTGAGAGATTGTTGATTGATCTAAAGAGACAGGCTGCAGCAATTGCAACACCTACTCCGACTCCTACTAGACAGATTCGCGAAACGCAACAAAATTTTGTTTATGATCAGGAAACAAATTCTATTACATGGGATTTGACAAAACAACCTACAGAACCGGAAGATACAAAAGAGATTGAACAACTTCCTTCTGAGGAAATAGAAGATCCAAAACCTAAAAAGAAGAAAAAGCCTAAGAAAAAGGTAGTTCAAGAAGATTTATTTGAAGGTGTTACTCCTGAATATGATGAAGAAACAAATGCTTTAGAATGGAGAGCTAAACCAAAAAAAGAAACTGTTCGCGAAACAACAAATGAAACGCTTCGTGAAATCAATCGTCATGTTGAGAATATCGATAATTCTGTAACGAAAGTAGATAATACAAAAACGATTGAAGATAATCGCGAAGAAACTGTTGATAACTCTAGAAGATACGAAAACAATAGAGAAGATATTACAGAAAACGTTAAGAACATTGAACGCAATGTAATTAATATCAACGAAAATACAGCTCCTTTAAAAGAAAAAGATCCAGTTGAAGCGAAGCCTGATTTTATAAGTGAAAGACGAGAAATACGTCAAGAGGATATTCAACAACCGCAAAGACGTGAAGTTAGAGAAGAAAGGGTTGTAGAGCAACAAAAACAAGAAGTCTTTTCTGATGAAAATATATTAAAGGCTATTAATTCATTAGAGTCGGCATTCGAAAAGGGTATTCAAAATATTGGAGAACTTTTAAAATCGATTGAGAAAGAAAATTCAGCTCCAAATGCATCTCAATCAGCTATAACACGTTATCTTGAAGCTCTAACTAATTCAATTTCTTTGATCGAAGATAATGTAGATCAGATTGAAACAGCGGTAGTTGAAGTAAGAAGAGGTGGTGGAGGAAATCAAGGCGGAGGACCAACTATCATTCCTCCTACACAACCAACGTCAAGTTCAGGTAGTGACGCAGGTATCATGGCTATGATGGGTAGCGGTATGGGATCTTTTTTGAAATTTTTAGGGGGAGCCGCTATTTTAAATAGTATTAAGAATACTGTAACAGATAGATATTTTAGAAATCAAGAAGCAGCTTTAAGAGCTGAATATCAGGGTACAGTTGAAACTGGCGCAAGTTATAGACGAGTACAAGCGGCAAATGAAGCAGATATGTACCGTTGGATTCCTATTATTGGCGATATAATTGCACGAGGTATTGAGATGCCTGCTAATATTGCTGCAGATAGAATGATTGCGACCGTTCAAAAGTATATGGAAGCAGAAACTAAATTTGCTCCTTATGCTCAAACTTTTGGAGGTAGAACAAGCGATGTTTTAGGAATAGCTTCGAAAGAAGGTTCTTATGCAGCAAATGCTTTGGGAATTGATATAGGAACTTACATTCAACGTAGAACTGAATTAACAAGAGCTGCAGGAGGTCGTGTTCCTGGAGCGACAGAAGAAGATCCTACAGCGAGACGAGAGGCTCAATCTTTAATGGCTGCAGAACGATTATACGGGATCAGTCCTAGTGCAATTAACAGATTACAAGGTTCATTAAGATTTGGTGACGAAAATACTTCTTATGGGGGCTCTGCAATTATAAGGGAATTTGAGAGAGGAATGAAAGAATTAAGTCTTCCATTTAGTGAAATAGCATCTACAATGGAAGAGTCTCTCGAAACATTCAATAAAAGAGCAGATGAAATCCTATCGAAAGCCGGTGAATTTGATGCTGGTAGAATTCTCGCTGTAATGAATGGTATTAGAACTGCAACTGGATTACAGGGAAGACAATTAGAAAGAGTTCAAACAGCATTTTCAGGAGGAGGAATCTCTCAAGATGAAATAACACAAGCGTTATTACTTAGAACATTAACAAGCGCAGATCCTAATGTACGTACATATTCAGAGGCGATGGAAAGACTCGAAGCTGTACGTAGTGGTAACGCTGATCCTGAATTTATGAGAGATTTTCTCTTACAATTACAAGGATTATCTCAAAATAACGAACAATTTATAAATATTTTAAAGGGTGTATTTCCTAATTTAAGTTGGAACGACATTCGATCTCAATTTGCTGAAGGTGATCCTACTACTATTATAAATCGAATTTATGATAAGGTAGACGAATCATTCAAAAGAATTCGAGAGCAACCTAGAGAAGGTTATGAACCTGAAGAAGCTGCGAGAACTGTCGGTGCCGGTGCGAGAATGACTGCATCTGATACTAATAGACAGATAGGTCAAGGTGCAGAAAGTATGTTAGAAGTACTTCAAGCAATTAGAGATGGTGTAAATAGTATTGATGGAAAATTAGGTGAAGATTGGAAGAATTATCTTGATGCTCAAACAGGTCAGTTGAAAAATTTAGCAGATGTAGTAAGCGGTAAGACCGATATTGATACAGGTGGTAAAAAATCTTCTATGTTACTTTTAATGCAGATGGCAAGTTGGACTAAACTTATGAATAGATTTTTTAGTTTACAGGAGGATAAAAGATGATAAAACAAAAATTAAAAAATTACGTATTAACTATTTACGAAGAGATATCTCCTGAAGGTGCAATTGGTCTATGGCAACAGAAATTACCTAAAGATATGGAGAAAATGTCTGTTGCTGAGTTTATGGATGTTGCTTCTGATGCAAATGGTGTTACGAATTTGAACGCAATATGGGCTCAATACGATGATTTAGAAAAGAAGAAGTACGAAGATGAATATAATGCCAAAAATTTACCTTATATTAAGGTAGGTACGCAAGTAGAATTCCCTATTCCAAAATCTCCATTACAGATTGAAGATGTTTCTAACAGTAAGTCTTTTTTAATTCAAGGAGATTTTTTGTCTTATTGGAGTGAAAATCTTAGAAAATTAATTCTTGATCCTGATTATGTTCCTGATAATGTTGTAGGATTAGATGAATCTGCAGGATTGAGCACGTTAATGCAGCCGATGAACGTTCGTATATGGATTTATTGTAAATCAACTGATACTATATACGATATTAGTCAATATGTAATGAATTGTACGACTGATAAGACTCTGCAGAGTGGAAATTTCTCGATAACAGTTGTGCCGTTTAGAAGTGATGAGAATAAAAATGGATTTGGTGATAGTTATTGGGATATTTTTAATACAGTTACACCGCAAGGTTATTCGGTCAGATCTTTCCTAGAAAAAGTAGTGACTGTTAATGATATCGTTTTTATTCGTTATGAACGATTAAAGTTAGAAAAAGAAAGAGATTCTATTGATGTAGAAAATATTAAAGTAGATTCTAATAAACTAGCTAATACAGGAACTGAGTATAATGTTTGGGATATGATTGGCTTTATTGATGGTTGTAATGAAGTTTATTCTGCAGAAGATAATTCAAAAGCAACAATTCTTCATGGTCGAGATATTTCAAAATTATTTGAAGAAGATGGTAGTTATTTTATTCCATTGTTAGACATAGAGAATGATGAGGGTGACGAACACTGGGTTTATCTTGGACGTCCGCAAGATTCGTGGTATCAACGAAATGTTATAACAGGGAGTTATGATTATTTGTGGAGTTATAAATATAAAAGAATAAATGAAGTCGTTTGGTTTATTATAAATATAATGTCAAACATTGGTGTTTGTAAGAATAGTCTTTTTACATCTTGGAGTGATAAACGAACAACAGGTTATTCGGTTGAAGGACAAAATTCTATGTCAGTAAATGGTATTTGGCAAATCGTCAAATGCTTTGTTGATTCCGAAATTCAAACAAGAGTTTTGGTAGATTCTTCTATTGGTAATCCTAATGGAACACTAATGGAATATATGAATAGAGTTTGTCAATATCCATTTGTAGAATTTTTTATGGACACTTATATTAATACTATTGATATAGTGATTCGACAACCTCCTTTTAATGAGAAAGCAATAATGTCAGCTTTTTCAAATAAGGAATATATAACGATAACGCCGGATAACGTACTTTCTTATAATTTGAGTTACGATTCAAGAATTTATACTTGGTTTCAAATTCATATTCAAAATAATAGTTTATTAGGAGATAAAGAACAAACAGGATTAGCATTTGTCCCTATTGTTTATTTAAATGAATATGTTGAATTGTGGGGAAATAGAAAACTAGAAGTCAACGATATTTATGCTACATTAAGAACAATCAAAGGAGCTCAGAAGGAAGAAGATTTCAGTACAATGCAGGCTGCTTTGTTAAATGATTTGATTTATGTTGTAGAAAGTAATGCTTATTTACCATTTACTCGAATGGGAACAATCGAATTAAATGGAGATAGAAGAATTAAGGTGGGTACATTTATATTGAATCAAGCGACAGATGAATTTTTTTACGTTTTAAATGTTTCGAATTCAATCGTTTATACAGAGAATGGAATTGACAGAAGAACAACTTTACAAGTTGAAAGAGGTATGTATGTGCCAATTCTTGAAGGTACTGCAACTAATAGTATTAAACGTTTAGATAATACATTCCCAACAGTTCAAGGGAAACCATCTTATTTTAAAATTGTGAATTTAGATACATTAAGAAAAGCTGCAGAAGAAGCACAACAAGGTAAATTAACTACAGCATCTAGTCCTGTAGTAGATAAAAATCAATTTGAATATTTTTTAAATCGTAAAATGTTTGGAGGATTATAATTATGGCAGGAGGTTCACCTAGAATTCAGAAAAATGAATTACCACCAATAACGAATGGATATATAATGATTCCTAGAAATGTAGATAGAGAATCTTATATTCAGAATTGTTTTCGAATGAATCGTGTATGTGTACTTATTGAGGGCGGATTGTTTAAGACAGATGTTTATATTACGAACGAAGCTATTCAGAATATTTCATTTCCTGAAGAAGTGGGAAAGAAAGGTACACAAGTAATCATTGCTTCAGGAGTGTTTAGAAATCAACCTGTTATTATTGGAACAATACAAGGAAATGATGAAACTCAAGCCTGGTCAGAAGACATTATTCGTTTTAGACGAACTGTCAAAGGAACTACAATGATGATTTGTATGGATCCTAAAAATAAGCAAATGAACGTCAATGTTTTCTCAGAAGAGAAAGCAGATTTAAACATTCGAATGGTTGGGAACGCTGAGAATAAGATTAATGTACAAACTTCGGGTGAGATTAATGTTGTTGCAGATGAAAAAGTAAAGGTAACAGGATATAAGAAGATTGAAGCCGAAATCATTAATACAGAAGTCGAAGCCAAAGAACCTAATAAAGAATCTCGTAAAATTACGCTTGATTTAGATAAACTTGAGTATAGACGAAAAACGAAAGAATCTAATGAGAAAGAAACGTTGGTTGTTATAGACGATGAAAAAATTGCATTTGGATTTCACGATAATCGAGAATCTTTACAGATGTCGGATCAAAATGTTACAATTAGTTTTGATGAAGGTAAAGAGCAAATTCAATTGGCACAAAATTTAATAAAAATATTGACAGGAAGTAAAGTAAACATCAACAATGCATCTGAACCACTTACTTTAGCAAATACATTAATAAGTTTACTGAATAATGTTGAAAATCAAATAACAACTTTAAAAAACGCTTGGTCGACTGCAGCAGCCGCAGCAGTTCCAGGTACAGATGGTGGTAAAGCTGGTTTATCAGCAGGAATGAGTTCTGTTACAGGGATATCTCCATTGAATTTTGATCAGATAAAAAGCAAGGTAGTTTTTTCTGATTAAGAAATAAATTTGTATCTTTACGCAATTAAGAAGAATTAAATTATGGGACAAACATCAAGTGCAGTAATTAGTAAGGCAACTGAAATGATAGGAACGATTGGAAAAGCGGGCCTTGCTGCCGCATTTCCCAATGATTTTGAAGTTTATCTATGTGCACTCGAACTTGCTGATTCAGAGAACAATACGATAGATTTTTTCACATTTCCTATCAATCCAAATAGTATATCTAAAACAGATGCTAAGAGAGAGACTGTTAGAAATACTGCAGGAGGTATTACAGTATTGAGTTCTCCTACATTTGTTCCCCAAGAAATTAATATACGAGGTGATTTTGGACGAACTTTTAAGATATTGCTTTCTGTGTCAGGTGGTTCAAGTAGTTTATTGGGTTCTGCATTTAGTTTAGCTGCAGGAAAATACTCTTTAACAGATATTACGGGCAAAGGTACAAGTGGATTAAAGGCTCCGGAATTTGATCCTGGAATAAAAACAGGTTTTGGTTGCGTTAAGATGATGCAGGCAATTATTTCTAAAAGCAATGGAGTTGATAAATCAGGATTGCCGTTTAAATTATTTTTTTACAACATGGCATTAGGAGAGAGTTATTTAGTTGTAGTTCCTCCAGCGGGCTTAAATTTAAGTCAAAATTTACAGAGAAATATGATATGGGAGTATAATTTGAGTATGACGGCAATTGCTCCATTAGAGTCTGTTAAATCAGGTAAAACAAAAACTTCGTTGACAAAAATACTTGCAGCAGGTGCAATCCAAAAGGGAGTAAATGATCTTGCTGCAACAATTGCAGGATTATTGTGATTATGGAAGATATGTTTGAAAAATTTAAAACAGTGACAGGTTACGACATAAAGGCGTTTTTTCAGTCGTATGTGGATTTCTGTAATAATAATTATCCTTATATAGTCGATTATTATCAAGGAGGAGAAATCGATGCAGATTCGTTTTATCAATTAGATAAAATGATTGCTCAGATAAATACTATAGAACCGTTGTTTAGATTGCATGAAAACACTTTAAACGACATTTCAATGTGGGATATTCTTGATAACTTTACTGAGATAGAAACGAAACTTATGACTATAAAGAATTCTGACAGATGGCTAAGAAGTGCATCTATAGGAAGAACGAATTCTTTACAGATGGAAAGACAATTGAGAACAGGAGAGACATTTGAAACTGTTGCAAATCAATTAGAACTTTCTTCACCTGAAGACGATTGGACAGATATAGTTACTCCTCAGTATATTATCGAAGAAGATTATGTAGTGAACCAAGGTAGCAACACATTTGCTATTAATTTAAAGAACGTAGGAGTTAATTATGTAGATAATGTGGTTGACACTTTAGTCGATCAAAACATCCTTGGTAAGGACCTAGATATTTCATTTAAATTTAAAAATAACGATCTTTCCGTTGTGAAATATCATCCGTCTATGGATCAAGCATTAAAGATAATTCTTGAGTCTATAAGAGGATGTATTCCGGAATTTAAAGATTACGGTTTACCGTCTGATTTCATTGGAACAACAGTAAATGCAATTCAATATCCTATTATATTTAAAGCATTAATGAATATGTTTCAAAGAGATAATCGATGGGCTAGTGCAGAACTATTGAGCTTAGAAAAGAAAGAAGATAGTCTCTTTATGAAAGTACGAGCTGTAACAGTAACGAAAGAAGATTTTTTAATTAACGTTCCAATATAAGTATGATTACAAAAGTAAATAATACAATTTCGAACCTAAAAAATTTGTGGGTTGAAATGTTTTTAAATAAAACTGATAAAGTCTCTAATATTGCAGATGGGTCGGTTTTAAATGCAATGGCTTTTGGTACAGCTAAAGTAGCTCAGAAAGCTATTAAAGATATTGCGATTGTAGAAGCACAGATATTTCCTACTTCAGCAACAGGGGAATATTTAGATAAAGCCGCTGCATTGTATGGAGTAAGTCCTAGAAAGCAGGCGTTAGGATCATCTACTTATGTTAGAGTTTCTGCTGAACCTGGAACTCAATACGAAGTTGGAACAACTTTTTTAGCAAAAAATGGTATACGTTTTGTTGTAGATAAACCTTATACTGTTGATAATTCAGGATACGGTTACGTTAGTGTAAGAAGTACTATAACAGGCTCAGCAACGAATGTGGAGGCAAATAGTATCGTACAAGTTAGCCCTCGTCCATTGACTCATATTGAATGTACCAACGAATACGCTGCGATTGGTGGTCGTGATTACGAAGACGATGTAACATTTAGAAATCGAATCATTAATTACAATAATAAATTGTCTGAAGAGACAATGGAATCTTGGACTCAGATTTTTCAAGATTTAGACCCAAGAATATTGAAGGTGATGAATGTCGGTTTAGGAGAAGATGGTAAAACACACATCTATCTTGTTACTCAAAACGGATCTTTTTTTACCGACGATGAATTAGAAACATTATTACAAAAGGCAACTCCTTATTTTGGATTAACCGAATTAAATTTACAAGGTGAAGCGGTTGGTGTAGTATTAGAGAACGCCAAATGGATGTTTGTAGGCGGGAATAACGGTGTTGATTTTAGAGTTGAGCTTTCTCCTGACACAGATATTGCAACAGTAAGAAAGAATATTCAAATTGCAATGACTAAATATCTCGATTTTCGTTTTTGGGATGCAGGAAAAGCTGTTCAGTGGGACGATTTGTTGCAAGTAGTTAAAAGTTCAGAAGGTGTGAAATATGTTCCTGATGAATATTTCTTTCCGTATTACGATGAAGAAGTTCCTTTGAATATGTTGCCAAGAATCAAAGGATTTAGAATGAGAGATCTTGAAGGAAATATTCTTTACGATTCAGGGTCAAACTTATCTAACATTTTTTATCCGGCAGGAGAATCTGATATTTATAAAGGTTCTCAAACAACAATTGCATCGCAGAAATACCTTGTATCGTTTACAGTAACAAATACAAAGAATATTCCTGTTCCAAATGCTTACATTACAATTGGTAATAAAGTTATCGCTACAGATGTTAATGGAACAGCAAATGTGTTGTTGGAAAACGGTGAATATCAATATACTTTAAATAAAGCAAATTGGGATCAAAAAACAGGAGAATTTGTTGTTTTGAATGGACCGATTTATATTACTATAAACGATTTTACAGCAACTCCGTATTTAGTATCATTTACAGTTTACGAAGGTAATGCTCCTTTAGCCGAAGCGTCTATTCAAATTAGTACATCTAATTTACTTACGAATAACGAAGGTCAAGCTTCAATTCAATTAGAACCAGGAACTTATACATATACAATTTCTAAAGCTGGATTTAAGACGATAGAAAGTATTCTCACTATCGAGAATCAACCGGTTGAGATTATAGAAAGAATGTTTTTAGAGACTTTACCGGTTTACTTTGCTGTAGTCGATAGAGAGCGTAGTGTATATGTTCCTGAAGCAAATATTCAGGTTATCGATCAAAGTAAATTGACAGATATAGAAGGACAAGCTGAATTAGGTCTTCAAGTTGGTGAGTACGAAGTAAAAGTTGATAAAGAGGGATATCAACAATACAAAAAAAATATCGTTGTTCAAGGTGAAGATCCTAATTGTGTTGTTGTAGAAATGGTTGCTATTCCTTATGAGGTGAAATTTACAATTCTTGATGCTGAATATGGAAGACCTATATCCGGTGCAACAATTAAGATAAACGATAGTACTTATCTTGCTGACGATCAAGGTGTTGCTATTATTAGTTTACCAAATGGAACGTTTGAATATACTGTATTTAAGAGCGGATACATGTCTTATTCAGATTTTCTCGTTGTCGAAGATGCACCGATTTCGAAGATAATTTCTTTGGAAAAAGCATTTTATACATTCAGATTGATTGTCAGAGACATTGAAAATGGTAACTATATTCAAGGTGCAGAAGTTGTTTGTGAAGATATAACTACGGTTACGAATGTGAATGGTGTAGCCAATATTACATTAGGAAACGGGACATATACATTTATTATTAATGCGAGAAATTATAAAAAATATACAGGTGAAGTTGAAATCAAAGATCAGGATGTCGTATTAACAGTCTATATTGAACTGAGAGATACTGTAATTACATATACAGCAACAGATGAGCTAACAGGTAATCCGATTAAAGATGTTTTGATTGAGTTGACGAATGTCGGAACTGGTTTGATTGTAGATAGTGGTACAACTAACGCTATCGGTGTTCTCGATTTGGCAGCAGAGGCAGGTAATTATTCTTGGAGAGCAACACATAATTTCTATCTTCCTGTAACAAGTAATATTACTCTTGAGAAATTAAAAGATCAAGAAGTTCCTTTTATTATGAAAAGAAAGGAGATCACTAACAGCGTTCTCGTTACAGAAAATATTCCTAATTTAAGTGGTGATGCGACTACAGTAAGGTCGTCAGGTTCTAATACAATTGAAGTCGCCGGTACAGACGAATATATTTATATAGCAAATGTCCCTACAAACCTCATAATTCCTAATTCAGGTGCTGAATTTGATTTAAATGATTATGTTAGAACTTTTCGAAGATTAAAAGAAGGTGGAGTAGATGAGCCATACGATTTTATTTATGGAGGAGCTAGATTAAATTACAATACCGTTCCGGCTGAGACATTCATTACACTTGACGGCTCACAAGCAACTGTAGAAGTAAATCCTGAAACAAGAGATGTGACACCGAGAAGTGCAGCAATTGATGTAACAGTTACTACAGGTGACAATCAAATAACAGCTAGTATTCAAGTTGATCAAAAGAGATCAATTAATTACTTGCCTGTAAAGGAAGGTTTAAAGATTAACGTCAAGAGTACTCGCGATAATACAGTTAAACAATATACAACGAATTCAAATGGAATAGTCAATGTCGTTGTAATGCCAGGAGTTCAATACGAATTGACGGTAGCTGAATCAGGATTTTATGAAAACGATGGATTATTTATTTCAACTTGGGATTTTATAAACAATCCTACTGTTGAAATGGGAATTATTGCATCAAAACAACTTGAGTTAAGAGCGAAACAAGCAAATACTTTGAGACCGCTTTCTGATGCAGACGTTTCAGTGACGGGAATGAGTTTAGATCAAACTGTTATTACAAATGAAAATGGAATTGCTCGTATATATATATCTCCTGTAACAATGAATTATTCTGCAAAAGTAGCAGATCATACAGTATTAAGTGGTCGATTTACACCGCCTTTACAGAATAATTATTTGGATTTGATTTTTCAGTATAGTCAAATTAATTTCGAATTATCTGTTTTAACAACTATTCCTTATGAACATTCTGCAAACAACTGTTCTGTAAGTGTAACTAGTTTGTGGGGAGGAACAACTTCTCAACAATACACTTTTACAGGCACAACAGACGATAATGGAGATTTTAATTCGTCAGGAAACGGACAATTCAATATCCCGCCAGGAGAATATAGAATTACAATTGGTAGTGCAAATAATAATTACGATATTGCAACTAAAGATATTTATCTTCCTTTAGATAATCCTGTTGAAATGGTTGCAGTAAGAAGAACGATTTCTGTAACTGCAACCATTAAAGAAATTCTTCCGTTAATTTCTTCGACAGCTAATCCTGTAAAAGCGGGATTGGTTTTGTCACCGTTTTATGTTGAAAAAAATACTTCTTCAGGAAGCAATCTAACTACAAATGCAAATGGACAGGTAACAAAAACGGTTTACGCTGGATTACCTGAGCGATTTGCGATTCAACCGGTTGGTTTTTACGAAGGAGAAGGAGATCCGTTTACTTTAGATTATTCTAATGGAGCAACTCAAAACATAACTCTAACTTATACATGTTCTAAACGAATTCCTGTTCACGTTTCAAGTGATTTATATGGAGATTTAGAAGGAGCGCAAGTTACGTTTACAGGAATGTCAGTTGATCAAATACAAGAGACGAATAATGCAGGTATTGCTTATATTTATTTGTCTCCTGTGTCAATGAATTATACAATCCGAAAACAATATTACAACGATCTTACAGGATCGCTAACGCCAACAGGACAAGAAACGAAATTAGAATTTACTTTAGAAGCAAAAAGCTATCCGGTAAAATTTACAGTTTCTACTGGTGGAATTTTGCCTCCTGAAAATATAATAGTACGAATTACGAATACTAAAGACGAATCTTTAGTTTACGAAGGAACGACAGATATCGATGGTGTAGCTAATATTCCGAATGTTTTGACGGGTACATATCAATATTCTGTATTAGCTGGTGAAGTTACGACAGGAGTTTTTGATCATCCGCAAACAGAAGTAGGAACAGAACTTGAAGTAGAGGTTCAATATGAGTTAATTAATGCTCAGATCGAAGTTCGAGAGTTATACGGATCAAGTTCAGTATTTGCCGCATTATCAAACAAAACTTTGACAATGAATTCAAAGGCAGGTGAAATTACCATAAATCTTGATGAAAATGGTACTGCAGTTATGACATTGATCAAAGGATTAGAATATACATTTACAGTCGATGATTATGCGAATTTTTATTCCAATCCTACACAGTCATATACATGGACAGAAGATGGTTTTGTATGGAATATGAATTTGAATGTAACTGCACAGATTACACTAAATGTTAAAGATACTTATTCAAACGTTAATATCTCTGATGCAAATATACAATATAATTTACAAACAAAAACCACAGATAGTAGTGGTAATGCAGTATTTTATCGATCAGCTTTAACAAAAGATTATTCTGTAACAAAAGATGATTATAGAACAACTACCGGAAATATCGAAGCAACAAATTCATCTCCCATAGCAATCAAATTGTTTAGAGAGTTGCAGTCAGTAACGATTAATGTTAAAGAAGCGATTCCTGATGTCGAAGGTAATTTAAATTACGCAAACAAGCAGATCACGTATACGAATGCAGCCGGGAATGGAACATTAACATTAAATGATGATGGTGCAATATCATTTAAATGTTATTTAGGGATTCCGACAACTTTTGCAGTAATCGACCATCCTAATTATTACAGTAATTCTAGTCAAAGTCACACATTTGCTACAATAGGTGAATCGTGGACAATGATCTTAACGTGTTCTACAACTTTAGTTGTTCATGTAGAAGCTAATGTTCCAGCCGGAGAACCTTTACCTAACGCATCTGTTACATACTTCAATCAAATTAAGACAACGAATACAGATGGTAATGCGACATTTTATCGAAGTGGATTGAATCGGAACATATCTGTATCAGCAGATTTTCTAGAATCTTACTCAGGTTTAATTACAAGTGATCAGATCTCTCCTATAAAGGTAATTTTGACTCGTGCAGCCAATCCGGTAAAAATTCATGTTGTAGAATCTATTCCAGGAGTAACAGGAACCTGGAATTACGCTTCTAAAAAAATAAATTGGTCTGCAGGTAGTGCAGAGGGAACTTTAACTCTTGACTCTTCAGGAAACGCAACTTTTAACGGTTATTTGGGGACAGAAATGACATTTACTGTTGTAGATAATGCTAATTTTTATAATAATTCAACTCAAGTACACACGTTTAATACAGTTAATGAGAATTGGAATATGACACTTACATGTTCTGCTCAAATAACTGTAAACGTTAAGAGTAATGCTCCTTCAGCTAATCTATCTAACGCATCTGTTACATATTTTAATCAGACGAAAACGACGGGTGCAGATGGGAACGTAGTGTTTTATCGAAGTGGTTTGGATAAATCGATAACTTCGACAGTTACATATCATGCAAATTATAGTGGAACGATTACTCCTTCGAATACTTCTCCTTTTAATATTGTAATGAGTCGAAATCAAGCGACTGTATCAATAAAGGTTGTAGAAACCATTCCAAATATAGCTGGAACAAATGTTTATGCATCTAAATCATTAACAATGACGAAGAATGGAAGTTCTTCTAAAATTACATTAGATATAAACGGTGCAACTACAGTAACAACGTATCTTGGTATTCCGACAACTTTTGCGGTGGTTGATCATTCAAATTATTATAGTAATCCTAGTCAAAGTTATACTTATACAGCAGCCAATCAAACGTTTAATATGTCTTTGGCATGTTCTGCTCAAATAACTGTAAATGTTAAGAGTAACGTACCTGCTAATACAAATATTAGTGGAGCTTCATTGACGTATTTTAATCAAACGAAGACTACGGATGGAAGCGGTAATGCAGTGTTTTATCGAAGTGGTTTAGACAAGCCTATTAACGGTAGTGCAACTTATTTTAATGCTTACATCGGAACTGTAACTCACGGACAATCTACTCCTTATAATATAACATTTACGAGAACAACTGTTACAGTAACACTAACTGTAATGGAAAAGTTAGGAACTTATACAGGAGCATTTTTAAATTCAATTATAAATAGAACTGTATTAGGAGCTGTAACTGAATTGACTTTAGATGAAAGTGGTAGAAAATCAAATACTGTTTATGCAGGATTAACGTATTCTTACACTCCAAAAGCTAATGCTGGATATTATAGCAATGGAACACAAACTCATGTTTGGACAAAGGAGGGAGAGACATGGACAATGACAATGACATCTAATACGCAATTTATTGCAAATGTAAAGAGTTCTAATTACGGATGGAATATAAGCGGTGTAAGTGCGACATTATTTGGACAAACTGTAAATACAGATAGTAGTGGTAATGCTACGGTTTATAGAGGAGGACGAACTCCTAATTATAGTTATAGCTTTTCTAAGAGTTTGTATAATACAGCATCAGGATCAATTCCAGCTACTCAGGCTTCTCCTTGGAATGTGACTTTAAGTGAAACTTCTTCTTCGATTACAATAACAATTAAAGATAATTATCAAGGCGCAGACAAGGGAAATGCGAATGGTTGTCCTGTAAAACTTATTAATAAAAACAAGACATCAATTACGTTTAGTGGTAATACTAACTCTTCCGGTCAAGTTTCGTTTGGTCCGATGATTCAAGGAACTTACACTTTGAGTTGGGGTGGAGGAACTTCTTATTGGGGAACACAATCTGTAGATATCACAATGCCGACAGCTTCTATTCAAAAAAGTGCTGTTCGATTGACTAAGAATATTACTCTGTTATGGTATTTTAGAATACCTACTCAAGGAGCGAAAGATTATTATTTAAAGGCAGGTGGTGTAAATTTATTTAAACCGGTTTATACAACTGCAGGTGTAGCTACCACTATAACATTAGGAATTGATCATAATTCAAATTACGTTATTGCAAATTATACGTTTATAGCTGGTTTGAATACAACGATGGGAGCTTCGAATGCTTATTTCGTAACAGGTACAACGACAACTCATACGATGTATAATGTCACTCCTACATATAATTTTAGCAATGTAACGGGAACGAAATATTTTACAGCTATCAAGGCTTTGACGCTAACAGTTCAAAATAGTTTAACAAATGCAAATGTTAGCGGAGCAACTGTTAATGTATATGGTATAGACGGTAGTAATGCTACATCAACAACATCACAAAATTTAACTACAAATTCAAACGGACAAGTAACTGTATATGTTTCAGGATTAACTAATAGATATGTTATTAATGCATCAAGATATGATACACTGAACACAACTAATGCGAATACAACCAATTTTACATTGAAATTAGTACCTTCTGAAATGAATTTAACTATCAATGTAAAGAGAAGTGATAATACATCATTAGTTGCTGCAAGTTGTATTGTAAAACTGTCAAACAATAATAGTGCAGTAAATTATAGCGGAACAACTAACGCAAGTGGTCAATTGGTTTTAAAAATCAGACCGGGTAATTATTGGACTGAAGCAGGAGGATCGACTGCTTGGGGAGGAACCGGAACAAATAATTTCCCCGTTCCTAATCGAAGCGGGTCGGCAGTTTCTTTCGTCTCCGATCAATCAATCACGCTCTATGCTCTCTACATAAGCTCATCAGGGTGGTTTGCTCCTGTGACGAGTAAGTCGATAGATGTAGAAAATATAAATAATTATTATACAGGTTTACAAGATAAAGACAAATTAAAAGAAGGCACTTCTTCATTTGGATATTATTTTGATAATTATGTCAATTATCAAAGGAAAAGTCGACCAATGTTTAGTGTTGCAGATTTTAGTAGAAGTAGTACGTCAATTAATTTAGGTTTTTATTATATTAATGAGTATAATGCAATTATTTTAGACAAAGGCGAACAATTCTATCCTAATTCTAACAAAGTTGTTTTAAGAGGGAAATTATTGGCAGTTTCCGATCAAATAAATAGTATGTTTGCTGTTATAGGTTGTGTTACGAGTAATAAATTTTCAAGATCTGTTTGGATGGTTTATGATGGCACCAATTATAAATTAAATAGAGCTTCGAGTTTTTCTAATTCTTTATTAAAGGCGTATAGTAGCTATACTTTGCAAAACGCAATATATTGGGGACAATGGAATTACGGTGGTTATGTAGGAAGTTATTCGGCTAATCCCTTAGGAAATAGACTGACAGTTGGGTACATATTATCAAGTCCCAATTATGGTACTAGCGGAGAAGTTGATATATCGTTAGGTGGTGTAGTTGTAAATTTTCTCAAGGCGATATTAATAGAAACTGAAACAGCAACGAGTGGAACTGTAGGAATACATGCTAAAATCGTTCTTTTAGGCATCCATGATGATCGTAGTAAAACGTTGTATTACATGAGAATACGGTGTTATAATTCAGGTAGTACGACGTACATTCAACAAATAGGTAATACAGTTTCTTATGAATCAGTTAATCGTCCAATGGGAGCTAATTTATGGTTTACGACTGATAGAAAATGGATGTTTTTCCCACCTTCAGGTGATAGTTTTTATCCTAAGGGGTTAAACTCATATTATGCTAATGGTCAACAATTGATAGTAGATGGTTCAACTTCTATGCCTGATGACGTTAGTTATTTGAATTCATCTCACACATCTGCAATGAGATCTGCTTTGCAAAATGTATACGTATTAGAGATTTTGTTTAATAAGACTCAAACTAAAATGATTGTCTTGACAAATACAACTGGAGCCGCGTTTGAAATTGGAGATTTTGAAGGTAATTACAATCCTGATGCTATGTATTGTTTTCAATTGGTAAATAACTCTTGGGTACAAATTTCAACTCAAGCTATAGATAGACAAAATGTTTTAGCTTCGTATAATTCAACTGGAAATCAAGGTATCAAGTATAAATCAAGTCTTTCTCTTTGTGATAAATCAAATGATCTCGGTTCATTAGCTATGTTTGGTAGTCAATATAGTTTTAATTGGGCATTTCCTGCAAATAGCAAACCGATTGTATTTTATACATCAAAAATAACGTGGGGTGAATGATTCACCCCACTTTTTACCATATTGTATTAGTATAAAATACGGTTAGCTTAGAATTATAAGCAGGTTTACCAAAACTAAAAATATACTGACCTTCGTTATCAACAGAAGGATATGGATACATAGTAGGTCTCAACAAAGAATTATTTTCATTGTAAGAACTCATTAAATTAACTTTATCGACCATCGAAGAAACGTTTATCCATGATGCCGTATTTGCTTGATAAACAAATGCAAACATTCTATCAGGATTATGAGAATCTCCATCAAAATTATCTGAACCGTCAGCAGGACCAAAACATCCTGATACACTACTTGCTAAAACAATTATTTTATCAGACGTCTTATTGAAAATAATTTCTTGTACATAAACATTTGATAATGCACTTCTAATTGCAGATGTGTGAGATGTATTAAGATAATTATTGTTATTAGGTATTATAGAAGTCGATCCTTTTGTATTTATAAAAGGATTTCCTGAATAATATGAGTTCAACCCCTTAGGATACGTTATAACCGAAGTTGTCCATTTAGGTGGGAAGAATATCCATTTTCGATCAAAACTCATCCATATATTAGGACCTGCATTTGAACACAAAACATTATCTTTTGAAGATACAAAATAATCTATATTAGAAAGTAATCCGCTAGAATTTAATTCATAATTACCTACAACTATTATTATAGAATAATTTGATTTATTTACTTGTAATAATAAATATCCCTGAACATCTTGAAATCCAAGCGTTTTTATATTCCATCCAAATGAAAAACCTCCTACAGACGTCTGACCATTTGTCATAGATCCTCTTCCTAAATTTATAGCACAGCTAATTAGAACGTTGCCGCTTTGACGATTAAAATACAAACATGTAATTGTACTAGAATAAACATCTTCACCTAAATTTTTATGGGCATACAAATAACTCGAAGAATAAGAATTATATATTTTCCCAAAACTCATTGATGCTTCATCACCCACAAAAGAGATGGAATCTTGTCTAGAACTTAATTTATTATCAGGAGCAGTAGTCGTCTGAGATCTTACATAACAAGTCATGTGATTTCGACTCCATAGAACTTCTGACATTAATTGTACACAATTTTGTTTTAGAATGTATTGTCCGATTAAACGTGTTTTTGCTATTCTAGTTATCGTATTATTTTGTGTAAGATTAACAAGATAATAATAATCTCCAGATGTTACGCTAACTTGTTGAGATACCAACGCTTTATAATTCATTCCAATACAAAGAACACTTTCTTCTTTATTATCAACATAATTTTTATAATAAGGACAATATAGAAGACTACTTGTATTAGCATTTACTACATCATTAAAATAAGTCGACGTACCAGGTTCATTAACACTTACTCCAGTGTAAAATGCTTGTTGCATTGATATCGACTTACTCGTCACAGGAGCAAACCACCCTGATGAGCTTATGTAGAGAGCATAGAGCGTGATTGATTGTGAATTAATAAGCAATTTGTTTGTAGATATAAAATTGTTTGGTATTTTTATGCATTAAAAGAATGTAAAATGGAAAAAGCGCTTGATCCGAAAGAACAACATCCTTGTGGAGACTTATTTAAACCGACAAAGTTTCCTGTATATAACAATACCATATTCAGCAGATTTTTTGAAGTCAACGATAAAGCTGTAATGGGTTGGGCTGAAAATGTATTGGCAAAATTGGAAGGAAATGGTATCCTTCCGACTTTTATCAATAAAAAAGATAATCCTGATTTTAAGGCATTTTGGGGTACGGTAACACATATGTTCGCACTCGTAGTTTTGTATGCGCGAAAATATAAAGAAATCGATTCTAATAGAATTTTGTTTGAACTGTTTATTCAGGACAGAGGTCTTGTGACAGCTTTAGTTGATAGTCAAGAACAAATGGAGTATTTGTTCTATAATTATCTCGAAGAGTATTCCAAAAGAGGAAGATTAGATATTATAAACACAGAAGGTGAGATTCTAGGAGAATTGCTGAGACTTATAAGATATAATTCAGTAGATGAATTTATCTTTGCTTTATTAAGACCCGAAAGTACAGGTTGGTCAATGGGATATAGCTCACCTACATGGGATCGAACTGATACAGTGATGAATGTAACGAAAGGATTTGAGTATACTTTAGGAGTAGAGAGTCTTAATAATTACCCACTACTAGTTTCAGAAAGTGTTAGTATAACGCAAGATGAAAATGAAGGTGATGAGATCTTTAATGCAATGACCTTCTTCGGCAATCAAGTTGTTGGTATTGACGGACGAGTTGATCGTGACAAATTGATTATCGTTGATCCTAATATGAGTTATGAAATTAGTTTGCAAGTTAAGATATCTGCAGCTACAGACACTCAGAATCTCAAGTTTGGTGTAGCAGGCTATGAAACTACAGATGGAAATCCTATGGAAATGGGAGTTATAGAAAATGGACAAATTACAGGAAGCTCTATATGGTTTCACACGACAGAATTTTTAAATCTATTAAACGAAGGCATTTATTATAATATACGAGGACTTATTTTATCAAATAACGAAAAATTCATTGATGTACCAAATTTGAATTTTCCTTCAGGTAGAGCGTTATCATTAATGCCTACTATGAAATATATAGCACCTATTTTTATCCAAGATAGATCGAGTGGAAATACTCCTTATGTATATGTTTATGATTTTAAAGTAAAACCGTTATATCTACCGTTTTCTCAAGGTTATTTAGGAGAAAGAGATATCATTGCAGCATATTATAAGAACAATTCATATCAAGGAAAACAAACTCTTGAAAATTACTTGAAAAAGTATTTGATAGGATATAAAAATATTTTTGGCAGCGAATTAATTCGTCCGTATGTGGGAGAAGAGTCTTATCGAATTTTATTTAAAGTGTTTTCAAATAGAAATAAATATATTCCAAATGCAACTATAACGGTATTTGGACAATCTTTGAAAACAGATGTAAATGGCGAAGCGACAATTATTCTCCCTAGAGGGCAATATTTGTATAAAGTTGAAGCTGAAAATTTTGAAGAAGTACAAAACTCTCTATTAGTAACAGAAGATGCTGTAGAATATATTCAATTACAAGGTGCTGCCTACGAAAGGGTTGTTACGTTTAATGTAAGAGATAAAATTACGAAAGAACCTTTATCAAATGTTAAATTGACTTTTGCAGGGAAAACAAAATATACTCAATCAAGTGGAATATTGACGTTTGATGTATTTCCAGGTATTTATCAATATGTAGCTGAATTAGAAGATTATTATACGATTAGAAGAACTGTCGAAATTGTTGACAGTACAAACATAATCGTAGAAATGGAAGCTATACCTTATTATAATGTAACGTTTAGAATTAGAGATGGTGTTGATCCAGTTTCAGGTGCATCTGTATTAGTAACGGGAGAGAGTATAAACGATCAAACAGGATCGTCAAACGCGCAAGGATTAGCAACAGGATTTGTACTAGCTGCAGGAACATATCATTATAAGGTAGTTAAACCTGGTTATATTACAGTTGAGAGTGATTTTGAGATATATGGCAATGCAGTTATCGATGTTCAGTTTAAACCAATTCCTAAGTACAATGTAACGTTCCTGGTTAAGAATAATTCGTTACCTGTATCTAAGTGTAATGTAACGTTTAATGGAGCTACTATTCAGACAGACAATAATGGTCGTGCAAATTTTGTTGAGATTGCAGGAACATATAATTGGAAAGTTTCTAAGACTGAGTTTTATGCACAAGAAGGTTCTATAGAGGTCGTCGATCAAGATGTCGTTAAAGAAATCAATCTTGTTCAAATAGGATATACGATTGACTTTACTGTTGTTGATCAGGACGATCAACCTCTTGATGGTGCACAAGTTGTAATCGGAACAGAAATAATCACTACTCAAGCAGAAGGGACTGCTCAATTTGTAAGGATTTCAGGTTCATATAATTGGACCGTAAACAAAGAAGGATATTACATTCAACAAGGAGTCGTTATTGTGAACGGAGCAAATCAGACTGTTAAGGTGACGATGAAATTGATAACCTATAATATCGTATTTACTGTTAGAATTGATAATCAACCTGTAGCAAATCAACCTATTGTTTTAGGGATAGGAGAGGATGAAGAAACATTAACGACTGATGGTAAAGGTAACGCTACTTTTAATAAAGTGCCTGGTAATTATCCTTGGACTATAAGTAGAAAGGATTATCAAATCCAAACAGGAACTGCAGTTGTAACAAATCAATCTATTGCAATTGTAGTTGATTTACAAAAAGCTAGAGGAAAACTTGCTGTAACTGTAAAAGATAAAGAAAGTCAAGCTCTTCTAGAAAATGCTGCGGTAACGATTAATGGCCAAACAAAATACACCAACATTAATGGTGTAGCGGAAACGTGGGATTTGGTTGTTGGTATATGGCAATGGACTTGTTCTAAACAAGATTATTACTCAACTTCGGGTAATGTAAATATAGAAGAGAGAGACGACAACAGATATACTATTTATATTTCTCAGCAACCTGAACCTGAGTTTGAAGTTACATTTGTAGCAAAGGAATACGACTTTCTTTCGGGAGTAACAATTACTTTGGATTCAGGTGAAGTGTTAACAACAAATATTGACGGTGAGGCTAAAGTGACTTTGAAACAAGGTAATTATAATTATCGAGCTACATATGGAACGTATTATTATGATTTGGCAGGAAGTTTTTCAGTATACGGCAAAATGAATGTACCTCTGAATTTTGTCAGAAGAACGACTACAGTTACAATTAACGTATACGATCTAAATAACAAATTGCCAATTTCAGGTGCATCTGTATCTTTTGCTGATTCATCTAACGTAACAGATGGAGGTGGCAATGCAAAGTTTTATAACGTGCCATTGTCAGACAGTTCTTTGGTTTGTACAGCGAGTAAAGAACCTATTTATCAAGCTAGATCAGAAACGTTTGCCGTCTATACAGATGATCCTAGTTTTGAAATTGGTTTAGGTGCTAATTATTATGGGGTTTATTTTACTGTAAGGGACGAATCAGGTTCTCCTATTGATAATGTAACTATTCAATTAAATAGTCAAACGAAGTATACAACAAGAGACGGTAAGGCTAATTTCGGTCCTTATTTGCCAGGATTTTCGTTTAATTGGCAGGCGTTTAAACAAGGATATCAAAGTCAAAATGGATCAGGTTCCGTAGGTAGTGACGATGTTTACATTAATTTGACGTTGAAAAGAAATGTTTGTCAGGTTACATATAGAGTTGTTGATACTAATAACATGCCTATTTCAGGTGTAACGGTTGAAGATAATATAAGTTCAGGTGTAACGGGAAGTAATGGACAAGTGTCTTGGTATGTTCCCTGTGCAGCATCTTATTCTTGGACAGCTACTTCGCCCGATTATTTTTCAGAAAGAGGAAGTTATTCGGTAGGTGCTAATGAGACAACAAAAACAATTCTCATTACTATGGAAGGTGATGGTGCGTTACTCGAAGTCTTAACAAGTAGTGTTGTACTACCTATTAAAAATACAGGATCAACAGGAATAAATAATCTAAGAGTAAGTTGGGGTGATGGAAGTCAAACTTTAGGTGAGAAAAGTCATACGTACAGCAAACAAGGAACTTACAGAATCTTATTTGATTTTAACGGAATGAATGCTACGTTACAATGGGGAGATTTAAGTTCGAATTTTAAAACAAGTTTAATTAGAGTTTTGAAATGGTTTACTTCGAAAGTGAATACATCTTGGTCTCAATCAGCATTTGATGGATGTAGAAATTTAACATCAATACCGGGTTGGACTACTAGTTTGATGTCAGGTTCAACTGAACGTTTTTTCTTTGGATGTTCTTCTTTGAGAAGCGTTTCAAAGGGATGTCTTTCTTTTGGAACAAATTATAAATATACTTATGCATCTTCAGGCTTGTCAGGATCTATTAATTTGAATGACGTATTAGGTGGATCAAATATCGAGAGTTATACGTATTGTTTCCAAAATACTAAGAATTTAAATTCGGTTACCGGAACAATATCTCCTTCATCTAGAGGTTGCGATGTGTCTAATATGTTTAATCTCAGTAATTTATCAAACATTCAGGCAAACATCAATGCTGTTAACATTACGAGTTGTGAGGATATGTTTAGCGGTTGCGGTAATTTATCTTCGCCTTGTACGATTTCAGCTTATTCAGGTGGATCTTTTATAGCAAAAAAATTTGCTGAGTTATCAGGAATTACATCAATACCTTCGAGTGTATTTTCAGGATCTGTTCGAAATGCAACTTTCGAATTAGCTTTTGCTAATTGTAGTAGGTTATCAAGTGTAGGTTCTAATTTATTTTCTATCACGTCTACTGAATTAAATAATTACACTAGAACATTTTTAGGTACAATAAATTTGTTGAATATATCAACAATTAATCTAGTTAATGCCGATGTTTGTGTCGAAACGTTTATGAATAGCGGTGTAACACAAATTCCTTCAAATTTCTTTACTAGTAGAGATTGTTCTGACTATACAAGATGCTTTGCTCTTTGTAAAAACTTGAGAAGTGTTGGAATATCTGTTACACCTAACAATGCGAATAAAATTATACGTATTTCACAAATGTTTTATAATTGTACAAATCTCGAAGGAAATATTAATGATTTATTTGGATATACTATAGGAAGTGATAAAGTGACAGTTACAAGTGGTCTTTATACAACTTGTTTGTATTGGGATCGTGCTTTTGAAGGCTGTTCTAAAATAATCTATTATCCAGGGATTTCTGATAGCGGTATAGGTAATACACAGATTGCTCTATCAATGCCATTGTGTATATCTACAGTATCTGTTCCGATATTTAAAAATATTATTAAAATAGATCAAGTTACAGAGAGTACAGCTTGTTTTAGTGGTTGTACAGGAGCTGCTTATTACGATTTATTTAAACAACAATTTCCTAATTGGTTTTAATTAAAAAATATAATATATGTCACAATTAAATGTACATAGAAATACTTTTCTAGAAAAAGAGGAGTTGATGAATTTGCAAGGATTTTTACAAGAATCCTTGCTTGGTAAAATTTTGATAGGTGCAAGTTATACTTTTGGGATTATAACAAACAATCCTAAAAAGTTTGATGCTGATTTTGTTACAAATGATACTTTTGAAGACAATAAAGCATTTGAAGTTGAGCAGGGAACACAAGGAGGTACTATAAAAATACTTCCAGGTATGGCCGTCAACTCACTTGGACAAGTTATTAATCTCAAAAATATTCACGACAATTTTGCAGTGCCTTCAGATAGCGTTTATTATTGGTTGAAAGTCGGTTACTCGACCAAAAATTATGAAGATGGTTTAGTTAGCATCAACCAAAAGGGAGCTGTTACCGGAACTGTGAATTTTAGTGGTAAAGTAAGAGGACAGTCAGGTAAAACTCCTGTTGCAATCCGTTTTGCTAAAGACGATGGATCACAACCGTTAAATAATGGGATTTATCAAATCGTTAATGTTGTGGATAATCAGAACTTGATTTTAACGTCAGAATCTGACTTTGTTGCTGAAACAAATTTACAAGTAATAATCTTAGGAACGATACCTTTGGGTAAGGTATTTACAGATGCTCAGTTGGAAGGATTGTATACTTACGATTATTACACATTTAGCCTTGTACAAGAAACAACACTTGATCAACCTCCTACAAAATCAAACAACGAGTTTTATCTAGCTCGTGTAAGAAATAATGGAGGAGTTATTTCTGTAGATAATACAAAAAAGAGTGAATATTGGTCATTGTCTAATTTTGCAAAATCAAAAAGCTAATGAAACTATTATATACAGTGAGCTCAGCATATATGGCAGCTCAAACAAAATCTATTTATTCGATAGGAGGATTTCCTTCATCAACGCAAGTTCCTAACGATGTTTTTTCGAATTTATTCGATGAATTAAGTTTGTTGACAATTAAGAACGCAAAAACAGAATATCGAGCTATTGTTTTGCAAAATGATAGTGATAAAGTCGCATCAAATGTTCAAATGTGGTTTGAAGTTCCTGAAGATGCTTATTGTAATTTTCAAATAGGAGCAACAGTTCTTACTCAGAGTACAAACGATGAACAATATATGGAATTAATACCTTCTATATATAGCAAACCGTTTAATACTGAGCTTTATGATGCTACGGAAGATTCTAGAGTTACTATCGGCGATATTGAACCTGGTCAAATGATCGGATTATGGATTTCAAGAAGTATTAATAAAGAGAAAGCTACGATAGATTATAATAAGGTTGCTGAAATAGATCCCTTAGCTACATTTTCAGGATCAAGATATAAACCTATTGTGCATAATCAAGAAGAGACACTAAAATTACAAATTATTTGGGAGGATTCGTTGTAGATAGATAATATTTTTGTATCTTTAGGCATTGAAAAGGACGAATTCAAAACGTCCTTTTCTTTAAGAGTAAGAGATACTATTTTGTTATGATAGATGAGTTTTGTGATATATACGAATATTTGACAGCTAGACTGAATAATAGTCCAGGTTACGAATTGAAACGATCTCAGAAGAATATAAACTTAATAAACAAGTTTATGATAAATTCTAAGATCAATACAACTGATGAGATATGGAAATATCTGTCGTTTCAGATTGTTTTATCTGATAGAAAGAATTCAGGAATATTCTACATCACTTTAGCAAAATGTTTGTGTTTAAACTCAATAAAACAATGGAACGAGAGAACGTCAGAGAAGATGTTTATGGTTTCTCGAATTCTTAGACAAAGAGGTCTTCGAAATCCGTTAGAAAGTCAAAGTAGATTTTCAGAAGAATATTTAGATTTTCTGAGACATAAATTTTGGAATACTCCTAGAGGATACATTTTATGTAACGAATACGAAGGAGCTCTTTATAACGAAATTAAATGTAAAGAATGTAAATACAATAAAGCATGTAGATATGAATAAAGAAGAATTTAAAGCAAAGAAAGAAATTATCAATTCAAAGATGAATGAATTGAAAAACGAAATGATAAAATTAGAAAAAGAGTACATTGAATCCAATGTGAAGCATCCTATCGGAAGCAAGGTGTGTATTACCACTCCTGCATCTACATATACAAAATTAGATAGCTTAGAAAGTGTTACTGTCCCTGAAAGAAAACAATACGCCTATGTCAGGGATTATAAAATTAATTTTCTTGATGACATTGAGCCATTGTTTGGCAAGGTGAAGAAAGATGGAACCATGTCGAATGTGAACTTATATGTTAGTCTTATGAACGTTACAATAGAACTAGTAAAGGAGTAATTGTTATGGCAAAGGTAATGAATTTAGGAGTGCATTGTAGTGAGTGCGTACACTATCTTCGGAAAGAGAATTAGAAGATATGATACATAGAGGGATTGTTTTATATATTGAGTAATTGAAAAAGCCATGAAAGGAAATATATTTGACAAAATAAGAAAAGCATCTAATAAATACATAGAGTATATGATTGCTTGTGACTGTGTAGCCAAAGAAGCACAAAAACATATAGATTGGGACAATAATGTTTCATGTGAATATTATCCGTCTGATGGAATATGTATAATGATAGACGAGCATGTTTGTTGTGCTAATACATTCTTTGACTTGGTAGAAGAATCAGAAAACGGTATGCTTGATAGGGGAACTTTTATGAGAAATTGTATTTGACATGGAAAGATATAGGATTGTGAAAGAAATAAGGTATAGCGGCTGTATTCCGATAGTCGTGTATTGCGTACAAGTCAGAAAAGACAAACGTCTTTCGTCTGAATGGGTGAATGTAAAAGGTTTTGATACCTATAGGAAAGCAAGAGAGTTGTTATATGTTTTAAACGGTGATTGATATGAAAACAGTTAAGATTTCAAATTTGCAAGAAGGAGATTTGTTCATGTACAAAGGTGTAATGTATGAAATTGTTCATAAGGACAAATGGGAAACATATTGTAAATATATCAACGATAAACATAGATTAGGAGGATGGTTTTCAAGTGAATATCTTTATTGTAAATTTAGTAATTATACAAAAGTGGAGATTTAGATGCTATGAGTAAATATCAAACAGAAGCCGGAATAGAATGTACACCGGAAGAATGCAAGCTTATTGACAGTTTGAAATGTCTTGCAAAGAAATGGAAAAAGGATGGAAAGCGGTTATGGCTTTACAGTGCAAGCGGAACGCTACATGTAATGATGCACGGAGATACAGAAGATAATCCTACACCGGAATTTACACAATATGGAGGTAGCAATATTGAAAATAGTGTAACTACTATCGATGGCATATTAAATGATGGAGGAGATTGGTAAATGAGCAAATATAGATACAAGGAAGTGAAGAATTATATCCATAACGAACTAAAGTTGACTAAAGAGGATATAAAGGAAATTATGATTCCAATCGTGAAAGAAGAAGTCAAACGTATCTTTCATAACACCTACGGAAACGACGTTGATATAGAGAGGTGGGTTCGTTATATGGTTTCCGACGAAATAAAGAAAAACGGTGATTACCTTATGATAAGAAATTTGTGTAGGGAGATAATTAAGGAGGAAATTGTCGATAGGTTGTCAATTGATATAAGCCTTAAAAAGAAGGAGGAATAATTATGAACATATTTACGTTAGAGGAAATGAATCAAGCGATCAATATGGCAGTTGACGAAACATCTAGAAAGGCAGTTGAAGTTCTTTCGTCTGTATTGGACAATTGGGTACATGGCGGTGATGCAGATTGTATCATTGCGGAGTTTGAGGAAAAGTTAAATGAAGCAATTAATGGATAAAAGATGATGGGTGTATAGACAAGCATATTGCGAAACGCAGAAAAAGGAATAAGAACAGTAAAACACATAGAAAAATGAAAAAGTATAAAGTTTTGTTTTGTGATATGGACGGGACGTTAATAGAAACTGCAAGCGGTGAGACGTTTCCAAATGGTATATGGGACATGAAGTTTAAGTTTGACGTCCTAGATGCAATAAAGAATTTGAATCCCGAAGAAATTTTTATCGTGACAAACCAGGGAGGGATAGAAAAAGGGCTGGTTCCAGAATCATTCATTTGTGTAAAATGTGAGTATGTGAATTACAGTATAATGGATTATTGCGACATTGATACGCGTTTTAAGTATTGCGGAAGCAATGACAGAAGCAACCCTATGAGAAAGCCGAATACCGGAATGCTTGAAGAACTTATTGATAATTACAAGACATGGAAAGATTGCAGTTTGGAGGTAGAAGATTGTTTAATGATTGGTGATGCAAGCGGACTTGAAGGGCAGTTTTCAGATAGTGACAAGAAAACAGCCGAGAATTTCGGTATAGACTATATGGATGTCAGCGAGTTTGTAAATGTTTACGGGAAAGAGGTATAATTATGAAAGTAAATAACGGAATAATAATAGACGGAGTGTTGCATGAATTAGTATTAATGCAGAATAGTTCACCATGTGACAATTGTAGTCTACAAGAACAATGTAGAATGGATCGTCCCTTGTGTAAAGTAATTGCTGGATATTATAACTCTGATGAACGTTTTATTAATCGTGGTAAAGTAACTGATATTAAGATAATTAAGGAGGAATAACTAAAATGGATATAGTACCTATTATAACAAAAGATAATCTTTCTAAGGAACAGATAGAATATCTGCAAAAGCAGCAAACAGAATATAAATTAGTTAATAAGATTAAGAAGAATCCGGGACATATCTTGTTCTCTTTTAATCGAAAAACAGGGGAAATCAAGAGGGCTTCTATTATACACAAGGTTGCTATTGGTTTGAATAGGCTTCCTGTAACCAAAACTGAAACGGTTATAGAACCTGATTGCTATTACGAACAAGCCTTGAATGAAAAGAATTTTAGAAAGAAATTGAAGAGAATTGGATTGTTAAGTGTTTAAACGCTTTAAAAACGAATAACTATGGGATTTACAACACCGTGCTTTATACGCAAAAACACACCGGAACTTCGGAGAGAGCTGGAAGAATTGGGATATGAAATGCTTAATTTTGGTAATACAACCTTAGATGGATATAATTATGACGGCAATGGAAGTCATAAAAGCATTGAAGAAGGAAGAGCAATCATAACATCTTATGGGAATTTATATGGGGTGATATATGATATAGATACCGTAACCAAGAGAGGAAGGATTGATTGCGGAACGAACGAGGAACTTTTCCTAGCTATCGCTGCATTGAGGAATGATACACACAAGAACCAATGGTTTACGGATGGTAATAAATGGATTCTGTGTCCTGAAATCAAGTTTTCTATTTATTGGGTTTACAATGATGTTGACGTTAATATAGATACCGTTCACAAGGCTACCGTAGACGAATTGATTGAACATTTTAAAACAAAGGAGGAACAATGAAAGCAAGAGTAAAATCAACAGGAGTTTTGGTAGATGTAACTCCCCAATTAAACATCAACTCTCAACATAACAATAATTATTTATATGTATGTGATAACATGGTTTACAGAGAATGCGAACTTGATTTTTTGAATGTTGGGAATTTAGTAATTGATTGGGAACAACGTAGGTACGAATTAGCGAAAGATATTATTAAGGCTGTTGTAGCAGATGACTGTAGGGGTAATTCTGATGCACTCGCTAAATATGCGGTTAATTGCGCTGATGCACTAATTAAAAGATTAAAGGAGTGAATAATCATTATGAACAATTTTAAATTATATATCGCCCGTGACGAAGGTAAATGGGATGAAGATGTTAAAAAGGAAGGGGAACTGAACCTGTTTTATGATACTCCGCAACTTCTATTTGATGTAAAAGACCAGATATCATATTGGGGGAATGCCCGTAAAATAGCAGAAATCCCATCCTACATGTATCCGCAAATAAGAGATAAAGAGTGTTATGTTTTCAATAATCTTGAATTATATCAAAATTTTTAATGTATATAAAGCGAATTAAAGAAGAAGTGAGACCGTGTGTTTGTTGTAAAACGGAACACAAGATTTTTAACAGGAATAAATGGCTTTGTAAAAAATGCGATGACGATAGAAAGAAAAGTTCTTTGAATAAGAATACTCTTGAAAAAGAAAATAACGAACTTCAAATGGTTTTCGATGAAATATGGAGAACTAGAAAACATATTTGTTTTCATTGTGGTAAAAGATTGGGAAATAATCCCAAACCTATATTTTTTAGTCACATTCTTTCAAGAGGAGCACATCCTACATTAAGATGTGATTCTGAAAATATTGTTTTGGCTTGTCAAAATTGTCACTATATTTATGATTTTGGTGATAGATCGAAACTTATAAAGCAAATTCCTGAAGAATTGATTTTTAAACTTTTAGAAAAAGAACGAGATGAATCAAGATAGAAAGATAATTGATCTATGCATCAAAGTATTTGAAAGTGCAGGTTTAAAGAGATTTGCAGCAAGATTGCAAAATTACGAAACACTTCCTGATAAGGAAAATGAAATGAAACTTTATGAGGAAGCTGATAATTGGATAAATTTTGCTGGTAATATAAAAAAGCGTAATTTTGTCTTTGGTAACGATTTTAGTTTATTGAAAGGTTTTATTATATCTCAATCGAAAGAGTATAATAAAAAAGGAGAGCCTGTTATAATTATCAATAAATTAGAAGATGAAACAGCTTCGTTTAAAGATAATCCTATTAAAAATTTGTATATCATTTACGAAGACGAAGAACAAAGAGATGTTGATTTTGAAAGATTATTAATAGCTAGAAATTGATATGGGAGAAAAGTATTTATTAAGAGAGGTTAATGCACAAGGATTGTTGCATTGGATGAATGAGAATTTTAAAAAAGACAATGGTAAAGAATTTAATAGAAATGATATTCAGGCCTATATAACAAGAGGACATTTACCTGAATATCTTGGTGGAAATGAGATAGTTTTGATTCCTAAAAAGCATTGTACAATACGAATGTATAATGTACTTGCGAACGAAAATAATCAGGTTTATAAAGATTAGAAAAATGAAAACATCAGCTAAATATATTATTGTTGCAGACTGGGAAACAGGAGGTTTACCTAATAGCAAACAAAGAGCTTTTTTTGATGTACCTGCTGTAGAGTGGGCTATGTCTTGTATTGATTTGGAAAAATTGGAAATTATTGACAGATATAGTTCAATTTTACCTTATAATTACAAAGAAGATTTAATAGGTTACTCTGAAGAAGCTACTGCAGTTCATGGTATAACAAAAGAGATGCAAGAGGCTAATTCAGTTCCTTTGAAAGAAATTTATAAAACTCTGAAGTCTTGGTTTAGTAAGTATAAAAATCCTCGTCAGTTATGTACAATAGCTGGACATAATTTTGTTGCTTTCGATAAACCGTTTTTAGAGAACTTTTTCATTTATATGAATGACGATATAAATAATTATGTTCGATTTTGGTTAGATACAATGCAATTAGCTCATTTAAGTGCATTAGAGCAAATAGATTTTAAATTAGGGACGTGTTGTCAATTAGCTGGAGTTGATCTTGTTGAAGCTCACCGCGCTCAAAATGATGTCGATGCCAATGCTTTGCTTTTAATTTCTTATATAAAGAAATTGAGAGGAGAAGGTCAGACACAATTGTCGAATAAGAAGAAAATACGTTTTAGAAATACATTTGAATTGCAATGACGTCACTTGATGGAAAGGATTTATTATCAGCTAATCAAGTTGGATATTTATGTGATATTGTCGATAAAATAATTGAAGATCTACCTGGTAGAGCTTTAAATCAATTATTAGAAGGATATTCTAATGATGTTGATCGAATGTTACAGGAGATGCTTTGTCAATCCGAAAGAGCTCTTTATCTTGGACGAACACTTGATTCTGAAAGTCTTGATTATATAGAGAATGTTAAGGCCTCTATGGATACAACATTAAAAATTCAATCGCTTAATTATTTCATTGTCTCTATGCTTCCTAGCTTTAGAATGGGATGGAGAAATATTGAGTGGGGGAATTTAATTCAGTTGTTTCCATGGAGTTGTTATCTTTGTGGTCGAGGTTCAGGTAAGAGTTATACCTTCTCTTACGCATTTGTATTATGGAGATTATGGAGTTATTGTAGACCGACTTTATGGATACCTAATACAATTGATAATCAAAATCGAAAAGAGACTTGTTATATCACATCTACAATGACTCTAGCGAAAGTGCAGATTGCTAAAGTAAGAGAAGAGATTGAGACAAATGATCTTATAAAAGAAAAACTTAATCCAAATGGTAAGGCAAGTATCGGTGAAACAGGAATCACGACAGAAACAGGTTCAATACTTCATGTTCGAGGTAAAGATGGTTTTATTCGCGGTCTTCACGTTGGAGCTTGTGTATGTGACGACATGCCTGACGAATCTTCGTTATATTCAGATGAGCAGAGAGAGAAGATCAAAGAATTAATCAAAGGTACTATAGAACCTATCGTAGAACCTTACGGTTATTTTCTTGTATGTGGAACTCCTTACTCTTCTTCGCCCAATGAATTATATCAGGTATTGAAAACTGATAAGCGATTTTATTGTTTTGAATATCCTGTAATTTTTCCTGACGGTCGTCCACTTGCTCCTGATAGATATACTTTTGATCAAATTCTTCAAAAGAAAGAAGAGTTGGGGACAATTGTATTTAATCGAGAGTATCTTGTAGTACCTATTAGCGATTCGTCAACAATATTTCCTTACGAGTATCTTATGAGATCTACAATAGGAATGGAGCAAATTCGATTTGCAACATCAATTGATGATTTCCCTATCAAATTAACTCGTGTGCATATAGGAGTCGATTTTGCTGTTTCAGGTAATATTGGCGCAGACTATACAGTTTATACAATTTGGGGTATCGATTCGATGAAGAACTATTATCTACTTTATTATTATAGACAAAGAGGTATGTCTCATAATGAACAAGTAGATAAAATTGTTCAACTAGATCGTTTATTTAGACCGAATAAGATAGTATGTGAATCGAATGGTTTTCAGTCCATACTTTCAGGTTTAGCTAAAGAAAGAGGATTGAAAAACATAGAGCCTTTTACTACAACAGAAGGAAATAAGAAGGATCTTTATACAGGTTTACCAAGTCTTTCTGCAATGTTTGAGAGAGGACAATTAAAATGTCCTTATGCAGTTGGTGAGACGAGAGATGCAGTTAATGTGATGTTCGGAGAATTTTCATCTATCACTTTTAAAAGTGATAACGGCAAATTGGAAGCTGGTTCGGGACACGACGATATTTGCATGTCCTCATTTATTTGTATCAATAGTTTGCGTGAAGACGAAAAGGAAGTAAAAGTTGAGATAAATTTAGTATAGTATGGCGAATAAACTAAGTGCCAATTTTATGGCAGAGCTATTTAAGTTAATTTATTTAGATCCATATCTGACGAGAATAGCTGTCTGTAATTTAACGTATCAATTGATACCTAAAGAATGGCCTGGATATAAATTTCTTTTAAAAGAAGCGATTGAGATTTTTACAAACAAAGAGATTGTTCCATCTTTGGGAACAGTCTCTCAAAAGTACGTTGATAATGATTTTGTACAAGAAGCGATTGAAGAAGTTAAAAATGCTAACAAAGTAGATCGTGAATTAATAATTGATCAGTTAGAATCTTATATCAAGGATGTAGAATTCCAATTGTTGAGCAAAAAAGTTCACGATTTGTATGAAGACGGAAAAAAAGAAGAAGCAATTCAGACAAATGCTTCTGAAAGTCAGCGAATATTGCAAATTTCATTAAGACAAGATGCAGGAACTTTTCAAAAGGTATTTAAGGGATTCGATTTACGAATGCAGAGAAAGAGGAGTGAAATTGAGATTAGTAAGACACCTGAAAAAGTTACGTTTGGCGTAGATAGACTTGATGAGATATCCTATGGTGGTGCTGCAGTAGAAGATACTGTATTGTGGATAATGAGGTCCGGTATCGGAAAGTCCACCGTATTAAGACATCACGGAATGAGTGCTGCATTAGACGGACATCCTGTTTTACATATCCAGTTAGAAGGAGGTGTCCAGGCATGTCTTGATAAGTACGATCAATATTGGACAGGACAAAAGTATAACGATATTAGGCGAGGATATCTAGAACCTGAAGATCAGGAGGCTGTATTAAGAGCATATCAAACGATGAAGGAGTATGGACAAGACATTGATGTTTATGGATTTGAAAAGTTTGGCGAAGCTACTATGGTAGATATAAGAAATCTTGTTCTTGATTATCATAAAGCAAACGGATTTTATCCAAAAGTTTTAATTCTCGATTCTTTAGATCTTGTTTCTACAGGTTTGAATAAGATTATAGATAACAATCCTAAATTCAAAAAAGATAAATTACAGACATGCGCTCAGTTATTTAAAAATATTTGTGTTGAATTTAAAATGGTTGGATTTACAGCAACTCAGGCAAGTGATGTTCCTATTGAGGTTTGGGATAATTCCGAGAGAGTGATCGATAGAAGTTATACAGAGGGTGATAAAACGCTTGTAAAGCCGTTTTCTTATGTTTTCACAGGTAATATGACAATGGAAGAAAAGAAGACTGATACAATGCGTATTTACAATGACAAGGTTCGTGACTTTAAAGAGTCTCAAGAAGTGATTCCTATCGCAACGGATTATGATCATGGGCGTTTTTATGATAGAGTAAGAACCAATCAACTATTCAATGGTTTACCTACAAAAACGCGAAAAAATGAAAAGCCTGAAAAAGAGAAAAAATTGACAAAAGCGAAAAAAATCTGATCATGTTTAGAGTTGATAGAGAGGAGTTAGTTCAAGAGTTAGGATTGATTCCATTTGGATCTGCAGGTTGGTTACAAAACAAAGATGAAGTCTGTCCTTTTTGTGGAAAAGGAGGTAAGTGGGGGATTCGATTTAATGATCAAAATAATAATGGTACATTTCATTGTTTTAAATGTGGAACGAAAACTAATTTAAGGTCTTTTTTAGCCAAAATCTCTAGATTAGATCTTGCTAAAGTAGATTATGAGAACAGTATCAAAACGTCTAAGTTGACTCCGTTGGTTGAAGATGAAGAAGAGGTTGAAGAATCTCTTGAACTTAATGAATGTAAATTACCTAGTAAATTACAGTATTTAAATAAAGATGAATATTTAGATAAAAGAGGATTCAATAAAAGATATTACAATGAATTTAAACCGGCTATAACGAATTTTTTCTTAGAAAGAAAGTTAAAAGAAAAGATTGTTTTCCAATTCACCATGAATCACAAGACAGTAGCTTGGTTAGCACGATCAACAAAAAGTAAAGAATGGCACGAACGCAATCTGAAGAGATTTAAAGCAGGTAAAGAAAAATTGGTGTTGCGCTATGAAAACTCTACCGATGGATTTGCTAAGGTTATAGGTGGATATGATAATATCACAGATACTACTGATACTTTAATAATTGTCGAAGGAATGTTTGACTACATATCTGTTGACAATAAATTACATTTATACGAAACAGACGAGATTAAGTGTATATTCACATTTGGTAATAACATAGGTACAGATCAGATCAAGCTGTTGAGAAAGAAGAGAGGTGTTCGAAATATCATTTTAATGTACGATCCTGATAAACCTGAAATGATTAAAAGCGCTTCACTCTCTCTACAAAGATACTTCAATGTGAGAATAGCCCTTCTAAAAGATAAAAAGAAAGACCCAGGGGATGCAACTGCAAATGAATTACTCGATGCTTTAGACAATTTGATTGAGCCCATAAATTTTTTCGCAAATAATTTACTGTAATTGTTGGATCGCGTGTATCAAAAGTGTACCTTTACAACATCAAAAGAAAAGGACAACAATTTAAAACAGAAAATTATGAAAACAATGATGATGCCAAAACTTAGAAAAATTCAAGTTCCAGTAATGAGAAATGGAAAACCGACTAAAAGAATGAAAGAAGTTTATGAACCATTTCTTTGTGAAGTTGAAATGGATTGCATTGAACATGAAGGACATAAAGTTTATTTTGAAAAAGAAAGTAGATTTGCATCAACGGCATATAGAGAAGATGGAACTATTCTCACAGGAGAATTCATCTATGGTAGATACGGAAAAGAATTACATACAGAAGGTTTATTTGTGAGAGATAGAAAATTAGTGATTTCATCAACAGGATATAATGGCTCGACAACGAAAGGATGGGGAGGTCGATTAGTTAAAATTAATTGGTAGTTATTTAAAGTTTTATAGAAGAAAGGGTTACGAATTAAGTAGCTCTTTCTTTTTGTTTTAAACATAATTTAGTTATTTTACACGAAAAATTCGAAAATATGAAATCGCGTAATTTAACCAATCAAGAATTTGTAAATATATTACAATTAGAATATCTCAGTCAAAGACTTAGAGCAATTATATACGAAACACCTCACTTTAAGAAAATGAGTGGTGATATTGCTGAAAAGAAAAAGGCAAAGATAATTGATCTCACTACAAAATTTCACTTTCCAAGTATATTCGATTCAGACATTGCTTTAGAACTCTTCTTTCAAAAAGATTTTTTAAAAGAATCAGGTAAACCAAATTTTCAATATGTACCTAGTTCAGAAAAGAGTGTTTCCTATTGGGATTCATATTATCTTTTTCAGAAAGGACGAATCGTTATTTACAACGAAAAAGAATATAAAGTAATCGAAAATCGTCCTAATGAAAATATCGTGATTCTCAAGGTTAATAAGGGATTTTTAGAGGTACCTTATAATGATGTGAAAGTTAAGTTGTTGTACACCATATCTATCGATTCTTTCAAATAAATATTGTATCTTTAGACAACATTTAAAAATGATAGAGATGGATTTAAAAAGATGTAGTTTATGTTGTTTAGAATTGACTTTAGATCATTTTAGACGAGATCATACTAGAAAAGATGGATTTCATCCTTGGTGTAAAGAATGTCAAAGAAAGAAGAGAAAAGAATATCGAAATAATAATCCAATAACTAAAGAAGGAGAAAAAAGAAGACATGCTCGATATTTGAAAGGGAAAGGACGAGAAACTCGTTTAATATATGGAAGAAAGCTTGAAAGTAAGGAGAGAGCTAATAAATATAGACTTTCTGAATCAGGTAAAAGGTCTTCGCAAAAAGCAAGACTGAGAGCAAAAGAATCAGGTTATCAAAAGAAATATGCAAAAGAGAAATGGAATAACGATATTAATTATAGATTAACTAAGTTATTAAGAAATCGCGTAAGAGCAATGGTAACAAAGGGTTGTAAGTCAGCACACACTCTCAATCTTCTCGGTTGCTCGATTGATGAGCTGAAAGCTCATCTCGAGATGCAATTTGAACCTGGAATGACGTGGGATAATTGTGAAGAATGGCATATCGATCATATTATTCCGTGTTCTTATTTTGATCTGACAAAAGAGGAAAACCAACGTATCTGTTTCAATTACAGAAACTTACAACCTCTATGGGCAAAAGATAATGTAAAGAAAAGTAATAAAATTCCTAATAATGTAGAGGAAATTGTTGAATTTTTAAAAAGAGAAATATATGGAGATTAGAAAATTATTTAATGTTGAAGCAGCTCAACACATAGTTCGTAATGCAACAAGTTATCGTTGTTCTCATTCTGTTCACAATCATGGAGCAATTGTTGAAGTTTTTTTAACTTCAAATAAATTAGATAATGGAGGGATGATTGTTGATTTTGGAATTTTGAAAGGAACGGTTAAAAGTTTTGTTGATTCATTTGATCATTGTATGACTTTTTGGTCTAAAGATAACGAAGAGTATATTCGTGATATGAAGAAATGGAATGATCGATGGATCGTTCTTCCGATTAATCCTTCTGCAGAACTTCTTTCACTTTATATGTGTTATATAATTAATAAAATTATAGATGCAACTGAATTTAATAACGGAGAAGGTGACATAAAATGTTCGAGAGTAATTTATCACGAAACAGTTACAGGATACGCTGAATCGAAAATAGAAGACATTAATATGTTACCGGTAGATTTGAAAGCAGAGTTTTCAGAAGGAGTACAGAAAGATTGGCCGATTGAACTCAGACGATTTTTTGCTGAAGGAATGCCTGAAGGTGTAAAGTATTTCGAAAATCCTAAAATCGAAAAACAAGTATGACAAAGATGCAATTAAATGAAAAAAGACCGATTATAGAATTGTTTAATTCTATTGAAGGAGAATCTGTAACAGCCGGAGAACCGACAATTTTCGTTAGATTGTCAGGTTGTAATTTGAGATGTATGTTTGCAAATAGTATATGTGATACAGCATATTCAAGTTTTAAGGCTGATAAAGGTAAGTATTGTTATCAAGATGTGATCAATTTGTTAGAGAAACATCCACTTACTCCTTCTGTTTCGATAACAGGTGGAGAACCATTTTTATATCCTGAATTTGTTTCTGAACTTATTGATATATGTGACGGAGAATACGATAAGTATATTATAGTTGAAACAAATGGAAGTATTGTAGTTGACAGCGAGCTCTTGAAGAGAATTGATCTTTTAAACATCTCTCCAAAACTTAGTTCATCAGAACCTACTCAAGAGAAATGTGAAAAACTTGGAATGAGAATGAGTGATGCGATGAAGTTACATTCACACAAACGTTTCAATAAAGAAGCACTGTGGACAATGATTACATTTGCTAAGGATTTCAGATTGAAATATGTTGTAGGAGGTCAAGAAGATTTCGAAGAAATTGAAAAACATATTCGTGAATTGATTGATTATGACATCTCGCAGCGAAGAGAAAAGAGGCAACCATTTTACAATAACAATGAGGAAGAATTGTGGTATGATATGAAATTTATCAAACCGTGGAATATAACTCTAATGCCGGCAGGTGCAACAAATGATCAACTCAATCAAAACAGAAGAATGGTTGCTGAATATTGTGCTGAACATGGATATAATTATACCGATCGCTTACAAATAGTGATTTGGGGTACTGAAAAAGAAAGATAAAGTTATGATGAAAATTAAAGCAGGACAAAATATGGTTTTGTCTGAAAAAGAAAGAGAAGAAATGATGTCAAGAGCTACGAAGGCTTATGGCGAGTTTTTAACAGCGTTAGGATACGATTGGGAAAATGATCCGAGTATGCAGAAGACACCCTATCGTGTTGCAAAGGTTTTTGTAAAAGAGTTGGGTGGCGGAGCCTATGATAATCCTCCGAAAATCACTGTATTCCCTAATGAAAATGGATACGATGGTATTGTATTTCAGGGAGGAGTTGAAGTTCATAGTTTTTGTGCTCATCACATTTTACCATTTTTTGGAACATGCGATGTGGCTTATATTCCGAAAAAAGATGGTAATATTATAGGCTTGTCTAAATTAAACCGTATTGTAGATTTCTTGTCAAGAAGACCTCAAACTCAAGAATATCTATGTAAACAAATTCACGATTATTTGAATGAAATTCTCGGTGAAAATCAAGGTATTTTTGTTCACATCAGAGCTGAACATACGTGTGTAAAACTTCGTGGTGTTGAAGATAATTCGGAAATGCAAACAACGTACTGTTCAGGTTATTTCAAGACTAACGAAATTGGAAGCCGTGATGAAGTGTATAAAATGATTGAAAATTGTTCTAAAAAATAAGAAGATGAATTACAAAGAATATGAAGCAAAGGCAAATCAAACGCCTATATACAATCCTAAAGTAGCGATTCCTTATGTTGTAATTGGTTTAGCTGGAGAGATGGGTGAGACGTTTGAAAAAATGAAAGATGAAGCGAATATTGAAGATGTTGCATTAGAAATTGGAGATATGATGTGGTATTTAGCAATGATTCGCATAGAACTGAATCTTCCCATTGAAGACGATTGGAATTGGAATGAAGATGTTCGGATGCCGTCTCCGTTTGATATTGTTTCAGAAGTTGGTAAAATTGCTGAGCAAGTTAAGAAGTTTTTGAGAGATGATTGGTCTGAGGATTCATGCAATCATTTTTCAGAAAACAGAAAAGATCAGACTATTGAAGCGTGGAAGAATGTTTGGAGTTATTTGAACGGTCTTTCAAAATCTTTAGGATTGACGATTGAAGAGATTGCTATTAAAAATAATGAAAAATTAGCATCTCGTAAAAAGAGAAATGTAATACACGGATCAGGTGATTTAAGATAATTATGAAATATAAGAAAATAAGTTTTTGCGGATCGTCATGTACAGGTAAGACAACTCTTATTGAAGCGATGAAAAACGATCCTCAATTCGAAGGTTGGTCTTTTTTTACAAATGTTGTAAGAGATCTTCACAAAGAAGGACGTGAGATCAATGAAAAAAGCAATTCAGAGACTCAACGAATGATTTTTGATCGATACAACGAAATTCTTTCGAAGATGTTTGAAGCTCCTTCTGTTGCCGATAGATGTATAATCGATGTTGCTGCATTTACGTCTGTTTTATTTGATCAGATGCCGGTAGGTAGTGAGGATTTTATAGATATGAGTACAGAAGAGTTCTTTCAAAGAAAAGAAGTTATCAGAAGAAAGGACGATTTATCACTTCTAGTGTACACACCTATTGAGTTTCCTGTAGAGAACGACGGAGAAAGATTAGTCGATGAATTATTACGTGAATCTTTCGATCAAAAGATTCAACAGATTTTGAAAAATTCTGATATTCCACATTTAAGGGTGACGGGTACAGTAGAGCAGAGAATGATGCAAATAAAGGAGGTAGTCTTTTCTGAAAAATAATTTCGACAACATGTTGCTACATTGAAGAAATAGATCGACCTTTACAGCGTCAAAAGAAACAAAAATAATAACTTAAAAACAAATGAATTATGGCTGAAAAAAAATCGTTATTGCTGTTGCGTAAAGAAGCAAGTGAATTAGGTATTCAGAATTATGCTAAGTATAGCAGAGATGAGTTGGAAAAATTGATCGAGCAGAAGAAAGCCGGTATTACAACTGTTACTGACGAAGCAATGATTGCTTCTGACGAAGATGTTGCAAATGAACAACAAATGGTTGAAGAGCATGCTAAAACTGTTGCTGAAGGCGCAGAAGATCCTGATCCTGAAGTTGCGAAGAAAGAAAAAGCTGCAGCAAAAGAAGCAAAGAAAGCTGAAAAGGCTGCGAAAAAAGAAAAAGCTGCAAAAGAACCGAAAGAAAAGAAACCGCGTGCTCCGAAAGTTGTTTTGAATGTGAAACCGAAAGGTGAAAAGCCTGAAGGCCTGAGTGAAATTTCTTCTAAGATTTATGATGAGTTATTGAAAAATGACGGTCGTTCATTCTATCAGATTGCAAAAGCATGTAGTACATATTATACAGTTGTTAAGCATGTTTGCGATAAGCACTTTGAAGCTGTTGAAAAATAAAAGTTAAAGTTGAAAATTAGTTGAAGGGGTTGAGTGATATGAGTTTACTCAACCCCTTTTCTTTAAAGGAAAAGATATGAGGGAATTGTTTGCCGAACTTCTACAATATTTAGAAGACAATTTTATTGAATATAAAGTTTTAGAAGACGAAGATGAATTTTTAATTGATATAAACGATAAAGTTTATCAACTCTTTGAACCGTTTAAGTGGGATAAAAATGAAAGAGGTGTTTATTTTGATGAACACTTTAATTGGGCGTGTGATAGAACTGAATACGATTACTATATTTTTTGCTTTGGATCTGTTTGGTATACTTTAGAAAAAGGCAAAGAAGAGTCTGTAAAGCTACAACCTGTAAAATGGATTGGTAGAGCTAAATTGGTAGACGAAAGTCTTTATATAGATACATATCTCGGTATTCATGGACCGTTCGAATTGATGAATGGAATGTGTCTATACGATCAATGGTGTAAGAAAGCTAAATTTTTAGGGATCACTAGTTTAGGTTTGTGTGAAAAAGGTACACTTGCTGCAGCAATGAAATTTCAGACTGCGTGTCAGAAAAATGGAATACGAGCTATTCAAGGTTTGGAGATTAAGGTTTCCGATGAAGTAAACGATATTCGTTACACAATCAAAGCATTTGTTAAAAATCAAAAAGGCTGGGAGAATTTGCTACATCTAAATGAATTGATGAACAAGACTAATACAGAATATGTAACAGAAAAAGATATTCTTGAGAGTGAAGATGGTTTGATTTTTATATGGGATCCTAAAACGATTGATTATACAAAGATTCCAAGAGAACTCAAGAAAATTATTTCATTTTATCAATTAGATACAGTTGAATATGAAAAAGATGATCGTGATGAATTTTACTTGAAAAATTTGAAAAAGTTTTTTGACAGTAAAATGAATCCGGTTGCAATGTGTGATGCGTATTATGTTGAAAAAGAATGGTCTCCTATCAAAAGAAAGATGAACACTTTAGCGAAGGTTGTTACTTATGAAAGCGATAATCAATACATGAAGAACTATCAAGAATACTTTGAAGAACTCAGTAAGTTATTTGGAGACGATGAAGCATTTTTTGACACATTTGAAAGGGCTGTTCAAAATTTGAAAGAGATTTCTTTTGAATGTAATTTTGTAATAGAGACTCAGAACAGACATATGCCTGTATACTATATGACTGATGAAGAGGCTTTGCAATACGAAGACAATGTTGCTATGTTCGAAGATCTTATAATCAAAGGACTTGAAGAACATCCTGAGATACTTGAGAATTACTCTGAAGAAGAAGTTGTTGAGAGACTTGAAAAAGAAATGAAGGTAATTGAAGATGGTGAAGTAGTTGATTACTTTTTAATGCTTAGAGACATTGTAAAGTGGTGTAAGAAAGAAGATATTTTGATTGGGTCTGGTCGTGGTTCTGCATGTGGGAGTCTTGTTTCGTATTTACTAGGACTGAATTATATCAATCCTCTTGATTATGATCTACTATTTGAAAGATTCTTAACAACAGGTCGTTTGATACGTCACGATAAGATTGAAGAGGTTATCATTAACGAAGAAAGTTCATCACCTATTACTATACCTTGTACAAGTTTTGTTCGTATCTTTAGAAACGAAGAAAAGATGATAGTTAAAGCAGGTGAATTAAAAGAAGGAGATGTGTTAGCAGATTATAGTTAAGAATTTCTTGATTTATTGTTGGACCGCGTGTATCAAAAGTGTACCTTTACAACATCAAAAGAAAAGGACAACAATTTAAAACAGAAAATTATGAAATTTAACGAATTACCTATTGAGGTTCAAGAAAAGTTAAACGCAGAGCGTCTTGATTTGCGTAACCATCAAATAAATAATAAATACGAGGTTTTGTTATATAATCCATCAGGAACTCGTTATTTTCATGCAAGACGTCGTCAAAATTCGTGGCAAGACAATAAAGGTAATTATTTGCCGTTTGGAGGCGGTTCTGAATGGGAAGTGAAATATGGATTTACAGGTTTCATTCGTGAAAAGCAAATAATAGGTTACGATTATCGAATTGCTAAAGGAAAGACTTATTCGAAGTCTGCAAATGGAACAGTTATTCCTTCTACTGTGAAGACTAAGAAAGAAGTAATCCTTCTTATACATAAGATTGGTGGATTTTATTTTTAAATATTATGATAACAATTAAAACATTAAGAAAGGAAGATCGGGAAGAGATCCGTTTGGGTTCCCTTCCCGATATCTAACCCCTTCGGGGGAAGTAAAGCGATACAGATTTTGAGGGCCAACAACGCCCTCGAGTTAAAGAATATATGGAAAAAAGATTTGGTGTTACTCAGGTAACATCACTTGGAACATATACGACAATGCAATTGAAAGCTGCAATTACAGACCTTGCTCGTTGTGAAGGCGTTTCGATAGGAACGGTTAGAAGGATCACTTCTAAATTGAGAGATGAGGAAGGTATGAAAAGTATTGAGGATTTCTTTAGAGTTATCTGCAGTGATACAGAGTTAAGAGAGTTTGTTAAAAGTCATACAGAATTAATCAATGACGTTATGGTTTGTTTGAATTCTCCTAAATCAACATCAATTCACGCATGTGGTACAGTCGTATATCCTGATGAGAAATCGTCAGCACAATGGGTGCCAGTTAGAGAGTCTAATGGATTGGTAGTGACAGAGTGGGAAGGTGCAGAAATTGAAGAAGCTGGTTTTTTGAAAGAAGATATTTTAGGAATTGCTCAGCTCGATAAATTAGCTGATATTTTAAAATTAATTGAGAAAAACCGTGGTATCAAATTAGATCTTTATAATGATGTTCCTCTAGACGATCCAATTGTTTTTGAGTATATTGAAAAAGGTTATTTAGGTGATGTTTTTCATTTTGGTGCAAAGGGACTTTCTTCATATTGTGTACAGATGAAACCACACAGTCTTGATGAAATGGGATTATGTGCAGCATTATATCGTCCTGGTCCAATTGAAAATAATTATCACAATGAATACATTCTAAGAAAGAGAGGTGAAAGTGAAATCGAATATCCTATAGGAGCAGAAGATATTCTTCGTCCACATTTAGGATTATTGATTACTCAGGAGGATATAATGAGATTATGTCAGCATTTGGCAGGATTTGACCTAGAAACAACAGATTCGGTGAGAAAGGCTATGGGTAAGAAAATTATGGCTAAACTAAAAGCATTCGGCGATAAATTTGTAAAAGGTTATGTTGAGCGTTTTGGAGTTGAAGAAAAGTATGCTCAAGATCTTTGGAAACAGATGGAGGAGTTTGGTAAGTATGCTTTTAATTTTAGTCACGCAATTGCATACTCGAGAAATGGATATAATTGCATTTGGTTGAAAGCTCATTATCCTATTGAGTTTTGGTCTGTAACATTCTCACATGCGAAGATTGAGGATTATCCGTTTTACATCAATGAAATTCAGAAATTAGGTAACATTACAATTAAATCTGTTGATATAAATAAAAGCGATATAAACATTGTTTCTGACGTCAAAACAAGTAGTATGTATTGGGCTTTGAACTCAGTAAAACAATGTGGAGATAAAGCTCAGGAGTTTATTCACAACGAACGAGAAAAACATGGTGAATTTTTCTCATTAGATGAATTTATTGATCGTTGTGTTGTAAAAGGTTCGCCAGTCAATAAGTCAGTTATTGAAAATCTCATTTATAGTGGAGCGTTCGATAAACTTGAAAACATCACTGCACCACACGAACGATTGAGATTAATAGAGTCTTATCGTGAGAACAAGAGAGTAAAAATTCTTGAAGATAAGGATCTTTTAACTAACATTATAAAAGCAAGAAAGGAGAAAAACGATTGGTGGTGGACGTTACAACAGAAGAAGTTATCCGGATTTGCATCTTTTGATTACAAACGTCTAATTGAGGAGTATCATTCAGACGATGCATTTTCAGATGCAGAATATTTTGATGTAAGTGAGTTGAAGTATTGGGATGGCAACGATCGCTCTAAGTGTGCGATTATCGGAGGTTTTGTTATTGATATTATTGAGCGTAAATCGAAGAAAGGATTGTTCGCAACAATAGTTTTAGAAAGTAATTACGAATTTATAAATGTAATTGTTTTCCCTGATTTGTTCGCTGAATATGCTGACTTTTTGAGAGAAAGTAAAAACAATCTTCTATTGGTAGACGGATATATTCAATTTGATAAGTGGAGACAAGAATATGTTCTACAAACAAATTTGAATACGTCATTTACTGTTTTAAGTTGATGAAAAATTCAAAACAAACAATGACTCATTTAAGAAAAGTTTGTTGGATTAAACTAAAATAAACAGTAATTTTACCTATGTAAAACAAAGATAGATATGAATATCATAGTAGAAGAAGGAGATAAAACAATCGTTTTACATTCACCTGATACAGATGAAGATATTGAATTAGATGAAGTAACAACGATTAACTATTCAAACTTATATGGTGAAGCTGTAACGATTTCAGCTTTACTAAATAAGGTTGGAATGTGGAAAGCTGAGTATGAGCGAAAAGCTAAAGAGGCTAAACTTTATTGCGATGTTTTTGTATCTCAATTAAAGAAAAAGTATCGTAGAGAAGCTCTGAAAAATCATGGACAAGTTTCTGTTGATGGTGAAGCTGTAAAATTAACAGAAAAGGGTCTCGATGAAATCATTCTTTTGAATGAGGAGTATCAAAAAGCAGTACTTGATCAAATTGAACTTGAATCTAAGAGAGATAAACTTGATTCTTTATTTTGGGCAATCAGAAGTAAAGATCAAAAGTTGAATAATTTACTTCCTAAAGTTGTACCAAAGGAATTTTTTCAAGAATTGGTTGAAGGCAAAATTAATTCATTTATAATACATAAACCGAAACAATGAGGATAAAATTAACTGAAACATTTTTCATAGAACAATGTTTACATGCACCCTTTAATTGGGATTTGATTAAAGTCTCTTACGGTAATCGAGGAGGAAAGGAGAATGTGAGAGTTGAAACTGCAATTGCTTATGGTCTTTCGCTTGAACATCTTTCTAAAAAGATTGCAGACTTTGAAATTTTTGAAAAAGAGGAAGATTTTAAAACATTTCAAGAGTATATTAATCAGTATAAAGAAATCAGTAACGAAGTAGTAAACAAAATAGTTAAAGATTTAAAGAAACGATAATTAAACAATTAAAATATTGTATCTGATAATATCGAAGAATTAGTTGAATTTTTAAAACAAGAAATATTAATTTAAAATTTATTGATTATGTTTGATCGTTCGAAATTTAAAAAAGCTAAGATTGAAGAAGTAGATGAAAACTTGAATAAAGCTCAGGAAACAATGAGTCAGTTCGGAAAACAAGGTGGTCGAGCAAGTTTTTTATCCCTCGCAAAAGAAGGTCGTTATGAGATTCGAATTTTGCCTTCTGAAACTCAAAGACCGTATGTTCCTCGTAAGTGCGCAAAATTACCTATCGAATGTAATGTTTTTGATAAAGATGGTAAAGATACTGGTAAAAAAGAGATTCGAATGAAAGACGTCTTTACATCAGATGTACACAGTGATCGAATGCAAGGTCAAGATGCTGTTGCGATATATATTGAATATATAGATAAAATGGCTGCAGAAATTCAAGATTCTGATGAACGTAAGAAATTTAGAGCTCCTATTACTGGATTTCGTAAAACAAACGGTGAATGGGTATGGGGAATAGCTCCTACATTGAATTACGTAGCTTATGTTTTATATGACAAAGAAATTCACCGCATGGATATTCGTCCTCAATGGTGGAAGGCTATGAAGTCAATCTCTATTGAGAGATCAAAGAAGGCAGTGAGTTTGGACGTATTTTCTGATCACGAAACAGGGTATCCGTTGATTATCAATTATTACAAGGATGAAAAGAAGAAAAATGTTTACGATCTTTCTTGTGGTTTGCCTGAAGTAGGTGAGACTTGGGATGAGTTTTTCGAATCTAATAGAGTGCCTGATTCAGTTCTTGAAGCGTTAGATCAATTACCTTCATTAGAAGATCAATATGTAGACGTCTTTTCGCGCAAGGATTGGGATATGCAGCTTGAAGGTCTTAAAAGAATTGATGAAAAATATGGTTTTGATGTTTTTGAAAACGATGAATTTTTAGATCGTTTGGAACAATTGGAAGCGCTTGTTCCGGAAGTTGAGGATGTTAAGAAAACTACAGTTTCTTCTAGTGATGATGATGAAGATGAGCAAGAGGACGAAGTTAGAGTTTCTACCAAACGCGAACCTTCTACAAAGCCAACACAAACAGCTTCAAAATCAACAACTTCAGGTTATCCTCCATTGATCAAAATGAAGGCGGAATTGAAACAATATATCGAAACAGAATACGAAGGAACTGAAGTATTACCCGATCTACCTATCGTAGAAATGCGTAAGTGGTACGATTTAATGAAACAAGGGATGATGCTTCCGTTTGACGACTATAAAGAAAAAGTTGTTGAAGACCTCCCTTTTGATGAGGGTGATTCACAAGAAGCCGCTGCTGCAGATGAGTCGCCTGTAGAAAAAGCAGCAACAAAGGCATCTAGAGTTGTTTCTGAATCTGTTAAAGATAAATTAGCAAGATTGCGTGCTGAGAGAGGTAAGAAGTGATAAAATCATGGGGAAGAAATTTCTTCCCCATAAATTCGATTTATATGAAAGATAAGTGGATTTTTATTATTTTGATAGTCGGATTATTCGTTGGTTTGTTGTTTTTTAATATCAGATCGAACAAAAAGGATCGAGATATTAAAGTATTGCAAAATGAGATTGAATTTTATACAGATTCTTTGAATCGATATACCAAATTATATCCTTCGTCTAAATTTTCTGAATTGAAAAAGAAGAATGAGGAGCTTTATAAGCAACTGAAAGATAAGGAGGCTTTGGTTGAAGCGATTCGATTTGAATATAAATATAAATACGAAGGTAAGGAAGAAGTTATTGACAAACAAATTGAAAAAGACTCTCTCTATCATTTTAACATTCAAACTGATACAATAGGATATGATCTTAAAGTATGGTCTTCTCATTTATGGAAATATAAACTTATATTTAATCTTACAAATGAATTTACTATAACCCGTCAACAAGTTGGTGATAATAATCGTTTGGAAATAAATTCGTACCTTCCTGGAAAGATTGAAAACGTAATCACATGGAATGAAAGGCAGAAAAAACCTAGATTTTCTATTGGACCTTCTATTGGTGTTGGTTATGGAATGTTTTCTAAAAAAATCGATTTATTTGTAGGAGCAACTTTAACTTATAATTTATGGCAGAAATAAAACCTATAGCAGTAATGAGTACCGATTGGCATCTCAAACCTTCTAATCTTGAAGACATCAAAGAGTTGACTCGTCAAGAGATATGTGTAGCTAAAGATATGGGAATTAATATTCATATTTGGCTTGGCGATATATTTGATTCGCGTATTAGTCAAAGACAAGAAACGCTCGATGCTTTGACTGAAATAATTGAGATGTATGAAGAAGAAGGACAAAAAATAATCTGTATTCCAGGTAATCACGATAAAACAAGTTACGATAGCGAAAAATCTTTTCTCGATGTATATAAATATCATCCGAATTTTGATCTTATCGATATGTTTGATTTTCGTGAAGTAAATGGTGTACACTGTTATTTTTTACCGTTTTTTGATAATGAAATATGGTTAGATGAAATCTCTAATCAATCAATTGAAAGGCCAGGTCATAGCGTACTGTTTTCTCACATTGCAATGCAAGGGAGTAGAAATAATGATGGTTCTGAAGTAGAAAGTGAAATTAAGCCTTCTCTATTTAAAGGTTGGGGTAAAGTATTTCTCGGTCATTACCACGATCATCAAGAGTTGACTAAAAACGTTATTCATTTGGGATCTATTGCTCAAAATAATTTTGGTGAAGACGATAGAAAAGGATTTTGGATATTATACGAAGATCTTTCGTATAGCTTAATACCTTCTGATGGTAAGAGATATAAAAAGGAGGTCGTGAACTTAGATGAAATGACTTTCAAACAAGTAGATAAGGTTATTAAAGCACTGAAAGAAAATAATCCCGATGATTATGTTCGTGTCGAAATAGTTGGTAGTCAAGATCAATTAAAATCAATCGATAAGAAGGTTTATCAAGAACTTGGTATTGATGTTAAATTGAAAGCAAAGGAACTCGAAGTTGCAGAAATTGAGGTCGCTGAAGAAGTGAAAGCTCTTTCTAATAGTGATATTGCTGTTAAATTTAAAGATTGGTGCAAAGAAAACGATTACAATTACGAAGAAGGTTATAACATTTTAAAGCAAGTATTATAATGGGCAGATTGGACGATTTATTCGGTAGAATTGAAAAGAGATTCGGAAAAGAGGCGATTGTAGGAACTAATGTAGAAGTTGAGACTGTATCATCAGGATCCCTAGCATTAGATAATGTTCTTGGTGGAGGATGGGCTTTAGGCCGAATTCACGAGTGTTTTGGAAATGAAAGTAGTGGAAAGAGTACGTGTGCATTACATCTTTGTGCATCTGTACAAAAAACACAGAAGAAAGCTGTAGGATATGTTGATGTTGAACAGGCATTAGATTTGGATTATGCGAGAAAACTTGGTGTAGATATTTCTAATGATAATTGGATTTTATCGCAGCCAAACTCAGCAGAAGAAGCTATGGAAATTATTCGCGAAATGTTAATGTGTCCTGAAATAGGTTTAGTTGTTCTTGATTCTGTTGCAGGTCTTGTACCACAAGCAACTCTACAAGGAGAAAGTGGTGATGCAAAGGTAGCACTTGTTGCTCGACTATTGTCAGCTCAATTAAGTATCTTGAAAAATGTATGTAAAAAGAACAACAATATACTATTCTGTATTAACCAATTAAGAGATAAGGTTGGTGGAGGTTTTGGTTTTGGAGGAGCGACAACAATGACACCTGGAGGCAAGGCATTGAAATTCTATTCAACGCAAAGAGTTGAATTTGCTCGAATCGGAACGGATAAAGATGGTGACATTGCTGTTGCAAATAAAACAAAAATCAAAGTTGTTAAAAATAAAATAGCTCCTCCATTTAGAAACTGTGAAGTGATGTTGCGTTTTGGAATAGGATTCGATACAATTCAAGAAGCAGTTGAGTTAGCTGTAAAATTAGGTATCTGTCAAAAAAGAGGTTCGTGGTTTTATTATGGAGACGATTATAAATTAGGTCAAGGTATGGATTCTGTTCGCGAATCGCTTATTGAGGATCAAGAGTTATTTAATGAAATATATGAAACCGTAAAGAAAGAGTTATGTACCCAACAAGAATAGTATTGAAAAATTTCGGTCCATTTGAATCTATTGATTACGATTTTCGACAAGAGGCGATCGCTGTCATTGGTGAAAATCGTACTCAAGATGATCAATTGTCAAATGGATCAGGTAAATCGTTTTTAGAACAAGGATTGTTCTATGGAATTTATGGAGTAAATCTTCGTGACAAACAAGATAAGAAGTTGATACGTAAGGGATTTGATACGGCATACATCTGTGTGTTTATTTATTGTCCAATTCGTAGACAGACTCTAAAAATTGAAAGAGAATTAAGAACAAAAGGATCTTCTGTATTAGCGATATATTTGATTAGTGAAAATGATGAGATTGAGAAAGTTCAATTTGCAACAGTTCTCGATGGTAACAGATATATTGCTAATTGGGTTGAGATCTCGGCTGAAGATGCAAAGTCATATTATATTGTCTCAAAAGGTAATTATAATTCGTTTTTTAGATCATCTAACACAGAAAAGTTAGCTTTAATAAGTCGGTTTATAAACTTCTCTATGTTAGATAAAACAAAATCCATTATAGATGATAAGGTTTTGGTTTTAAACGAAGAAAAACAGGTATTGGATCGATCAAAAGCGTCTTATGAAGGGAAACTTTCAGTATATCAGGAACAGCTTCAAGAAATTCTTGATAGTAATCCTGAAGAGGAGCAGCTTCAAGAAATCAAAAAAGCTGAAGATTACATTGAAGATGTTAAAAAGGCTATTGAATCAAACGAACTTCGTATTTCAAAAGAGCAACAATCTGCTTTAGGTTTAAAGCACTCTTTAAATGAATTGGAAAATTTACGTACAAAGGTTTCAGAGGAGCTCTCGAACATAGATACTTCTAATTTTGATACAATTTACAAAGAAATTGACGAAGATGTAGATGTATGTAGACAAGAAAAGCGGACTAAAGAGAACTCTCTAAATGCTATTCAAAATAGAATTATTGATATTAAGAGAACTCTTAATAAAATAGAGGTTTTACTGTCAGGAATTATAGTTTGTCCTAATTGTCAACACGAATTTTTTCTTAAAACAGACAAGACGGTTCAAGAGATTAAAAAACAAAAGGAAGTTGCTGAAATTGAGTTAAATAAAGAGTCTGAAGAAAAGAAGATTGCAGAAAAATCAATTGAAGAGCTTGATTCTGTTTTAGATGAATATATGTTTTTGAAATCTCAGACTGATAAAGAATTTGATGAAGTTGCAAATCAACAGAGAAGTTTGAAAAAGAAGATCCTTGAACTCGAACACAATATAGGAAGATTAAATCAACAGATAAAATCAAAAGAAAATTTTGTAAAGGCACTGCAAAATGAGATTGAAAATGGTGAGAATTTAATTTCTTTGAAATTGACTTATATTAAGGACTTGAAAAACACTAAGGTGGTAAAGAAAAGTACTGATGAGATTGAAAACACCATCAAAGAAACCGAACATCTTATTGACGATCAATGTAAGAAGATTACAAACAAAAATGATGAAATCTTTAAAATTCAAAGGTGGACACAACGATTTAAAGATTTTAAAATGTATCTCGCTATGGAGCAATTAAAAAATATTCAATCTCGTGCTAACGAGATACTTAAATCAATGGGAAGTGATCTTAGATTGATGATTGAAGGTTTTAAAGTTGATGCAAAAGGAAAAGTTAAAGAAGAAATAACTCCTTATGTATTTCGCGATGAGATGGAATCTTTTTTCTATTACTCAGGAGGAGAACAGGCGAGAACAGAAATTGCATTAATATTAGCAATCCAACAAATGATCAATGCGACGAAGCAATATGGTGGAATGCAATTTTTGTTAGTTGACGAAATACTTGAGAGTGCTGACTCGTTGGGAATTGAAAACATCATCTCTTCAATTAAATTTTTGAAACAATCGTCTATAATTGTTACGCATGTACCTAAAATTAATGAAGAGATAAGTCAAATTCGAATTATAAAAGAAAACGGAATAAGTAGACTAGAAGAATGAAAGTGTATATAGGGATCGATCCTGGTCAAAAAGGATTTGTATCGATTGTAAACGTAGATGGGAAAGTGATTAAATCTTTCCCTTTATTGAAAAATTCAAAAGTCGTTGACGTTGTTGAAATAAGTCAAAACTTATTCGACTTGAGCATTTACGAAGGAAGGTGTCATGTTGTACTCGAGGACGTACATTCGATTTTTGGTTCATCTGCGAAATCAAATTTTAATTTCGGTTGGATCGTAGGAGTGATAGAAGGTACTTTATCAACATTAGGATTACCATATACAAAGGTTGCACCTAAAACATGGCAAAAGGTGATGCACCAAGGTATTGCTAAGAATGACGATAAAAAGGTAATGAGTTTTATGGCTTGTCACAAGTTATTTCCAACTGTAGATTTGAGAAGAACAGAAAGATGTAAAAATGAAGACGATAATTTTGCAGATTCGTTGTTAATTGCAGAATATGGTCGTAGAAAAAATTTATAAGATATGATATACGTATGGTGTAATAACGAAGCATGTTCAAATCATGCTAAAGAAGATATTCTAGTTAAAGCAGAATTCAAGTATGAGAATGGTGAAACAGTTCTCTCTAATATACCAAGATGTCCTATATGTGGAAAAGAGATGTCTTATAGAGAAGAATTGCGAAAAGGAAATGGTATAAATGTTAGTTTTACTTCGTTTAATTCAAAGAGTAATGAAGATAAAGCAAGTATGCTTAAAAAGCGTTATCGAGATAATTTAAAAAAGGAAAATATTTCAGAGGTCATCAAACATAAGCGAGAACAAGCAACTAAACAATTTTTTGGTCTCGATTAAGTTGCAATCGACATACTAAAATAGTATCTTTACAACAAAAATAAAAGAGATGGAAATAAGTCAAAAAGCATTAGATAATCTATGGACACTTGTTGCTACAACACAGAAGCAAGTAATTGTTATAGATTTTTTTGGAGACTTGAGAGCTTATATTGTTGAGAGCTTCTCACCTAAAGTGAGAGATGTTTTCTTCAACGAAGTTCGAGGAGCTCAAGATATTACAGATTTTTCAATTCATTTACCATTTCAGATGGCAGAATTAAATCCTATAACTCTTGAAGATCGTATTCAAAGTCGACCAAAAAAGGATTTCAAATTTGGACATGAGAATTATATATGGATGATTTCGAATAAAGAAAATGTTTATTAATACATATAATTATGGCAAGTCAAAAATTAACAAATTCAGATCGCGATTTTATCGTAAAGAACATCACAAATCCTATCAAAGAAAAAATTCAAAAGTTGTTAGAAGAGTACGGAAGTCTTGTTGTTGATGTATATCTTGCAGGTGAGATTCCTGATGAAGTGAGAAAGTTTTGTGAAAAATATCCAAGAATAGCTAAAAAGCAAAATTATTTAGAATACATTTCGTTGTTTACAGAGAGACCGTGGATATATCTTAGAATTCCTGTTAGTGAATATTTTCCTGGTTATTTTGAAAATGAAGATCAAATCTATGAATTGTTGAATAAATTACCTTTAACAGAGGAGTTCAAGAAAAACGTAGAATCTTTGTTAAGTAAAGAAAATCAACTCAAAAACAAAACGAGATGCGTTCTCGAACATATCAATACAACAAAACAATTGAAAGATCAATTTCCTGAAGCATACTCTATCCTAATGGATTTGAGTGAGAAAGAGATTACTAAATGCGATAGTACTGAATCTTTACGAGCAGAATTGTCTCAAATAATGAAATGATATGGATAAAGAAGTTTTAGAATTAGAATGTTTGATACGTAGATATAATGATGCGTATCGAAAAGGTAATCCATTAGTAACAGATCGAGAATTTGATCAACTTGTTGAACAATTACAAGAATTAAATCCGGATTCTGAATGGTTTAAGAAAGGTGTACAAGACAAAGTGTCTGAAGATAGAAAGGAGAAACTTCCGATTCCTATGTTCTCGCTTGAGAAGGTGAAGTCGCACGAAGAGATTTTGAGATGGATCAAATCTATTGATTTAAAATCTACAGATGAATTGATTGTTACACCTAAATATGACGGGATTTCATTATGTGTATTAGAGACAGTTGGAAATGCTTGGACTCGTGGTGATGGAGAATTTGGACAAAATTGTACTGAACATTTTGAAAAATGTATAAACAATGCAATTTATACACAATCTCTTGACAACGAACTTCCGATTTTCTCATTCGGTGAAGCGATTTTTAAAACAGCAGATTTTTTGAAAATCAAAGATGAAGCAGGATATAAATCTGCAAGAAATGCTGTTGCAGGTCTTCTCAACTCACCAAATGTTAGTGAGTTTGTAAAATACGTTAATTATGTAAGATATGGATGCGACAATGAGGATTGGGATAAGAAGAAACAACTCGAAATTTTAAATGAATGTAGTTGCGAACAAAGTAGAGTTAATTTCTCAACAATTACAGTAAGATCACTTGAAGACGAAGACGGTTTTGTCAATCTTATGAATAGTTTATTTGAAAAATTGACAAAAGGTTATAAATGTGACGGTCTTGTGATTGATGTAAACAATACAAAGAAAAGAAGAGAATTAGGACGACTTGCGAATAATAATCCTAGATATGCTATTGCTTATAAAAATCCTGAATGGTCAGAAAGAGAAGAAACTGTTGTAAAAGAGGTTCGTTGGCAAATTTCTAAGGACGGAAGATTAGCTCCTGTTGTTGAGATTGAACCGATTGAATTGTGTGGTGCGACTGTATCAAAATGTACCGCATATAATGCTCGTTATATCGTTGAGAACAATATTGTTCCGGGAGCAAGAGTAGTGATATGTCGTTCAGGAGACGTTATTCCAAAACATCTTAAAACAGTTTCGTATACAAATACATATTCAAAGACTCCTACAGTTTGTCCAATATGTGGTAAAGAATTGGTGTGGGATTCGAATAATGTAGACTTGATGTGTATGAATTCGCAATGTGAAGGCGTATTATTATCTAGATGTGTTTATTTTTTCTCTATACTTGACTTTAAAGAGTTTCGAGAACCAACTATCAAGAAGATTTTTAATGCAGGATATAAAGATCCTACATCCATTATTAGATTGAATGAAAATGAACTCAAAAACATTGAAGGTCTTGGTAATGTTGCGGCAAAAGTACTTTCGAAACAATTTGAAGAGCTGAGAAAGAAAGGTACTAATTTTGCAAAAATGATGACAGCTTATAATTTTTTTAAAGGAGTTATAGCTGAGAAAACGTGTCAAAAGATTCTCAATGGATTGAAACTATATACTTACGAAGACATATCTTCTTTTGCCAAGGAGTGTAATGAGAATTGGGCATCTGAGATTGAAGGATGTGTAGAGGGAGTAGGTTTTAATACAGCTTACGCTTTCGTTATGGGGATTATAGATTGGTGGACATCATGGACATCAGATTTATTTACAATTCCTATTACATATTACGGTCTTGAAGAGAAATCGTTTGACGGTCAGATGACAATTGTTTTTACCGGATTCAGAAATAAAGATTGGGAGAGAAAACTTACTGAAATGGGTCATAAGATAGGATCTTCGGTGAGTAAGAAAACAACGTGCGTGGTGGTAAAAGAAAAGGGAAGCAATTCGACAAAGGAATTGAAGGCAGAAAGTCTAGGAATTCCGATCTTTACAGCCACGGAGTTCAAAGAGAAATTCCTCTGCTGACTTTAACATTTTGCTTTAAATTTATAAATTGAGTATTGAAGTGGATTTTGTTGTGAAATAAGATCCACTTTGCTTTATATAAAAATTGATGTGATGAGATATTACTATAGAGAAAAAGATTGGATATATATAGGTTTTGATTATAGACCGCATTTAGTTGAAGCTATGAAGAGATTCAAAGCTAAATATAATAACGCAACTAAAGAATGGTATTTACAACTTAATTTAGAGATATCGTCTAGATTAAAGGGATTTCTTGAGGAAAATAATTTTGAAAATAAACGAATTTATCGGCCTCAAGAAATCAAATTAAATCCTATACACAATTATGTTGAAGAAAGTGAAGTGAAACAATTAATTGACTTTCTTAAGTTACCTCTTAATTTGAGAGATTATCAAATTGAGGGAGTAACTTATATGATAAATCACGATAATTGTATCAACGGTTGCTCTATGGGATTAGGTAAGTCACGCCAATCAATTGCAACAGTTGAATTGCTTGATCTTTTCCCGTGTTTAGTTATATGTCCATCTACAGTCAAGACATCTTGGGAGAGAGAATGGAAAAGGTGTAATCCTAATAGGACAATACATATTATAGACTCTAAAGATGGTGATGATTTAGATTGGAAAGTAGACGTTACTATTATAAACTACGATTACTTGTTTAAAAAAACAAAAAGGGGCGAAGAGTTAAAATTAAGGTATAGCAGAAGTTTGTCTAAAAAATGGGGATGTGTTATTCTTGATGAGATACACTTATGTAAAAATCCCAAAACAATGAGGTCGAAGGCTGTTGAAAAAATTGTGAAAAAAGCACATAAAGTCTTTGCATTGAGCGGAACGATTATTCAGAACAGACCTCAAGAGCTTATAAATATTCTAAGGATATTAGGACGATTTGACGAAATATTTCCGAATATGAAATATTTTTTAAATAGATATTGTAATGCAAAAATAACGAGATTTGGATTAGATTGCTCAGGAGCTACATACACATTAGAGTTACACAATATATTGAAACATTACTGTTACTATCGAAAAGAAAGAAACGATGTTTTGAAAGAGCTTCCTAATGTTATAGAACAAACAATCGAATGCGAGATAACGAATAAGAAAGAGTATCAAAAAGCCGAAGAAAATTTCATTGAGTATCTTGAAGATATAGACCTTGAGGCTGCAGAGAGAGCGAGACGAGCTGAACATTTAGTTAAATTAGCGAATTTGAAAGATCTATCCATTAAAGGTAAGATGAAATTCATTACCGCATTTTTAAAAGAATGGAAAGAGATTGCAGAAGATGAAAAATTAATCGTTTTTGGTGTAAGAACCGAGCCTCTAAAACAATTGCAAAAAGAATTTGCAAAAGATAGTGTATTGGTGATCGGTGAACAAACAACAGATGAGAAGATGAGGAGAGTTGAAGAATTTAAAAGAGATAAACAGTTTGTTTTTGCTAATATTGCAACACTTTCTACAGGTGTAGATGGATTACAAGAACATTGTAGTAATATGTTGTTTTTAGAATTGCCTCCTAGACCTTCAGATCTTGATCAAGCTAAAGCTCGTATAGATAGAATGGGTCAAAAACAGGAGATGAATATATATTATATATTATCGAGCGAAACTATTGATGCAGATTTAAAAGAAGTTATTGATGAAAAGACTGTGATAACGAATGCAGTAATTAAAGGTCACGATACAGTTTCTAATAATGACGAATCGACAGATTGGGCCTTAATTAAGAGGTTAAAGTCAAAGAATAAGAACACGAAGTCTTGATTTATCGATAACAAAGTAGTATCTTTAGGCATGGAAAGAAAAGAGATAACAATTTTTACAGACGGAAGCTGTTATTGGAAAATCAAAAAGGGAGGAATTGGCGTCTATATGATTTGTGACGGTGAAGAAACTTTCATTTCAAAAGGTTATAAGAAAACTACAATTGGTAGATGTGAAATGAGAGCATTATTGACAGCAATTCAATCTCTAAGAAAAGATATTCCTATAAGTGCTACGGTTTATAGTGATAGTCAATATGTTGTCGATGGTCTTGTTAAAAACATTAAAGAATGGGTTGATAATGATTGGAAAGGATGTATGAATGTTGATCTATGGAAAGCTATATTAAAGGAACTCAAAGATCGTAAGAAACTTAGATTAAGATTAATATGGCATCCAGGTCACAAAAAGAATATAAATGATCCAATTGTTTATGGTAATGCAGTAGCTGATATATTAGCTAATTATAAGAATTTTACTGAATACGAACTAGATAAAATTGAAGCAGAATGAAAGATTTTGAAATTGCAATTGATGTGTCAATAATGATTGATGCATTAAAAAAATTTGAAAAAGAAATTAGCAAAGACTTTATTGTTGGTGGAAGTTTAGCGCTTTACCAACACGGATTTGATTGTCAACCGAATGATGTTGATTTAGAACTGAGAACTGATGATCCTAATATAATTAAGATGTTGAAACTCCTAAATTCGACATATCAAGGTCACGATGATAGTTGTCGTTATCCTACAATAGAGAATCATTTTAGATTTTGTTTTAATCAAGTTGTGTTTGACGTTTGGGTTGTTAAGGAATTTGATTACAATAGATTCTTATGTCAAGATGATATTCGTTATGCCGATATAATGAGTGTTTTAAAGAAAAAGATTGCTTTGAAAAGACAAAAGGATTATGTAGAGATTTTTAAATACTCTCAACAAATAATTTCTTTAGTTAGTAACGAAAATCATTTGAAATGAAAAATTGGAGTGATCGTCAAAATGCAGTTTTTGATACGTACGCAAAAACAAATCAAAATATAGTAATAGAGGCTACAGCGGGGTCCGGAAAAACAACTACAATTGTAGAGTGTTGTCGAAGAACTGCGCCTTATAAGAAGTGTTTCTTCTCAGCGTTTAATAAGAGCATTGCTGAAGAACTGAAAACTAGATTACCTGAAAGAGTTGAAGTAAGTACATTTCATTCTAAAGGGCTCAAAGTACTACTTCGCAATTTTAATTTCAAATTAAAATTAAGTGAAAATAAATGTTTTAAAATAGGACGACAGATATTGAATTTAGAAGATGTACCTGAAAAGCAGCAATTGAGATATCTATTTGAATTACAAGATATATGGAATGCTATTCGTATGAATTTACTCGTTGATTATCAAAATGATATAAACAATATATGCGTTGATAAGGATATTGAATTTCGCGATCGAATGGTTCAAGATATCGTAGATATTGAGCAGGAGTGGATAAAGCGAACTCGTAAGATCAATAGTAATCGTGATTTTGAGATGGATTTTACAGATATGTTGTATCTTCCATACATTCTCGTTGACGAAGACGATTTTCCTAAATACGATCTTGTTGTTGCAGATGAAGTTCAAGATATGAATACAATTCAGAGAGAACTTCTATTAAGATATATCAAACCTATTGGAGGTAGATTTATAGCTGTTGGTGATCCAAGGCAAAACATCTACACATTTCAGGGCGCGAGTGTATCAAATTTTAAACTTTTACAAAATCTTGCTAATACAGTGACATTGCCTCTTGATATAACATATAGATGCGCTAAGTCAATTGTAGATGAAGCTAAAACTGTTTTTTCAAATGGTATCGAAGCTTCAGAGAATGCAATTCAAGGTTGTGTAAGATTAGGTGAATTAAAAGAGGCTAATTCAGGTGATTTTGTTTTATGTAGAAATAATTTACCACTTGTAGAGGCATTTATAAATCTTTTGCAAAACAGCAAAAAGGCTACAATTAAAGATAAAGACTTCGGCAATGCACTGTGTGCGATTTTAGATAAGATCACTAATTTTCAAGATCTTGAAATTCTTAAAAAACAGAAGATACAAGAATTGATGGATAAAGGTATGAGTCGCGCATCAGCAATTCAACAACCATCTTATGAAAATCTTGTTGAGAAATGTTCCATTATAGATAGATTATCAAGTATATGGAACAATATTTCTATAATGGAGGAAAATATTAAAAGGATTTACACAGAAGATGTTGAAGGTATTGTATTAAGTACAATACATAAGTCAAAGGGTCTTGAAAGTGATAGAGTATTCTTTTTAAATCCTGGTTTGATCCCTAGTGATAAGGTCAGAACACAAGAAGCTCTGTATAGTGAATATTGTCTCAAGTTCGTAGCAATTACAAGAGCAAAACGTGAGTTAATATATTGTTCAATTTAAAATCAAATGAATATGAGTGATTACGAAATTACTACGCAAAGTGACTTTGAAGAGTTTGATCTCGAAGATGACGATGAATATGATTATATAAATTAAAGTGAAAAATATGAAAAAAGAAAAGATGTTTGTACCTGTCATTAATGAAACGGTACGCGGTGATAAAGTAATGTTAATTAGTGCGAATAAGATTCCTAGTCTTGAAAAATTCCTACCTTGTAAAGAAGCACTTGAAATTCACATGCAGATGGAACGAATTGAGACTCAGAAAGATTCGAAGTATAGACCTAAGCCATTGTGTATTAAAATAGAAAGAGAGAAATTTACACAAGTAATGGCAGATCTAAAGAGAAAGAATACTAAAGTCGATTCGAGGTGTATTCCTTTAGTTCTACAATATCCAGCGATACCGATATGTATAATTGAGCCGGGAGATTGATTATGGACGAAACGTTAAAAGAATTCATCTATCATAAAAATGGTTGGTCGAAACCAATGACTGATGAAGAACGAAAAATTTTTCGTAAAAGTAGAAATAAAAATATCAACGGCGAAAAGATAATGAGATTGGTATTTGATGGAAAAGTGATTTATAGAGGTCCTGTTAATTTATGTCAATATAAGAAGAGATGTCTATGTAAGACTTACGGTATAGGACCTGAGAAAGCGAAAGAAAGATTTAACATAACTTATTGATATGAGAACAAAATTAGAAACATTGGTTGGGATTAAATTCGAAATCGAAGGTATGCATTGTTATCCAAATGCTTCAGCAAATCACGGTGATGGTGTTAAGTTTCTTGAGCAACCGCACCGTCATCTTTTCAAATTTAATTGTAAAAAACGGGTTAATCACGATAATCGTGATGAAGAGTTTATATTACTCAAGAATAGAGTTGAAAGTTATATAAAACACAATACACCCATCATTGCAGGTACAGCAATATATGATTTCGGAAGTCAATCTTGTGAACAGATTGCTAAGAAGGTGTTAAAGCAATTTGATTTCGAAGAGGTGGAAGTAAGTGAAGATGGTGAAAACTATGCTGTTGTAAAAAAAGTTCCTGAAGATGGTGAAAAAGAACAACAAAGTGAATGTAATTTTAAACAGAATGTGAATATACTTTTCGTTGTAGGCGGTTGTTGTTCGGGTAAAACTTATTTTACTCAAAAGTTATTAGACAAGAAGAAAAATGTAGGTGAAAAACATGTTATATTTGAAGTAGGTGATATTGTTCGTCATTTGACAAACACACAAGATAGAATTTTTAATAAGTGTCTTAATGAAAGTATTGTTGAGATGCTTAACGATTTGATAAAATCAGCTATTTCTGAAGGTTGTGAGAACATTATTGTTACAGGTTGTCGACAGATTGAAGTATTTAAAGGGGTTACATTAGGTTTAGATCAAAAAGATTATCATGTAATATATCTTTCTGTACCTAAATCTAAAAGAAGACTTCGATTTGAAAAGAGATTGTTTTCGAAAGATAAAGATAAATCATTCGAAGATGTTTTGAGTGGCGAGAAATCAATTGGTTTCGATGATTTTATTGAATATCTTATAAACGAAGAATATGATAATTTAACTATAATAAAAAACGTTGAAGAATGAGAGTATTTGTAACACCTCCTATGAGTCATTTAGAGTTAAGTGAACTAGGCGATAAGAATTTTTATATCTTAGGACAATTGTATAAGAAGAGTTCTGAGTATCGAGAATATACTAAAAAAGCAATTGCAGACGGTCGTTTCACAATATTGGATTCGGGTGTTGGTGATGAAGGCGAAGTGTTGACTAACGAAGAGTTGTTTAAGCTGACGAAAGAGATTCAACCGAATGAAGTCATTCCTTTAGATGTTCTATACAATCGCAATGAGACGATGAGAAATTTTAATCAATTTGTTGAGTGGTTGAAAATCGAAAGAGCAAAGAGTAACTTAATGTTTACAAGTCTACTTGCTTGTCCTCAAGGTAAGAATTGGGATGAATGGCTTGATTGCTACAGATTCTTTTTGATGAGTAGATACGTGACTTGTATTGGTATGAGTAAGAAGGCGATTCCGCATATTATGGAGAGTGATAATATAGCTTATTCTCGATCAGTAGTCGTGTCACGTTTGAAGAGTATGAATTTGTTACGCAAACAGTTACATTTCTTAGGTCAAGGTGATCCGAGAGAGTTCATTCCGTACACAGGTATGAGGTTTAGATCGACAGACAGTTGTTATCCTATTCTCGCTGCAATGAACGGTATTGATTTGAGTGACAGTGAAAAATTCGTAAGAGTTCCAACTCCTGCAGATTACTTTGATCGTGAAATCGATCCTAATATAATGGATCTTATAAAAAAGAATGTTAACTTTTTAAGAGAATGTTGTAACGATGTTCTTTGAAATAACGATAACTTATTGGGATGACGATACTGATTCTCGTTATCCCAAAATGAAGAAGTTTTCAGATGTAATCGCGTGTAAAGCTGAGAATTATACAGATGCTGAAGCTCAAGCGACACAATGGGCTAACGAAAATCTTGATGTCGATTACGTAATTTCACCTATAAAAGAGATAGGTGTAAGTGAAGTTCATCCGAATAAAGAAAAGGGATTTTGGTTTTTGTGTAAGTGCATTTTCTTAACTGTAAATAACACGAATGATAAAGTTAAAGAAAATAAGATCTCGTATTTAGTTGAGGCTGCGAACAATACTGAAGCCGGAATAATAACCTCTAAAATATTAAAAGAGGAGATTATAAATGAGTCTCGTGTCGTTCAAATCTCAGAGACCAAGATAAAAGAATTTATTTCATGCTAATTTACTTTTTGATTTTAAGGACGATTCGTTGTGAAACGAGTTGTCCTTTTTCTTAATAAATCTTAATAAGACCACAATTTTGAGATAAACTTTTGGTATCTGAGATAAAAGGTGTATCTTTACAACACCAAAAGAAACGAATAGTATTAACAATTAAAAAAGAACGATTATGACAAGACAAATTCTTACACCGACAAGCAAAAAAGAAATTAAAGACGCTTTAACAAGTAAACTTGATGGACGTAGTTACAATTATTTTCAAGGTGAAATTCGTAAAGGAAACAAATGCGCTCGTTTACATTATTATTTCATTGGAAATAAAGTTACGATTCAAATTACTTATTGGCAAGACGGCATAGATTATGCTATTGAAATTGCTTCTAATTGTTCAACTCCTACAGGTGTTGCAAATAAAGTAGCTAAATTTTTGGATTTAAAATAATTGACTAATATGGAATACGAAAAAGTAATTGACAAAGTCAAAAAATTACAAGCTCTTGTTGAACGAGGTGAAAGAGGCGAGGTTTTAGCTGCCAAAAGAGCATTGGATGATTTATGTGCTCAATATAACATTGATATTGATACTCTTTTTGACGAAAAAGAGGAATGGGTTTCTTTTAAATTACCTTATAATGATAAATTAGCAAGAAGACTTCTTTTTCAATGTTATTGTAAGATAACTAACAGAAAAGAAATTAGTTATCAACACAATAAATACTCGAATATAATCTACTTTTCACTGACTAAGACACAAGAAATTGATCTTAGAAGTATGTTTGATTTTTATTGGAAACAATTAAAAAAAGAACGTGCTAAAATTCTAGATACATTAGCAATTTCATTTGTTAATAAACATAATATTTTTTCAGATGATAAAGAAACAGCGACTAAAAGTGAAATGACTTTTGAAAAATGGGAAGAACTGAAAAAAGCAATGCTTATGATGTCGCAATTAGAAGAAGTTTCGTATCATAAACAATTAGAGTGATGGTAAAGTTGATAAATCCTCAAGGAGAATCAAAGATTCTTTCAGATAAAGAATACGATGATTTATTGTGGAAGTTTATTGGATCAAATAAATTTCAAAAATGGTCTTATAACAACAATCTCATAGGATCTTATAAACACAATGGGAAAGAGATCATTAACTATATGGTTGTGCAGGTTTTCCTAAAAGAAATGGGATACAAATTGGTGAAAAATTATCAATTGAAAGTTGATCCTTCGATAACAAAGTAGTATCTTTAGATAACAATTAAAATAAAAACGATATGAAAGAATTTATTGATTTAATGAATTTATTCCCAGTGGGATTAGTGATCGTAAAAAATTATTTAGAACCGTATTTCTTAACGATCATGTTCATAACACTTTGGATGTCGCAAATGCAATTTATAATCTCAAAAAGAAAATAAGAATGGCAACATTTGGTGTAGGTGATAGAGTAAAGATATTACACTCTTCTAATTTAGCTCTGAAAGGTCAAATAAGCACAATTGCAAGTGTGTGTGGGAAAGGATCTTCTAAATATTATCATTTGAAGATTGATGGTGAGCAAAGAGCATTTTGGCCTCAGAATTTACAATTAATTGAAAAAGCAAATAATCAACCCAAAAAGTAAAATTATGGCAAGTGAAGTTAAAGACATAAATAAAAGTCTATCGAACGCATGTTTAAGTTGTCAATATGCGACAAATTGTCCTTACGATGATAAGTCACAATGTATTGATGTAAAAAGTTCAGGTTACGATACAGATATCGATAGAAACGATATACAGAAATTAAATAATGAAGATTTATGACAACAAAACAACAAGTAGATGTTGAAAAGTTACATCAAATTTTCAATAAAGAGTCTTGTGAAAACGATGAAAGAAATCTTTTATTTGTATGGACGTTGATTGGAATTGCTCAACTCAATTGCTTCTCATTTTTAAAGATTAAGAATCGCGTTTGGATACCTTATGAAAGACCTGAAATTGTTATATTACGACTAATTGAACTTCTTTCTCAAGAGTGCATTAACAATGATATTGATTTTGCCATAAACAAAAAGAATCAAATCGTAATTTGTAATACAGTGTTTGAATTTGGTCGGATTTATAATAAAGACTTTGATATTCCAAATCAATATATTTTCACATCTATCGATCTAAACGCCGCTTTTTATGATCGAACTAAATCTGAGGAAGAGTTGATAGAACGAGCTTCAATAGAAGCCTTTCTAAATATAAATATGAATACTAATCAATATTTATGCAGAAGATAATTGGAACGATACACAAGAATCAAGTAACGAAGATCTATGACAATGAAGGTCACTTTGTATGTATGTTTATTATCGAGTATAAAGGCGTAGATGATAAAGATCATAAAATGTCAGTTTATACTATGAATATCGAACCGCACTTTGGACCGTTAGTTATGGGTTATTTGTTTGAATTAGAAGTATATTCGATACCGAATACAACTATTAATAACGGTAAAGCATATACTCCTAAAATAAGAGTCTTTTCAGTACAAGAACTTACTGGCAATCTAGAAGTAATGGGAGCACAAGAGACAGTTAATCAATGGTATAAAGATTTAAATAAATTGCCTTATGTTTATAAGAATTAACGATCAACGAATCAAAATTACGTCAATTGGACGATACAAAGATCTTGGTAAGACTTCGTCAACGAAGAAGTTTGTAATCGCAATCAAGATTTCAAATGTCTGGGAACACTTCTATTTTGATACGGAAGAAGAGAAAGATAACATATTACTTGGATTAGACACTGTACTTAAAACTGCAACATTATGACAGCAATTTTAGTTTTTGACAAAGAAATCCAAATCTACTATACAAATGACTTTAAGAAAGGAACAACTTTAAAGAACAATGAAGAATATCATCACGTTGTCGGTACTTGTGGTTTTGGTGAAGGTGCGAGAGTAAAGATATGGCTCGTTAAAAATGATCAAGAAATCAAAGATCAACTTATTCAACAAAATGTAGTTGCAGATTTTCCATATAAAGAAACGTCTATGACCGATTTAAGAGTGAACAGAAAGAATATTGTCGAAAAAGATGGATAAAAAGTATAAACTGTATTGTAGAGGAAACAAATCTCGATACGAATGTTTGAATTGCCTTTATTATATCAGAGGAAAGTCATTTCGTTTAGAACACAATGATGGATATCGAATACTTGAACCTCCTAAATTAAAGGCACGAGAAAAGTGCAAAATAAAAAGATTAGATTTTGAACCTATAAATTAAGACACATGGAACAACAAGAAATCAAAACAGAAACAAATGAAGATTCACAATTGGTAAACAATATATGGTACTAATTTGAATTTTACTATTGCGAGATCAAACTATTATCTATATCTTTACGCATAAAATAGTAAACGATAGTAGAAATGAAACAAATTGATAGAAGTGAGATATTAAAAGAAGCACCGGATTTCGTACAAATTGCTTCGGCACACATGCAGAATTCGTATATTGATTACGAGCTCAAGAGACGGGCTTTAGACGAGAGTTCGGACCGTTTTTTGACATACATAGGAAAGAACAATGAAACGCATGTCATTGATCTAAAGTACGTCAACGTAAAAGGTATTATGAAATCAAGAGGAGCAAGAGACGAGGATATTGCTGATGCTCAGGAAATTAGGAAAGAAATAATACTTCCTTTGATCGCAGAATATAATCATGCAAAACAAAGATATTATAATACGTTTGATCTCTATAACGACAGAAGTAAAGCGTTAGCAAAGTTGACTCCTCAGTTAATTGACCTATTTGGTTCAATGTGTTCAGCTAAGGATGTAAAAAAGATAATTAAGTCAAAAGAAGGTTACGACCTCAACGATGATGAGTTGACGAAATTCTATAATGAGAACAAGAACGTAATCGAATCAAGACAAGCTAAATATCTGTTAAAGAGTGATAAATATAAAGTCGCAACAGAATCCGGACGATTAGAGATCATAAATGATATGTTGACAGATCTCTACTTAAAATACGAATACTATATCAATAACGACCAAGAGACAAAAGCTCTCAATATGTCACGAGAAGTCCGTAATTTACTCGAACAAGCGAGAAAAGAAGTAAAAGGTAATGAACTCAAGTTGACTGTTGATGGAAAAATAGATATAAATGCAACTATACATGGAGGAGAGAACGTAACAAGAATCATGCGAGAAATCCCTATAAATAGCATAATTATAGGATTGGTAGCGGCTAAGTCGGGCATCAGGCCTGAGATACTGATACATCAATTGGCAACAAGTTGGTACAAGGATTTCAATGGATTCAATAAGAACATATTAGGACAGGAAAAGATACAGTTGCCCGGAGACATGATCAAAGCATACGATTGGGGCGAACTTCAAGTAGCAAATTCAACATTCCTACACGAAATGAATCCTATAGAAATAACTGATGCTCAGATGATTGAAGAAAAAGTAGGACAAGAAAAGAAGAAAGAATTGCTACAGAGACTAAAACAAATGAAAAGAATTTGAATGTTGTCATATAGTTAATTTAATTGTTAGAACTTGGACCGGTTCGTGAGAATAGGTCCATTCGTTTAAATGAGTTTAATTAAAGAAACAACATATAAGATAATAAATGAACGCAATATTTATCAAATAGTGAATTAAAACAAAGTTTAACTACCAATAAAAGAAGAAAGGAGGTGAATATGATAGTTATATTAGCAACATTTGAACAAAAAGAAGGAGTAAAAGTACAAATGCACGTTCCATTGAATGACGTAGAAATAACAAAACTCCCTCTAAGCGATAAAGAAGAAACAATGCTTTTCGAAAGACTAGAGAAAGAATATCCGGATTACATTCCGATAAGTATTGACTCAATTACATGGCAACCATAAGTGTTCTGTTTAGTTAGTTTAATTATTTTATAGAAGGATCAAGGAGTCGTGAGACTGTTTGATCCTATTTTATTTTCAATATAAATGGAAATCGAATTTGGACAGCAAATATTGGTGTTTTGTGCAGCGAGATTAATGTCTAGGCAGTGTATCGACTAATTTACTGAGATATAGAAAGATCAATATAAATGGAAAAATAATAATGTAGCACATAAAAATATTTTAGAAATTTATGGTCGAAATTGTTGTCCAGTGTATCAAAAAGGTGTATCTTTACAGTGTCGAAAGAAATGAGACACATTAGTATTAACAATTAAAATTTTAACAACTATGACAACAAATGACAAAATTGAAGTGATGTTTTACTCAAATCGCAGAAGAGCTGAATTAACAGTTAAACAAGTAAATCCTACAATTCTAGTAGATGAACAAGGAAAAGAGTACTTTTACAAAGGTTACGAATTGTTCGAATCAAATGACGAAGATGCATATCCAGCCGGATGTGATTTTGATCTCGAAAGTTGTTACTCGGATCTATACGATGAAGTAGCTGATAGAATAAGCGAACTTGATTTTGAACAACTTAAAAAGGTATACGAAAAGATCAACGGTAACGAATATCGTTCTATCTTAGACGATGAACGTGAATATTGTGAAGAAAAGATTTTTGAAGATTTACAATCATTAGACTACGATAGTCTTGCAGAAGTTTATAATTTCATATTAAGTCTCTAATAACAATGATTGAGTGGAACATTAAGTTCCACTCCTTCTAATAATTTAGTACCTTTAGGACATGAAAGATATAGCAGAAATAGTACGAGTTAGAATGTATGGCAGAACTTGCTATCAGGTCAATTTTATCAATGTAAGAACAGGAATGTATTACAATAGTTCATCACAACGATTTGATGATCTAGAGAAAGCGGTCGCTTATGCAAATGAGAATAGTTTAACGATAAAAATAAAGTGACAATGGAACGAAAGATTTATATAAATTACACAGAACTTATTAAAGTCTGTTCTTGGGAACAACAAACTACCCTACACAAAGCAATGTATCTATACGATCATTCACAAAGATACATCAAAAGAAGAGTAGACGGTAAGGATAATATTACCGTTTTACAGATAAAGTTCAATGACGAAGAGAAGTTGAACAAGTTCCTAGAAATTATGAGAGATGAACATATTGAATTAATAAATCCCGAAACAATGGAAAAGATTAAGGAGAAGATTAACGATTACGTACACATTGTGATCTCTAAAGATAAATTAGAGATAAGTGAACAATATGCATCAATTGGCGTATCAGGTCATAGTGTTTATAGAAACACTGACGAGTATACTTATTCAGTATCAAAGAACGAACGTGATGGAACTGTGTTGCTAAAGAGAATAGAGGTCGAAACTAACAAGGAGATTATTCTTGACGCATTTGATTATAAGCTGTCGAAGATTGTAAACAGAATAGAAACATTTAAATTATCCTAAGCTATGACAAGAGAAGAATTCAATGAGAAGTGGAGAAACATCATTATTCACGTAGACAGTCCAATTGATATAAAGATCGTAGAAATGATCAATTCAATTACAGGAGCAAAGATCTTTTACGATTCGAAAAGTTGTGTGAATTCAAAACCTACAACAATTGCAAAAGACTTTCTAAGTATAGAAGACACTGAAATTGTTACAAAGAAGTCTTGGATGAACAAATATTACAGTGGATTTTGTATAGACATGCCAATAAGCGAAAGTGTCAAAAGTTTAATTATGACGTTAGATGAAATTGCTGTTGAATTTGATTGCGAGAACGTGATTTCGAACATGAATTTAACAGAAAGTAAACGCGTTACCGATAATGTTTTTATATCAGATAAATTGGTAAAAGAAGATGTAAATCTATCGTATCCCTATCCTACAATTCAGTTGATCGATTTTATTATGGATCTGAAGAAAATGTATCGTTGGCAATACATTTATAATTGGTTTAATGACGGAAAGAATTTTAAGGTGATTGTATATTCAACATTTCTTTTTGAAGATGAAGAAGTGACACCGAGCGATCGTTGTAACAATATCTTTGTATCAAAAGATCAAAAAAGACTTTTTTATATTAATAATAACAATGACGTAAAAACAGTTCTTTGTATTTACGATGTTGTTGGTGAGAGTTTTCGTTGTACAGATCTTTCACAGAAATACAAACAAATAGTTCGTAAACAAGTTTTTAATTATAAAGGAATGTTGTATATCCAACTGACTGATAACTTATATATAGCGAAAGATAAATCGGAAATTATAGAACTTAATACTGTAGATACAATTTTCAATATCTACAATTCAATCGAAAAGAGGACCAAGAGCGATGATGATGTTGCTCGTGACATAACAAAGTAGTATCTTTACAGCACTGAAAGGAGAACGAAAGAGTTTGATAAACAATTTATTATTAATCCATGTTATACTTTTAATTATATCACACAGACGAATCGTTCTTCTTTCCTCTATTGAATATTAAATTAAACAGTTAAAAACAATGAAAGCAAAAGAGAAAATTGGAAGAGAGTTAAAAAAAATTCTCGCAAACGAGGAGCTTGTGATTGATTTCAATCAATTTATTGAAAAGAATGATGAAGATGCTGTTGACGATGCTGTTTTTAAAACAATTACGCTTCTAGAAGAATGTGGTTTCGCATTTCATCTAACAGCATTTCGTACTAAGAACGGTCAAAAGGCAATCAAAATTAACGTTGAAAGTGAATCGTCTCTAGATCAAATCGAGTCTATGGGAATATTGTACTTCGATATGTTAGTTGAAAGTTGGTTGAAACCGAATGATCTTAAAGAACTCGTTGAAGCATTAGAAGATGGAGTATCGTTTAAATTAGGAAACGATGAAGGACTTATCAAAGAAACAATTTCACATCTCGAAAATTCACCTATTAATTTTGGACTTTTAATTGAAGAAGACGGAAGTACTTCAATCGTGCCTGAAAGTTATCCGAAAATTCTTTTCACTGTATATTTATCAGATGAAGAACTTAAATCAATTGTCTATAAATCAAAATGGGATAAAAAGAATTCTGATGATGCTAAGATGACGACTGAGGTCAAGTATCGATATAAAGGTGAAGAGTTCGATTTTGCTGTTCTTGTTGACGAAGACCGTTATGTTTTCTTGAGCAAAGATCGTAACAAACTTCTTATTGTTAACAAACAAGGTGAGGTCACTGAATTCGTTGATTTGAACTCTAAAAACGAATGACGACAGAAGTTTTGAGTGAACTAGAAAAAGTGCTACAGACTAAGTGTCCTAAAGTAGCACTTTTTGACATTGGAACATATTACACAGTCTGTACACCTTCACGATTATGGGAGGGTAAAATAGACGAAGAGATTTTAGTCGAATCTCTTGTTCTAAAATGTCGATTTGTTGTCTCGTTAGACGAGAATCAAAATAAGTGTTGGAAAATCAAAGATATTAATGACGTAGATTATAAAGAATTTATTGGATAAAATTATGAACAACAATCAAACAACAAACGATGTACGTTTTTCGTTATTTTGCTTAGAAGTCGCACAGGCAGGTATTGCATTGAATATGCAGGAGTTGAGAACAATTTATCAGGCAGCACGTAAACTCGAAGGTTGGTCTGAAGAAGATTTTCAAAATGCACAATCTGTCAACGATTACGTTCAACAGGCACAAAAAGCTGTTTCTAGTGTCAATAAGTATAAAAATGTTGTCGAAGCGATTGCTTTCAATATCATTACAAAGAAGTCTGTAGACGAGTTGGATAAGAAAGATGACCTTATCGAATATGTTGGTAAGGTCAAACGTATCGCATCTGTAATGGCAGAAGAGTTTATGGAACCGGATGAACGACTCGAAAAAGTCGCAATTGAAGGCAGGAGATTGATCGAACACTTTATTGATCAATGGAAGAAAACGTCATTTGAACCAAAAGTAGAAGAAATTAAAGAAGGATGAGAACCTTTTTCTATTCATAACTAAATTGAATTGAGTACTTTTACAGAGTAGAAGTTATATAAATTATTAGTAAAAGTTGAAGAGAGTTCGTTGGCAGTAAAATGTTAGCGAACTCTTCTTTATTAAACCAAAACAATTATGATGAATAGAGTTGAACTTATAAGTGAGATTAAAAAGTTTTTCAAACTCGAAGAACTTGTCTGTAAACACGTTATGAATAAATACAACGAAACACAGATATGGTCATTCTTCTCTACACAAGCATTGGAGACTTTACTCGTTTTGAGACGTGATATTATTAAGAAACCGTTTATAATTAATAACTGGAAATCGTCATCAGGGAATTATACTCAAAGAGGACTGCGTTGTAATCTCTGTCAAATTCCTAAAGAAAAGACGAGACTCGAAAAAGTCTATATGAGTGCTCATTGTACAGGAAATGCATTCGATATTACTGTTGTCGGTATGAGTGCTGAAGAAGCGCGAAAATTGATTGATCTTAACAAACATAAACTTCCATATCCTATTCGTCTTGAGAAAGATGTTACTTGGTTACACTTTGACGTTTATGATATGGGAACTTGGGATAAAATAACTTATTTTAAAGCATGATCTAACGTAAAAATTATAGTATAACATGGATTTACCTACTGGAACAAAGGCAGTACTTGAAACTGCAGAAGGTGTCAGTAATTATGGCATCACAATTATGATATGTGCTCTATTTCTCGTAATAACGGGAATGATGTGGTTTTTTGTTTTCAAATGGTTTAGACACTTGATTGAAGGTATTGTTACTCGACAAGAAGAAACAATGCAGACTTTACTCAATGAAACTAAACAACAAAATAGTGTCTTAGCTGACATTAACGAAGGACTAAGACCGATTTCACAAATGCAGATCAGTTCAATATGTAGTAACTTTTTTGATCTCGATTGCGAAAAATTGTGTCGGCTTGTTAAAACTGTACGTGCCGAAAACAATATCGATGACCGAGAAGCTACTCGTAAGAAGATCGAAACACGTGTAAGAGCGATTTTCAAAAATCGTAGTATTGAATATAGTAATTTTGTGTTGAGAGGACGAAGATTAAGTGACTACATGAAAATGGAATGGATCAAAAAGTTTGTTGAAATTATCGAAAATGAAATTTACTCACCTACAGGCGAAAACAATGCTCGTGCGTATGCAAACATTAAAACAGGCATTGATGAAATAAAAGCAGAATTTACATTGGAACTCAATAGTTAGGCTTCTTTATCTATCATTTGTTTTCAGGTTGAGATCGTAGTTGATTCTTGTTTAATTCAAGTTTCGCTACGATCTCTTTATATTCCTATATTCCAATGATTAAAATGTGTTTAAACTCGTGGTCAAATATTAATAGATCTTAATTTAGACCATAAAGTTGATGAATGTGTTGCTACACATGTCACAAAAGTGTATCTTTAGGCATCCAAAAGGAACAACAAGAGTATTAACGATTAAAAATAAAGACAATGAAAAAGTTTAACGCAAAATTAGGACGTATGGTAACCTACAATTTTTATCCAATGAAAAAGTTTGTGATTGAGAAAATCAATCCTAATGGAACACTTGATTTGGCAATAGGTACTTGGAAAGTATTGCACGTTAAAGTTGAAGATGTTTGTAGAAAAGTAAATAAGTAATAATTAAAACATAGAAGAATATGAAAGCAATTATAGAATATACGCCAGTGTTTGAAACGATAGAAGAACAATTCTTTTTCATCATTTTACTTGAAACTATCACACGTTCTTATGATGAAGAATCATTAAGAGAGAATATAAACACACTCTTTAAAAGAATTAGAAATTCTAGAAGTTATGTGTTTGGTTATGGATCTCATCATTTATGGGTGAAGAAATCAGGTGACTCGAAAAGATCAATAATAGTTGAATTTTAATCAAAAATAAATTTCGCAAAAGTGTTGCTCGTGACATAACAAAGTAGTATCTTTACAGCGTTAAAATAATTCAACAACAATTTAAATTTAAAGCGATATGAAAACATCAGAAGAATTGCAGAACATGAAAGTAGTTGATCTTAGATCTTATGCTAAAGAACTTGGTATCAAAAATGCTAAGACATATCAAAAAGTTGATCTTGTGAAGAAGATCGAAGAGGTTCAAAACGAATTACAACCTAAAGTTGAAGAACCGGTTATTGAAGAGTCTGCTAAATCAATTGAGATCAATCCTATGATTACAGAAGAACCTTCTTTCTACGAATTTGTTAAGAAGTACAACGGTTCTATCGAAATTCAAAAAGATTCTGCAAAAATTGAAATTATTTTTTCTAATAAGGAAAATTACAAAGCCGCTGTTCAAGAGTATAAAGATAGCAAGAAGTTTAAGACTAATTTCTATTGTTTTGATAATACTTTACACTCAATCGTTCTCTATCCTAAAAAATCTATTGAACGTAAAAAACGCACTGAAAGCGATATTCCTAACGGACCTCAGTCACTTGCAATTTACAATATGATGATCGAGCATCCGACTTGGACTCACTATAAAATTAAGTCATTGCTTAATTGCACTTATACAAATGTTCGTAGAGTTTATTTGAAATATATTAAAGGTACAGAATATGATAAAAGATGATAAAACAAAGTACTGCAGTGGTTGCGGTAGATTTCTGCCGCGCACTGAGTTTTATCGAAGAAATAATAGTGAAAATAGACCTTATTTGGTATCGCGATGTAAATCATGTAGAGCTCTTTACAATAAAGAACACAAAGAGGAACGTGCTGCTATGCAGAGAAAACTCAAACACGAGTATATAGAACAAGCTCGAAGATTGAAAAACATTGAACGTGACAATCCTCAATACTTCAGAGATCAAGGGATCATTCTTCCACCTATATCACGAATGGCTCGTAGAGCAGGTATTTTGAATCGTTATAAAGAGTTTTGTAGTAGACTTATTCATCTTTCTAGTATGATTGCTTGTCTATTTGAATCTGAAGTAATTGAAGATGTACAAGAAACACTTTCCGTATATGTTAAAGAGCGAGACGAGTTAATTGAAGGTTTAAAACAGTTTGTAAAAGAGAATAGATATAAGAACTAATGGAATCAATAGTATATGCTAAAGCATTTATTGCTGTATTTATTTCTGTGCTTTGCTATGGATTATGGATAATTGCACTTGCAAAGTTTGTAAAAGATTTTTCAGAATTTAATTTAAATGAAAATCTTTTGATCAGTCTTATTCTAATTATATCGTTAGTTGCTATTGTTTTTATAAGTCAAATTTTAAGAAGTAGTTTATGAAGAATCTTTGGTTCAGATTTAAATTGATTATTATCGTTATAATTGCATTTATAATCATTTCGATGATCTTTGGTTCAAATAATAATCCTATTAAAGAAAACAGTTATGAAGAAAGAAATACAGATATCGATGGATGTAGAATTATATCATTTATCTAAAGAAGAGATTAAGTCTATAGAAAAATGGTGTGTTGCGAAGAATCTCATGTGCGTTGTTGACTGCGATATTGTTCGTATATGGTCACTTACAGAAAATGACTATCAAAGTTTAAAAACAACATTAAAAATGATTAGATTATGATTAACCTGATAACTCTATTGATCGGCATGATATTGGTAAGCGTAATAGTTGCGTGTTTAATTATCTTTAAAATCCACGGAAGCATTCAAGATGTTTTAAAGACTATTGCAGATCTATATGATGAAATTGGAACTCAAACAGATCTACAATCTAGTATGGATATGAGATTACGTATAAGACATATCGAAATGCTTAAAGCAATATATGCAGAATGTATTAAGACTGAAGACTATGAAGGTGCTGAAAAGTTAAGAGAAGTCATTAAAAAAGAAAATAATGAACTAAATGAAATATACGGTTCTTAAATTTAATTAGTATCTTTACAACAAAATTCGAGAACTCTAAATAAGAAATATTATGTATCCAACAAGACAATGTATAGCTAATAGACAAGGAGACGTTTCAATTGTCAGTATATCAAGAGCAATAACAATAGGTACACCACAAGAAGACGTGGCGTTATCAAAGTTCACTTCGAGTGATAATGAAAATGAACCGTTTTTAATAATTCCTCTTACTAGTGGCGTTATCAAAGTTCACTTCGTACAAGCATCTTCACTCGAAGATTATGTTATTTCTGAAGTTGAAGTTAATGCTTCTCTCGGTTATCCTCTACCTTATTTGGTTGATAAAGTGTTTAAAGACGGTACTACAGCACAATTTAATATTGGTTATTGATCTATGATTGGAATCGGAACTATTTTCAGACGAAGGGCAGGAAGCGGTGGACCGCTTCCGCCTGATTATGCGAAATGGGTGAAAAAACACATGGTGTTTTGGTATGATATGTCAAAGCCTGTGGATGTTTATGTTCCTGGCGTTACTTATGCAAACCAATTTGTAAATGAAAGGGGTAAGATAACTTATGACAAAGCTATAAATAAGTGTACCATAACTCATACGCCTACTTCGAAAAACAGAAACTTTTGGCAAACTCCATGTGCTCCATCATCTACTATTGATTCTTATAGAATGAGAGTAACAGGATTACCTAAAGGATTTTATATACAGAGCGGTTATTATAGTAATAAAATAACCGCTGATGGGGAATATGATATTGATTCATATACTAATAAAACTACATCAACAATGTATCCCGGATTTTATTTAGCAGGTGATAATGTGGCTGATGTAGATTGTAATATTGTGGTAGAAGAAATACCTACAAAACAATCCGTTCCCACAAACGAGATACTAAAAGCCAATCCATACCTGCAAGACCATAGCGGAAACAACAGGCCTCTGAAACTTAACAATTTTCTGTTTGCCGCAATGAGCGGTGTGGGAGGGTATGAATTAAATTGGACTGACCAAAGTATATGGGCTAGGTTTTTAGGAAGTAGATTTAATGGAGCCATAGAACCGCATAAGCTGACTGTTACTTCTGCGTTAGGTTCTTATAATATCATGGAGACTAAAGTACCTTCGTATGCTAAAAAATTCAAAGTTAGAATAGATGGTATAGTTGATGAAACGGTAGCTTATAAATATATAAACGCAAGCGGAACACTAGTAAGTTTTGATATAAAGGAAGATGGTGAATATGAATTACCGTCAAATAATACCGTAGAAGGTAATTATAATATGGGATGGGCTATTTTAGTAAACTCCTATCCCCATACCTGTAATATCACAATTGAGCAAATCCCATCCTATCCCAACGCCCTAGTAACTGATGGGGTAGATGATTATGGGCAAATACAGAACTTACAGCATGGCGTTAAGGTGTTGTTTTATACTTGTAATAATTTTAGGTTATCTCAGATGTTATATGACCAAAGAAAAATCGGATATGATAATATACAATCTAGTTATTTTTCAATTTTTGCTGGGGCTAACACAATAGCCTATAATGCTCGTAATGTTGATGGAAAAACATATATTGATGGAGTATTAAATGAAACTACTATTGTAGATAATCTTCTTGGAAAGAAAACAATTATAACAATAGTAAATAATAGTGTAGACAGTGAAAAGACTGGTAGACCATCTTTCTTTTCAACATATAACAATTTAGGTTATTTCGCAAACCTAGCTTTCTACAACTCCATAGGATTCGATTCAGTTCCTACCAAGGAAACTGACGGGTTCACCGAGCAGGATTTAATTAATTATGTACTTGAAAATTTGATAACAAAATGAGATACATTATAGTAACAATAGAATGGTGTATGGAACATGGAATTGTTCCGCCCATCCACGCAAGAAGAAGTGTTGACGGAACGATGATCCTGTTACACGAGGATTTTGTCGCACCCGTATTGGGAGATGAAGAGATTCCTTCCTATCTTTACGACAGCAATGAGTTAAGTGAAATTTTAAACAGCGAAGTATGGAACAATTCTCTTACACAAGAGGAAAATCAAAATATATAGATTTTCTTTGTGACTCTAACAAACTAGTGCTTCTTAGCGATACAAAAATTATTGCCGAGAAATTGAAACCTTTGTATGAAGACATTCTTCAGTTTCCTGCTAAAGATGTTCTTGTTTTATTTCCAGGTCTTAATATTTCTAGTATAGGTCTTAAAAAATTGATAGAAAGAATTGATAACGAATCAGCAGTTCCTGTTAGTGATGTAAGATTAGATGATCTCTCGTCAGCAGCTTTTTTAGTTGATAAAGGACAAGTTATTTACGATTGTCCTGCTATGATCCTACCTTGGCAACGTCTTATCGAACTTCTTGATGATATCGATATTGTTGCATTAATGGATCCATTACAAACTAAGTAATTTCCTTTATTATTATAATAATATTTAAATTGTTGTTTGAGCCGGTTTGTTCGTGATGAATAGATCGGCTTTCTTAATAAATATTAAAATGAGAGATAAACTTTTAGTATCTGTTGGTCCGTTTTATTAATAGGTGTATCTTTAGGCATCCAAAAGGAACAAGAGTATTAATGATTAAAACAACAGAAGATATGGCAACAAAAAATTTAACAACAAGAAGAAATGAGATAATCAGTAAGATCCGTAATTTGAGTGAATTGAAAGAAGAAAGAAGTTCATGGGAACTTAAAACTGTCAAAAATGACGGAACTTATAATTTCGATGCAGTAGACAAATATCTTAAAATAGCTACAAAAGTTAATCGTGCACAAGGTGTTATCAAGAGAATGATTAAATCATTTATGAATGATCTCTATAACGGTTGGTCATTCGAAAACGATGAGTATTTAACAGTATTAAATGATTTCAATAGATTCGGTCGTTGATAGACCGAATCTTCGATAAAACGAAGTTTAACATATAAATTTACAGTATTATGAAGACGTATTTTGCACAAGTAGAAACGAGATATAAAGCAATTAAAGAATGTCCTTTTACTCCGTCTAATGTAGCTAAGGTGTATGGTGGCTTTATGTGCTTTGAGTCTACAACCGATTATAAGATGTGGAAAAACCAAAAATAACTAATTATATTAATTATCAGTATTATGAGAAGAGATGATGTGGTTAAAAGACTTGAAAAGATGGGTTATAAGGTGACTTATCTATTCAATGGAAAATTGATGATCCTATCTAAGAAGTGGACTAGAGTTTATAACAGTGCTAATGAAGCATACGAATGTTTAATTAAGAATCAACGAGTATGACAGCAACAGAAAGAAAAGTGATAAACTATTTGATCTTTGGATCAATTGTATTTGCAATATGCAGTATTCTTTGTACATTGTGTAACCCTGAAGTAATTTACGGAGGAATGTAATTATGACGTTATCATGTGAACAATGCGTAGATATCGTTGCTTTGGCAATAGAAATTCAAAAAGAAATTGCTTCTCAATTTTACGGACAAGAAATTTCGTCAACTGTTGAAAATAGTTCAGCATCAATTAGTTATCGTGTAGATGATGAAGGAGATGTTTCTATTACAAGAGTATTTGTTCAAAATCAAGAGTCTAAGAAGTTAGCTAATTTATTGACCGACTATTTTAATGAATAAATCATGTTACAAGTAGATAATTTCTTATGTCAATGGCGACCGAAAGTGAGTTGTTATAAAGAGACTCCTTCTAATACTGAAGATACTATTGTGAACATTCCTTATGAAACAACTGAATGGAATAAGGATTATCATAACGATTCATTAACTAGTACATCCTGTCATTATAGACACGCTTTAAAAGAATTGGCTAAAATGACAGGATCGAGAGAATTAGAGATAGAATTATTGTCAATGTATAGAACTGAATAATTATGGAAGAAACAGTACTTTTAATATCTTATTTTACTTCGCTTATATATGGCGCAATTTATGTAACGTTTTGTGGTATGTGTGTTAAATATGCTGGAAGATTACAAAGAAATCAATTCTTTTGGACTTTTGCTACAATTTGCTTTACACCTTTTGTTACAGCAATTATGTTACATTGTTTAGGAAATAGTGAAAATTTTAAAAACGAATGATTATGAATTACGATGCTGAAGAAATTCTTAAAAATGAATTAAAGGAACTTCCTGACCATAAAGTAGAACTTTATGAAGAAACATTCCAAGCTATTATCAGAGCAATGGAAAAATATGCAGAGCTAAAAATTAGCGAATTATGACTAAGATCTCATTGAACGATCCTAAAGACTTTGATATTCAAAAGGATATTTGGAAAACTTACGGAATAACAGACGTTAATGGTGAATTTAATCGACCTTTAGAATATCCTTGTGTTATGGTATTTTCTGTTATGGGTAATACAGTTGAAATATGTTTCGTTTATAATTCAGACTTAAAATAAGTGTAAATAAAGAGGCCGACAGCTTTCACAAGTTATCGGCCTTCTATGGCAAATACTTAATCACACGTAAAGAAAATTATCCATTAACCCGTTGTTGATAAAACATGTTAAAGATAGTTTTTATTTTTATACAAATCTAATAAAGGGTTATCAATAATAAAGAAGGAATGAAAATAATGCGTAAGACGTCATCCCTTTTTCAACTGCATAAGCCTCTTTTTCAAATACGATTGCACGATATGCTTCGTGATTTATCTCACCTACAGCTTTAAAGTAGTTCTTAAACCCCAATTTAAAAGAAGGAGGATTTTTAACGAACCTATAAATAAATCTAAAGAACCAATCGATTAGGTACCAAATATAAAAAGTAAAAGGCGAGATCAATATCAGCCAATAATTGTCAAATATCAATCCTAAAATATAGAACATAATCAAACTAGATAGACATAAAGTTGTCCATTGATAAGCATGAGTACGTTCGTGTTCAAGATCTTCTTCGTCATAATAACTCTTGTCCTTTTTACATAACAAAATAAACATAATTAGGATCATTTTGAAATTTGGCAACAAAAGTCGTGCCAATTTTGAATTGTAAATAATTTTCATAATGTATTAATTTTAAATTACGATCATAAAGATAAACAAAAATCTGATTAAACAAGTTGTCTAAATGTATTAAAATTTTTATCGAAAATGTATACTGATAATCAGATAGTTATCGACTTTTGATTAAGTAAGTAATTAAACTGAAGTTTAATGATATCATTATTATTGTTATTATGAATTAGGAATATAAAGAGAAAAAGAAAGCTCATTATACAATGTATAATATATTATATAATCAAAAGTCGATAAAATACTGATAATCAGATGAAAAGAAAAATATAATCAAAGTTGAGACCCTAATTTGTGTTGGATTAACAGAAAGGTCGTATCTTTACAATGTCAAACAGAAACGGTCTGTGAAGATAGTTGTTGACTTAAGATATGTTTAAATTTTTCATATTTATTTTTTTCTTAAAATTTTAAAAGAAAGATAAGCGTATCTTTCTTTTTTTTATTTTTGCAATTGAAAGAGATAAAGTCTATCTTTACATCAAATTTAAGAGAAAGGATAAAATGAAAACAATAAATATATCATATAAAGACAAATTTGTCTTTGCAGAATTAACCAAAATAGCAATGTTTACTCGAACTGAAAAAGGTTTGATAGTTAAAAATAAAAAATATATTCTCGTTTCAAGTGAGACTCAATTAATCGAATATATAAGCTCCAATCTTAATTATAGTCAGGAAGTTATTAGAAGATCTCTTTTAAGGCTTAAATTGAAAGGATATTTCTCTTACAATAAAGAGAAAGAATATATCGTCATCAATAAACGCATGAATGATATTCATAGTGCGTATTTTTATACAAGAATTCCTCTATATATGAAAAAGACCTTCTATTTACAAGATGGAAGTAAGGTCACTTGGACGATCTTAGATCAAATGATATTTAATTACGTTGATGCTGTAAGAGGTGTTTATGATTGCAGATGTTCAGAGAATGAAATGTTATTGAAAATCAAGAGTATTTTCTACCAAAAAATCGATAGTATAGCTGAAAAGTTTGGATTGACAAGAGCTGAAGTTGTTAATGTAATAAACAAGTTTAAACGCTTATTTGGAAAGAGATGTTTTAGAAGAGCGATGCAAAGCGAAAAGTTTTTCAGAAAACATCCTTATTCAATGACGTATACACTTGATATCCCTAGAAAAAGAGAGTTAAAGAAAGTGATGGAAGTTTTTGAAAAAGAAAAATGTATAAAGATCAAGTCTAAAGAAAGAATTAAATATTACGAAGTAGATTGTGAAGAAGATTTTACATTACCCGAATTATACAATAACGCAATTTAAAATTTAAGAATATGAAAGAGAATTCAATTTTTCCGATGGAGATTAAAAATCCTGATATATTTGAAGGTTTATTCGAAGGATTAGATATCATGCAGTTGTTTTCTGTAAAAACATCTATGGTTGAAAGAAGAGAGGCTTTAGCTGAATTGATGGGTGATACAAAATCACAAGCAAAGAAGAGATTAGAATCCGAGTTCCCTTTGAAGTTTTTTAGAGAAGAAAAGCCAACAAGAAAAGAGATGTGTAACAATTTATGTTACCCTTATAAAGATGGTTGGGTAGTAGTTTCTTACGATGCTTTAAAAGAGTCTACGGGCATAGATTTGGGTAAAATGAGAAAAGATCAACTCAGAGGATCAAGGAGAAAATGAAAATAAATAAGAAACTTTTTGGAGATAATGAAATTTATTTATACTTTTAGGCAATGAATTAATTCAAATTAAAAAGTTATGATTAAAAATACTCCATTGGAATATACGCAAGATGAATTCAATGCTTTTGTTGAAAAGCATAATTACGAGGTATTTTCTGCAGAAACTGTAAATGCCTTTTGTAAGGATCTCTTAGAAAAGTCTGAAAAGAATGAAATTGACGAATTTGAGAAATCGTGTGCTGCAGCCGATTTTGCATCATTAACACCTGCTATTATTGTTGGTAACGATTTAGTCAAAAGAACTGTTTATTATAGAGAAAATCAAACTGAAGAAGTAGAAATACCTGATGGTATCTTCAAATCTATTAACGATAAAATGTGTCGTAAGTTTAAAGAGACTTCTTTGAATATATTGAAAGGAATCGCTGGTATCAATTGTGCTGACGAAGATGCAATTGAAAAAGCAAAAGCTCTTCCTATCGGAACAGAAAAGACTTATGGCGGCAAACTTTACGTTAAAACCGAAAAAGGTTGGAGATTAAAAGCCAAAGGTTCTTCGACGAAGAAAGATGAAGGTAAGAAGGAGTCTGAAAAAGAAGAGTTGGATGAAGATGGTGAATCAGTTACTGTTACTCACGACAAAGATAAATTTGAAAGATATCGTCTTTTCAGAGATTTATATGCCGCAAGAATGAAAAGAGGAACTTCTCCTAAACTTGCTAAGGAGGGATATCTTAAAAATTCCGGAGATGTCAATAAAAAGGGGAATGAAAAATATTATGAGCTTCTCAAAGAATTCGGTGATAAAAAATATACATATTCAGAAAAGCAACCAAAGAAAAATAAATTCGCTAGAGAGATTGAAGAAGCTCGTAAAATAGGAGAGCAACTTCGAAAAGAGCACGAACAACGCGTTGCAAGTGGTCAAAAAATCGGAAGTGATGATCCTAGAGATCGGAGTAAATTGATTGGATTTAACAAAAAATAACAACTATAAACAATTAAAAGAAAAAGAACATGAGACTATATAGATTTATTGATGCAGATAAGAAAATTGATGCAATTGTTGTAACAGATGGTAGTTGCGATCAAAAAAGAGTGTTTATTACAGAACTGAGAAATATTGTTGCTCCAGGTAATGTAAATGCTACAGAAGATGAAATTGAAGGAAGTAATGCATTGAAAAAATTAGGATTCAATTGGGTTGTTGGTCAATCTGTTATGCACGAAGAATTAATTGCATTTGCAGAAAATAATGGATTAGAATTGCAACTTGATCCTCAAGGTTTAAATGAGATTGTTGCTGTAACTGCTGAATGGAATGACGAAGATGCTTGTGTAATCAATATTACAACTACAATTCCAGCAAAGAAGGATGTTGAAATATATTTCCCTAATAGCGTCAATTTAAATGAATCTGCTGGACGTTACGGTGTAATTAGAGGTGATCGCAAGACATTAGCTTCGAAAGTTCTTTCTAATCATCCAATGGCGTTTACACTTGAAGATCTTGGATTAGATGCAAAAGAGGATTTGAATGTTGTTGTTTTTGCTAATGGCGAAACACAAAAATTCGAGCTTACAGCTAACAATGCATAAATATCATGTATAGATTATTATTTACAACAAAAGATAATCTCCATCAACTGACTGTTATTACTGACGGTATCGACAGTCAGTTGAATGTATTTGTTACAGAGAATACAGTGGGAGATGTGGATTACTTTGAAAGTCTCGGAATAGTTATTCGAGCAGGTCTCACCTATAATATAGGTCAATTTAAAGAATGGGCAATGAATAATATATTACGTCTCATTGCTTATCCTGAAGAATATGAAGGAAAGGAGCAGATTCTCGTTGATATAGTTGAAGAGATGCGTTATTTTCTTATTCCGCAAGATAAGACAATGGCATTTCCCAAGGAAGGTGACAGCATAGAGGCTGTTGTTACTTCCTATAAGCAACTTTATGTAAACGGAAAGCCGACAGGTGTACAAACACCGTTGGAAGTTGACTTTGAAACAAAATCTCCTTATACAGTAAGTAAAGGTGGTACAGTAACTATTGCTGAAAATCCGACTACTTCTGTAAGAAACGGTGTTTTAACTGTAACACAACATGAAAGTAATAAGAAGATTACTATCAATCTTACACAAGAAGCTTCTACAGTAAGTTATACATATAACTTAACAATAGATCCTAATTCACTTTCGTTTGTAAATACAGGTGAAACAAAAAAGATTACTGTTACATCAACAAAACAAGTTATAATAAACGGAAAACCTTCCGGAAATCCTACGAATATTGGAACACATATTGAAGTTGCTGGTGTAGGATTTTCTTATAGTGCTATTTCAGATGGATTTAATATCAAAGCAGAAGAAAATCCGGGTAATACACAGAGAACTGGGAAAATCACGATTACTATGGATGAAGGTGGTAAGAGTGCGACAGTTAATCTTACACAAGCTGCATCAGTTATTACGTATGAATACTCCTTACTTCCTACTCCTACAAATATTTCATTCGCTGCAGCAGGTGAATCTAAATCGTTTAATGTTGTTTCTGTAAAACAGAAAAAATTGAATGGTAACGATTCAGGTTCTCCTGTTAATGTAGGTTACACGACTACTGTTTCAGGAGCAGGATTTACGAAAGGTAGTAATGATACAACAGTTGTAGCGGCTGAAAATACTGCTGAATCACAAAGAACAGGTAAGGTGACTATCTCTGCTGTTGAAGGTGGAAAGACTGCTGAAATTACTCTTACACAAGCTGCTGCTGTTGTAACTTATGAATATACTTTAGATGTAGATCCTGATTCACTTTCATTTATCGCAGCAGGTGAAACGAAAATTTTTAGCGTTTCAAGTAAGAAACAAAAGAAAGTAAATGGTAAAATTAGTGGTCCAGCTTCTGCTGTGAATTATACTACAACTGTTACAGGAGAAGGTTTTTCTAAAGGAGATTCTGAATATTCTGTAATTGCTGCAAATAACACAGGTTCTCAAAGAACAGGACAAGCGAAGGTTGCTGCAAGTGAAGGAGGTAAAACTATTACAGTTACTTTAACACAAGCAGGTGTATAACATCTAAAGAAGAGTTAAGATGGGAAGAAAAAGAAAAACTAATTATAAGAGTCAACAGTCAGGTTTTCAAAACCTGACTGATCTCTCTTTAGACGATCTCAATAAGTTGCAGAAAGCAATTCCTTATGCATTTCAAAGCAAACTACAAGCGTCATTAAATTCAAATGATCCTAATGAGTTGATGAAAGCGAATTTATATTTAGGTGAATTGAATCCAAATTCAGGTAAGATCACCTCTGTATTCTTTGATCCTAACGATTTATCAGGTAATGGAAAGGGTTTTAAAGATTCTAGGGGAATTTTATCTTTCGAAACTCTTCGAAAGATGGGTGATTTATGGATTATTCGTGCTATCGTCAATACTCGTATTGAGCAAATTCAAAATTTTCTTCACTTCTCAGAAGATGAACAAAAAGAAGGATTTACGATTCGTAGAAAGAAAGGTCTTTTTAAAGATCGAGATGAAGAAGAATTAAGCGAAGAAGATAAGAAAAAGATAGAAAATATTGTTAAGTTTTTAGAACGAGGTGGATGGACAGAAAAGTGGGATAACGTTGATGATCTGCAAACATTTGTTCGTAAGATAACATTCGATAGTCTTACACTCGATCAACTTGCATTTGAAATTGTACGAAATCGTAATTGGGAGTTAAATAAATTCAGAGCTGTAGACGCTTCGATGATTCGTTTTTTAGATAGTGTTGATCCTAGACAAAGAGAATCGTTAGAAGATTATCGTTATAGAGGATATCTTCCTCGTTATTGTATGGTGTGGGATGAATTGATTTTGAAAAATCCTATAACAAAAGAACCTATATTATATTATCCATGGGAATTGGGTTTCGGTATTCGAAATAAATCGTCTAATATTCGAAGAAATGGTTATGGAACATCTGAACTCGAAACTTTGGTTGAGATAATAACTTGGATTTTATGGGGCATGCAATATAATGGTAACTTCTTTAGTCAAGGTTCACAACCTAAAGGATTTATCAATGTAAAAAATGCAAATATTTCAAATTCTACACTTAACGAGTTTAGACAAGCCTGGTCACAAACAATGAAAGGTGTTCAGAATAGTCATAGGGTTCCTGTAATCAACGGAATTGATCTTGAGTGGATTGATCTGCAAAAGAACAATAGAGATATGGAATTCAATGAGTGGTTGAAATTTTTGATTATTATTAGTTGTGCTGTTTATCGAATGGATCCTACAGAGTTAGGTTTTCAATTTAAAGACCAAGCTCAAATTTTTGGACAAGACGGTCAAAAACAACGTTTGCAACATAGTAGAGAAAAGGGTTTAAAACCATTATTGATTTTTTTACAGAATATTATTACCGAATATCTTGTAAGTGAATTAAACGAAGATTTCGAGTTTGTTTTTACGGGTATTGAAGTAGAGGATGAAGAAGCTCAGGTAAAACTCGATAAAGATAAATTAGAAATGGGTATGGTTGCTATGCAAGATATCTTCAAGAAATATTCGGGTAGAGAGTTTGATCCTGAGAACGACATTATTTTGAATCAGGTTTATCAAACAGCACAAGCAACGAAACAACAACAAGAGATGTACGGAGCTTCTGTTCCAGGAGAAAGTGAGGAAGAAGGTGTTCCAATGGATGAAGAAATGGAAGAGAATCCTTTTGATAAATACAAGTCATTTTCAAACGATCCTATAATGGGACCGGCAATTGATTATTATAGAAAAAATTTGTATAAGTAATGCCTCCTATAAAACACATAAATGGTATAGATGTAAAGCAGATGGCTAAAACATCTAATATAATATATCATACAAAGGATCCTATAAGATATCCTAAGGTTCAGTGTGGGTATGAAGGTTTAGCGCAAGTTATTTTTTCTACTCAAACAAACAATATGATGGCCGACTTGACAAAAGAAATGCTTAATATATCAAAACAATGATTTTTACTCCTGAAGAAATACAAAGATTATTCGACATCATTGATTATCGTTTAGCTAGGATAGTTGCTGATGTATTAGGTGGCGATGCATTAAAACCTGAGGATAAGGAATTGCTAAAAAGAAATGGTTATGATTGGGCTAAAGAATTGAAAAAAATTCCACCTTATTATCAATCATTTCTTTTTGGTAGGTTATCCGGCGTTTTAACTCCTGCTCAATTGAGATCAGTTGATTATAGAGACTTCTTATTGTTTGTAGAAAGAAACCAATTTAAAGCACTTTCTACGAGAGAAAAGGCTGTTTATAATGCTGCAGCAACAAGAACGTATTCTTATATCAAGACGATGGGTCAAAGAATGAGAGATATACTTTCTAATGCAATTTCTCAAGAAGATGTAAAGCTATTGACTGAACAACAAAGACAACTTGAATTAGGAACGATAAAGAAAGAAATTACAGAAGGTGTTTTAAAAAGAAGATCAGTTCAATCAATTATAAGTAATATAGGACATTCTCTTAATGATTGGAACAGAGATTGGGGAAGAATAGTCGAGACAGAAATGCAAGGCATTTATCAAATCGGTATTGCTGAAACGATAATGAGTGAACACGGGTTAGATGCTTTGGTTTACAAAGAAGTTTTTCCAGGCGCATGTAAACACTGTTTGAGACTCTATACTACCAATGGTTCAGGTTCGAAGCCTAGATTGTTTAAATTAGTCGATCTTATAGCTAACGGAGATAATATTGGTCTTAAAACACAATATTGGAAACCGGTTTTAGGTTACGTTCATCCCTTTTGTAGATGTCAATTGCGATATTTACCAAAGGGTTATGTATGGGATGAAGAAAGACAGATTTTCGCACCACCTAAAGATTATAAGCCTAAGATCGAGAGAAGAAGTAAGGTTAAAATTTATGTAGGAGATAAAACTTTTGAAGTATGACAGGATATAGAGGAGATGTATTAGTAACCGTATTGAGATTAGATGAATTTGGACAAATGAATTTTCCAAAGATCAAAATCAGCGAAGTAACAGACGAAGATTATGTTCGTATAGTTTATTTACCTAATAGAAGTATCACTTACATCAAAGGATGTTTGTCGTCAAGTGATTATAATGGTTCAGTTAATTTTATTACATTATCTGACGATCAACATTTGATTTGTTGTAAAGATCAAAACCTTTTGACGTGTACTTACTTTCATCCTGATTGTTTACCTATAATAGATGAGAAAACTTTTGATCAATTAACAGAAGACAATGTATTAGCTAAAGCAACTTGTTTATGTTTGATATGTGCTGAAGAAAATGAATCTATTGACAATTATGTTGAATGTGTTGAAAAATGTATGGAGACGAGTTTTGATTTAAAAAAACTTGAGATTATGGACAATAGGGAGCAATTTTATGAAGGTCGTATCTATAATCTCGATCTTCCTATTGAATATGCATTACTTATAGATAACGATATTATTGTAACAACAAATCACGAACATGAAGGGTGGATTTAATTCTAGTTTTATTGAGATTCGAACATTAGAAGGTGATAAATTTATCAGAGATCTCAAGGTTGGTGACATTGTATTGTCTACATTGGGTTATTCTAAAGTAAAAGGTATTTTTCAAAGAACAGCGAGATTTGATGAAAAAGTGTTCAACATCTATTATCACAACAAAGATAGAGAAGGAGTTTTAGATCGTATTTCAGGAGATCAAGTTATACTTGTAAAACGACAAGGTGAGAAATATTTAGTTGATACTCAAGTAAAGGACTTAAAATCAGGACAAATACTATGGTCTAAAGAAGGTGATGTTGTTATCGATCAAATTGAACGAATGGAGACTGTAAATAGATTTTTTTATAATATAGATATTGATGGTGGATGTTTTTATGCAGACAATATCTGTATTAAAAGTATAAGATGTAAAAATTAATCCGTATATTTAGGCCAAAATATGAATAGCTATGAATATTAAGAAATTATTTAATTTACAATCTAATTCAGAGAAAGTTGCTGAATATAGAAGTTTGTTGAAGAAATCTTTCGAGATTGCGAACGAAATAAGTGATTTATCAACTCTTTTTGCTGAAAAAAGTTCAATCGCTAAAAGTTTTTCAACTTTAGATGAGAAGGAGCGAGTAGATGCAGAAAAACGTTATAATGAATTTTTAGAAGAACATGCTAAAAATATTGCTATTGTTCAAAGAAAAAGAGAACAGATTTTTAAATCGTTATCAAAATTATCTGCCGATAAAGAGATAAGTGATACTTTGAATGATATTTATAACATCTATTCAGCAAAGAACGAATTAAAGAAAGGGAATATTTCGAAATCAGTTTATAATGATATAATCAAGGCTAAGACTGGTAAAGTACGCTATGCCGATGTATTGTTGTTTAGAGGTGATAAACTTTTGATTTTACAAAGAGCTGGTGAATACGGAGCAAGTACACAACAATGGTGTATACCTGGCGGTCACGTTGATCCAGGAGAAAGTTTTCTCGAAGCAGCCGCAAGAGAATTGTTTGAAGAAACAGGCATTGAGATCCCCGAAGATCTTTTGATTGAAGCAGGTGTTGCAAAAGGTAAAGATTACGAGATTCATTATTTCTTAGGTCACGTTGACGATGAATCGCCTATACAGATTATTGTCGATAGCGAAGAAGAAGTTGGAAGTACTTGGATCGATACTAGAACAGAGTTAGATGATTATGATTTTATTTTTGATATGAAAGAAAATATCAAAAAGATTCTTGGTAGAGAATGTCCGGAAGGACCTATTCAGATTATAACAAAGGCATTTGCTCGAGGTGAGATCAATGAAAAGATTTTTGAAGATTTTTGTAAAAAACATAAAGAGGAAATTGAAAAAGAAGTCAATAAGCCTGAATTATCTTGTATAGCAAAATCTTATATTTCTGAGAAAGAGCGTGCAAAACTTGAGAAAGAAGGAAAAGCTATGGTAGGCGGTCGTTTTCCTGTTCGCAATCGTTCTGATCTGAAAAACGCAATCAAGTTGGTTGGTAATTCAGACCTTCCTAAATCAGATGTAATTGCTTATTTGAAACGCAGAGCAAAAGATCTTGGTGCAACAAACGAATTACCTGAATCATGGAACGAGGTTGAAAAAACTATGGATTGTAATGACGTGAATGCAATTTGTAAGGAAAGTCTTGAGGGTGAGACAAAGAAACCTGACGGAGATGGTATCGAAAAGGCAATTACTTTCAAAAAGGTTGAGTATGTAGAGAAAATCGTCGATGCTGTTGAAAATCCTAAAAAATATACATACGGAAATGCAAGTTTTGGTTATAGCGATAATGACGGTGGTAATGGTGATAAATTATTTGATTTCTTAGGAACGTTACAAAAAGTATTTAACTTAGGAAGGAAATTTTCTATAACATTGTCTACAGAAGAAAATGGTGAGCAAACTTGGGATTTTAAGGGCAATATTCGCATGTATAGTCTTCAGAAGACTGAGAATATTGAAAAATCTCAGAAAGTTGAAGACGACGTACAAGGTTTCAATATATTAATCAATTTTAATGATTTAGATCAAGCAGAGATGTTTAAGTCATTGGTTGATGAAATGAAAGATTCAGGTAAATTAGATATTGCTTCGATTGAAACTAAGAACGAGGAGATTGAAAAAGCATGGGGTATTGACGAGATACACGACGAGATTCATAGAGATCCGTCTTTAGACGATGGTGTTCAAAAAGCTAAAGATGCTATGTATAACGTTTTCGTTGATTATGCTAATTTTCTTGAAGGTGCGAAAACAAGATCAAAAAATGTACATTGGGGAGAGTTAGATAATTCCAAACACATTTATCTTGATGATTTAATTGAGGAACTTTCTGATTACGAAGATAAGATCATGGAAGCAGGTCAAAGTGAATTTGGTCGATTTGAAGACGGCTCTGTAAATGGTGAAGAAATTGAAGTCAATGATCCTATTGGTTTGATTGATTTGATCATAGATCGTACCAAGAAGTTCTATGGTAAAATCGACGATAATACTGATTATGTTGGTGAAAAGTCTTGGACAGAAGATTTCCTTGCTACATTGAAACAAACTAAATATCGTTTACAGTTACACTAATTAACGGAGGAGATATTCTCCTCCTATCTTATATTGTTATGGAGAAAATTAAAGCTATTTATAATAATCAGACGATTACAAAATCTATGGAAATTATAGAAAAAGCGAAGAAAGGTTCACCTATTGGGACAGAAAAGACGTGGGGCGGCAAATTATATATTAAAACTGAAAAGGGTTGGAAGCCAAAAGCTAAGGGAGGAAAGAAGAATGAAGAAGAGTCGACTTCAAAACAATCTTCTACAGAAATCTTGGTTAAACAAGCTACATCTGCAACAGATGAACAATTGAAAGCAGCTATAAAAGATCCTGAAGCCAACTCCGAATTAAAGAAAGTTGCTCAAGAAGAATTAAATAAAAGAAATGAGCAACAAGATTCTAACGATAAATCGAATAAACAATTTACTGTAGAAGATGCTTATAAAAATCTTCTTGAAGCTCAAGAAAAAGGTGAACTCGAATTAGATCAGGATGTTTTGGATAAAATTCAGGAAAAGCTTCAAGAATCTAAGAAAAAGAAAGAGAGTGAGAAAGAATCTATAGATAATAAATTAGATAAGTTAAAACAAGAAATAACCGGCGAAATTGATAAGAAATTAAGTGATATGACTGGGTTTAAGAAAATCACTCAAACCTACGTTAAACAAGATGGTAAGACTGTCGTTATTAAAATGAAAGGCGATAATCAATATAAAGCAACTTCTCCTGGATTTAAATTAGAGTCGAAGCCTTACGAATCATTGGTTGATTTTAAGAAACGTATTAAAGAAGAGTTGAATAAACAACAATCTACGAAAACAGAAAAGAAAGAAGAGAAATTATCTTTTGCTGAAGGTAAGAGTTTTGAAACAGTAAGTCAATTTTATGATTGGAATGAAAAGAGATCGCAATTATCTAATCTTTATACTAAAGAAGAGGCTGATAAAATGAAATCTGATGCAGATAAATATCCTACTAAAGATCAGTCTTCTAAAACTTCCGATTTAAAATCAAAGATATTTGGTTTTATTGATGATTATAATTTTGGTGAAATAATAGAGCAATATGGTCTTTCTAATGATAAAAATAAAAAAGCAATTAACGCAATGTTAATTACACAAGGATATGCTCCAGTTGCAAACGGATTGATTTATCACAATTACAATAAAGAAGATTATTTGTATATTAATAAGAATAATTCATTTGAAGATAAAGAAAAGTTTTTCGAGATATATCAAAAAGACGCCAAAGAAACGTCGACCAAATGGACAGATGATCAACGTAAAGCGATAAAAAATTATACGGGTTCAGGTTATATGGCAATAAGAGATATTCTAACAGAATCACCAAAATCAAAGGTCTTTTCAGAAGAAAAAATAGAGAGTACTAAAACGAGAATAGGTCTTATTAAAGAAGCTATTGAACAAAATCCTCTGAAGCGAAATATGGTATTAAACAGAAGATTGGAAATTAGAGGGAATGGAGACAATCTTAGTACATGGCTTAATGCAAAAGTAGGTCAAGTAATTGAAGATAAATCTTTTGTATCGTTTGGAATGAAACATGAAACTGATTTTGGATCAGATCTTCATTTAACTTTGTTAGCTAAGAAAGGAGATCCGGTTATGAATGTAGATAATATTGGTGAAAGTGAATATTTAGCTCAAGCTGGATTAAAGTATAAAGTACTTGCAAGAGGAACGAATTCTATTGTTGTCGAAATTGTTTAATAATTGTTGTCCGAATGAAATAAAAGGTGTATCTTTAGGCATTCAAAAGAATAGTAATTAAAAAATTAAAATTATGGCAAAGAAAAAAGTGCATCCTAGATGGGAAGAAGATGGAGAATCAATATCAATAGTTGTTAGTGAACCT